>Ga0209163_1000746_pt1 | contig 49817 bp, 53 predicted proteins | sample MTBAKSrepl2MetaG_FD_187457 | JGI IMG/M metagenome (GOLD analysis project Ga0209163, IMG submission 187457) | Enrichment culture microbial communities om Arthur Kill intertidal strait, New Jersey, USA, that are MTBE-degrading - MTBE-AKS2 (Arthur... | ecosystem: Environmental > Aquatic > Marine >...
GGGTCCGAGAACCTTCCGCCAGCACAGAAACCGGTGCCGATTCGACAAAAAATGGTGCCGCTGCCGCTAAAAGAGCTCAAGTTGGCGCCGGCGGTTTCGACAATAACGATGGAGCCCCACTGAGGGGTCGGGTCCGGTAACCGGGCGTTGGACAGGGCAGGCGGATGGATATTTCGGCACAAAACGCGGTAGGCGGGCTTTGGCAGGCCCCGGAGGCGACCCCTTCGGCGATGGGCCGCCTGCGGCCCTCGGCCGAGGCGGCGTCGCTGGAGACCTCGCACGAGACCCTGCTGGCCCGGGCCCGACAGGCCGACCGCGCCGCCGACGACGCCGAGACGATCGCCCGGGCCCGCTGGGAGCTGGACCATGGCCTTCTCGATACCGAACCCCACCACCTCCTCGCCGCCGATATTCTCCTAAAGTTCGGCATCTAGGCCGTCGATGGTCGGATTAAGTGCCGAATCAGGCGAAGCAGACCACGATGCGCGAGTTCTGGAGGCAGTCATGGCGAAGACACTGATGGTGGTCGATGATTCCGCGACGATGCGCAAGATCATCACGCGGACCATCCGGAAGGCCGGCCTGTCGGTGGCGGATGAGATTCTCGAAGCCGGCGACGGCGGGGAGGCCCTGGAGAAGCTCAAGGCCGGCCCGGTGGACGTCGTTCTATGCGATATCAACATGCCGGGGATGAACGGCCTGGAATTCGTCAAGGCCGCGCGGCAGGATCCGGCCAACGCCAACACGCAGATCATCATGATCTCCACGGAGAGCGCTGAAGACCTCATCGAGAACGTGAAGGCCAACGGGGCGAACGGCTACGTGACCAAGCCTTTCACGCCGGAGACCATTCAACGGGAGCTGGCACCGTTCATGTGATCTGCGCGTGGAACGGGTAACCATGGTGGGGGCTTGAAGCAGAGGGCATCATGGCGATTGCACAAGAATCTTTGTCGGAGGCCTTGCTGGAGGGCACGCGTGAGGTTTTCGAGACGATGATGTTCATGACGGTGGAGGAGTGCAACGAACTGTACGAGGGGATTGGCGGACAGGCGTTGCTGGGGTCGATCACCTTTGAGGGTAAGATGGAGGGTTGCCTGGGCTTGTGTTGTGACACGGAGGCGGCCCGCCTGATCGCGGCGAACATGACGGGGTCGGACGATCCTTCGGACGTCCCGGACGAGGAGTTGGCCGATGCGATGGGGGAGGTGGTGAACATGGTGATGGGCGCCTTCAAGGCGCGCATCGTGGAATCGGGAGACGACATTCACGTGTCGATCCCGACCGTGGTCAGCGGCGCGGAGCTGCAGAACAGTCTGGGCGAGCAGGCTCGCGAGGTGACGCTGACCGTCAACCTGGACGCGGCGGTGGCACGGTTGACGCTGTGGTACCGGGAGCCGTCGTCCCGCGCGTAACCGAACGGAACGGGTTCATCCATGGTTGAGGCCGCTGAACTGCAATCGCAAACAGTCGGGCTGACGGCCGAGGCCTTCAACGCCTTTGCGGACGACATCGCCACGATGTTTGACACGACGGTGCGCGCCGAGCCGGTGGACGTGGACCAGGGCCCGGTGACGGGTCTCAAGAGCGACTACAAGAAACTGGCGGCCGTCTGTCAGGTGCGTGCGGAGGGGGCTTTGAACGGGCCGTTCGCGGTGCTTTTTGACAAAGAGGGGCTGTTCACACTGGCCGGCACGTTCGTCATGCAGCCGGATCAGATCATCGCCCAGAACCGTCGCAACGGGACGGAGACCGAGGCGGCGGAGATCGGCGATGCGTTGGGCGAGGTGGGCAACCTGCTGGTGGGCTCGTGGGACCGGGTGTTTCGCGAGGATCTGCCGGGACACGGTCATTTCAAGCAGGTGGCGACATTTTGCGGCAATCCCTGGTCGAATCCGGCGGAGAGCTTCGGGTTCGGAGTGGATGAGCCGCTGGATATCCTGACGTTTCAGTTGACGGTCGAGCCCTTGCCGCCGTTTCGCGGTGTGGCCCTGTATCCGGCGTCGCTCTTCGAAGGCGGACCGGCGGTAACTGCCGAGGAAGAAACGGCCCAGGCGGAAGACGAGCCGGAGCAGGAACTGGCACCGGTGGAGACAAACGTGGAGGCGGGCGGCGAAGACGCGGCCCCCGAGCCGGCGGACGAGGCCGGTGTTGCAGAGGATGGGCCGGACGAGACGCCAGCGGATCAGGCCGAGGAAACGGAGGATACGACAGCCTCATCCGTGGGTGAGCCGGTGTCGGCGGATGCAGAGCGTGCGCTGTCGGATGTGACGGAGGGCGCGGGCGGCCCGGTGGCCGAATCGATCTCCCGGATGGCGCGGTCGTGGGCGGCGTTGCCGGGTGAGGATGCGCCGGCAGCCTCGCTGATTCACGAGTTGTGTGCGGGCGACGTGATGCGCAAGGACGTGGCGTGGGCAACGCCGGAGGCGACGATCGAGGACCTGATCGCCACCATGCAGCGGCATGATACGGGCTACGTGCTGATCGGCGGGGAGACGCGTTTGGAGGGGATCGTCTCCAAATCGGATGTGCGGGGCGCGCTGAGCCCGTACCTGCGTTCGATGTTCGTGAAGTGGCGCAGTCCGATGGACATCGCCACGCTGCAAATCAAGGCCAAGTGGGCGATGAACCGTCCGGTTCGGACGGTGCGGCCGGATGCGACGCTGGCGGTCGTCATGCAGGCCATGAGCGAACATGGCGGGCGGTGCATGCCGGTGGTCGATGAAAAGGGCAAAGTGCTGGGGTTGGTGACGGTGTTCGAGCTATTCCAGGCGTTGCTCGCCGGCGGCCCGGCGACGGCCAGTGCCGGTCACGCGGCGCCGGCGGCGCCGTTGGTTTGACATCGCGCCCCGCCGTCAGGCGGCAGGTCGCAAACCCCTCTTGGCGGATCAATCGAGTACCTCCTCGAGTAAAGAGGGTTTCCATTCGGGTCATCGAGCGTTATCTTCGCACGGGATACCTCCGTTCGTGGAACCGTGACGACTTCTCCGTGGGGCTTACGCCGTGCGCAAGTGTCTGATCATCACGTGTTTGCTGTTGTCGGGTATCGGCGCGGGAGGGTATGGGTGCCGACCCGTTCAGCGGGCAGGGCCGGCGGTTCCGAAGTCGCTGACGGTCTGCTCCTTTAACATTCAATTCCTGGGTCATTTCAAGGACAAGGACAACGCCGCCCTGGCCGAGGTGGTGAGCGGCTTTGACATCGTGCTGGTGCAGGAACTGGTGGCGCCGCCGGTGGCCGGCACGTATCCGGACGGGGAGCCCTATACGGCGGACCCGGAGGCGGCGGCGTTTTTCGAGGCGATGGAGCAGCAGGGTTTCTCGTGGCGGCTGTCGCCGGAGGATACGGGCAGCGGCGAGACGATTCACACGGCGGGGCCGGCGACGGAGTGGTGGGTGGCGTTCTACAGGCCCGGGGCCGTTCGATACGCGGCGGACCTGCCGGTGGGATTCCTGGCGCCGGATCGCTCGAATCACGCGGACTACGAGCGCGTGCCGTACGCCTTCGGATTCCGCAGTCTCGATGACAAACTGGATTTTGTGTTGATCCCGGTGCACTTGAACCCGGGGGCATCGACGGCGGATCGGGAGCGCCGGCGGCACGAGTTGGCGGCGGTCGTTGCGTGGGTCGAGGCGCACGATGCGGTGGAGCAGGACTTCATCATCGTCGGGGATATGAACATTGAAGGTGCCGCGGAGCTGGTGCAGGTCACGCCGACGGGCTGGGTCTCGCTGAATGACGAATGCCGCCCGACGAACACGCACCCGCATCGACCGCGGCCGTATGACCACGTGATGTTCCGTCCGCAGACGACGCCGGAGATGGACGTGCAGGCGGACCTGGGGGTGATCGACCTGGTGGCGGCGGTCCGGCCCTTCTGGACGGATACGGACGAGCCGTTTCCCGGTGATCCTTATGATCACAACCGGTTTCGCCAGGTGTACTCCGATCACCACCCCATCACGTTCAGCCTGTTCATCGGCGCGTTCGACGACGATTGAGATCGACGCCGGGGCCGGGCCGCTATGGCACGACGACTACGTGGACCGGGGCTGGAACTCCATGCACCAGTTGATGGGCTGGACGACGGGCCAGCGTATTTTCTTCTGCTCGTCGACGTCAACGGCCCGCGGCGCATAGCGCCGGCACTCCTGTGTTTTGGCATCGTAGCACAGGCAGTTCTTGCAGAATCTTTGAGCTTCCACTGTGTGTATCCCCTTCACGCAATGACGTGGGCGAGTTCGGCATCGCCCTATGTTCGTGATCGGTCCATGAGGCGCGAAACTTGAGGATGTTGCTCAGATGCGGCCGCAGAAGGCATCATCGCTGCCGTCGGAAGTCGGTGGGATCTCCAACATGTGTGGCATGTTCCGCCGGTGGTCGTTGTGGTCCTGCGTTGTCGGTCCTGAATGCGATGCGCGGGACGATCGCGCCGGCGTCCGATAAGTCCCGGTTCTCGATGGAGCCCTTCTCCGGCATTATGGGACGTGGTCAGGGGCTTGCTTTTCACGACGCGGATGACGATGGAAATCGCAGTTTCCATGCGAAAACCGCTCAAGTCACAAGGTCCGACTCCGATAATACGGGGTGAGCAGAGACAAGGCGCGGCGGATTATACGAGCCTTTGATTATCTGCGGAGTGGGCGTGATCTTATGCGACGTTCGATGTGTTGCGTCGGGCTGCGGTTTGGTCCGACGGTCCCCGGCGGCGGGGGGCGCCGGCATCACGGGCGACGGGTCCGTGAGCGGCACGAGAAAAGTAAGGAGACGAAGGCATGCTGGTAATCAAGAACAATCTCATGGCCGAGAACGCCGCGCGGCACTTGGGTCTGAGCTATGATTCGCTGGCCAAGTCGATCGAGCGGCTCAGTTCGGGCCTGCGGATCAACAGTGCCAAGGACGACGCGGCCGGCCTGGCGGTTCGTGAACTGATGCGGGCGGACATCGCGGTGATTCGGCAAGGGGCCCGTAACGCGATGGACGGCATCAGCATGTTGCAGACGATGGAAGGGGCGATGGCGACGATCGACCAGATCCTGATCCGCATGAAGGAACTGGCCGAGCAGGCCGCGACGGGCTCGTATTCGGACGCTCAGCGGACTATCATGAACAACGAGTACCTGCAGATGGCCGCGGAGGTTGACCGGATTGCGGGGGACACGAAGTTCAACAGCATCCACCTGCTGGATTCGGCCAGCCAGACGGCGACCATTCACTTCGGCGCGGGGTCCTACATCACCGTCAGCGGTGTCGACGTCACCGCCTCGGCGCTGGGGATCGCCTCGACGACGCTGGGCAGCACGGCGAACGCCGCCAGTGCGTTGACGCTGTTGGAAACCGCCATTCAGCGCAAAGACAGCGCCCGGGCGAGCTTCGGCTACATGATGAACCGCCTGGAAAGCACGACCAGCGTGCTGAACATCCAGGCGGAGAACCTGATGGCCTCGGAATCGCGTATTTCGGACGTGGACGTGGCGACGGAGATGGCCGCCCTGACCCGCAACCAGGTGCTCAGCCAGGCGGGGGTCGCCATGCTCAGCCAGGCCAACACGATGCCCCAGATGGCCATCAATTTACTGCGTGCCTAATCCTTACCTGTTCCATATCCTTACATTCGCCATTCAGCCGGCCGCCTTCAGGCGGCCGGCTGTCTTTAAAGGCCCGTGACGGCCGGGTGGCTTTCCCGGACGGGGGGCCACAAATCCGAAAAAACCGCTCAAGTCGGGCTCGGTGCTTCCGATAATGTCTTGTAGAAGGATTTGGGACACGGGGTTTTATCGGGGTTTGGCGACCCTCGAAACCCCCGGCGAGAAGGATCGAACAGGGGAAGGATTGGCGCGATGCTGGCGATCAAGAACAACATCATGGCCGAGGGGGCGGCTCGTCATCTGAGCATGAGTTACGACGCCCTGGCCCGGTCCATCGAGCGGTTGTCGTCGGGTCTGCGGATCAACAGCGCCAAGGACGACGCGGCGGGCTTGGCGGTCCGCGAGCTGATGCGGGCGGAAATCGCCGTGATCAAGCAGGGGGCCCGCAACGCCCAGGACGGGATCAGTATGTTGCAGACGATGGAGGGGGCCATGGCCTCCATCGACCAGTTGCTGATCCGCATGAAGGAGCTGGCCGAGCAGGCCGCAACGGGGTCCTACTCGCTTAATCAGCGGAACATCATGAACAACGAGTTCCGGCAGATGATCGCGGAGATCGACCGGATCGCCACCACGACCACGTTCAACAGCATCAACATGCTCAACAGCGCCACGGGCTACAGCACGATCCACTTCGGCACGGGCTCGCAAATCCAGGTCAACTCGGTGGACGTGACGGCTTCGGCGTTAGGCATCGCCTCGGCGTCGTTGTCCGGGGGGGACGGCACGAACGCCATCTCGGCGCTGACGTTGGTGACCGGGGCCATTGAGATTAAGGACAGTGCCCGGGCGAGCCTGGGCTACATGATGAACCGCCTGGAGAGCACGACGGCGGTGCTGAACATCCAGGCCGAAAACCTGATGGCCTCGGAGTCCCGGATATCGGACGTGGACGTGGCGACGGAGATGGCGACGCTCACCCGGAACCAGGTGCTGGCCCAGGCCGGCATTGCGATGCTCAGCCAGGCCAACTCCATGCCGCGCATGGCGCTGGACCTGCTTCGCAGCTAGTGACGAGGGGGCTCGGCGGTCTTCGGGCCGGGCGCCCTTCCACAGGAACCCATCCGAACGAGGAGACACGACATGGACCGGACAGCCACCTACGAAGAAACGACGGTGATGACCCAGGATCGGGGCCGATTGATCGTCATGCTGTATGACGGAGCGATCAAGTTTCTGCGGCAGGCCCTGGCGGCCTGTGAGCAGGGCGACTACGAGAAGAAAGGCCGTCTGATCTGCCGCGCCCAGGACATCATCTTCGAGCTGAACACGGTTCTGGACGTGGAGGCCGGCGGCGATATCGCTCAGAATCTTCGCAAGCTCTACAACTTCATGTGGCGCCATCTGGGGCAGGCCAACGCGGCTCACGACACCGGCAAGATCCGGGAAGTCATCGGACTGTTGGAGACGTTGAACCGCGGGTGGCGCGCCGTCGCCGGTCCACAGGGCCCGACCGGCTGACGCGAGCCTTCGTCTCGGACGTGGCGGTCCCGCGATGTGAGGCGGCAGCACAGGCGAATCCTCGCGGTCCGGGAGCCCTCGGATCGCCCTGCGTCCAATAACTCGCGCCGATGGATTCAAACATTGAACCTGTCGGCGCGATTTTTTTTTGCGCCGTACGCGGCCTGCCAATAGCGCATCGGGCGTCACTATCGGTCCTCACCTTTCTTGCTCCGGTTTTCGTGGACAATGGCCTCAAGTGCCCCTGGCGCTGGTCGATAATGGGCCATAGCCGACGCGGCGTCGCGTGATGACCGTCGTCGGTGTATGGCGTTGAAGGATGTCTGTGATCCTGACAGGGGCAATCTGGAGTATTGTGTAAGGAGCAAGGAACATGTTAGCAATCAAGAACAATCTCATGGCGGAAAACGCCGCCCGGCACCTGGGACTGAGCTACGAGTCGTTGGCGAAGTCCATTGAGCGGCTGTCGTCGGGCCTGCGCATTAACAGTGCGAAGGACGACGCGGCCGGGTTGGCCGTTCGTGAGCTGATGCGGGCCGACATTGCCGTGTTGCAGCAGGGGGCCCGGAACGCGGCCGACGGCATCAGCATGCTCCAGACGATGGAAGGGGCGATGGCCACGATCGACGACCTCCTGGTGCGGATGAAGGAGCTGGCCGAGCAGGCCTCGACGGGTTCGTACTCCACCGCCCAGCGGACGATTATGAACAACGAGTACCAGCAGATGATCGCCGAGATCGACCGGATCGCCGGCGATACGAAGTTCAACAGCATTCACCTGCTGGATTCGGCCAATTCGAACAACGCTGCCACAATTCACTTCGGCGTGGGGTCGAGCATCACCGTCAGCTCGGTGAACGTGACCACCTCGGCGCTGGGGATCGCCTCGACGACGTTGACGAGTACGACCAGCGCTCAGAGTGCATTGAATCTTATGGAGACGGCGATCCAGCGCAAGGACAGTGCGCGGGCCAGTTTCGGCTACATGATGAACCGTCTGGAAGCCACCCACGCGGTGCTGAACATCCAGTCGGAGAACATGATGGCGTCCGAGTCACGTATTTCGGACGTGGACGTGGCGACGGAGATGGCCAACCTGACGCGGAACCAGGTGCTCTCCCAGGCGGGCGTGGCCATGCTGAGCCAGGCCAACGCCATGCCGCAGATGGCCCTGCGGCTGCTCGGGTAGTACTCCAGTCGAGACGCCCCGACGTTCAGGGTAAATCCGGGTCGGGGCCGGGTTCACACCCGGCCCCGACCTGATCCTCTACCCGTGAGCGGGGGCGATGGGCCCCGCGGCCCGTGACAAGACAGACCGAGCCTGAGCAGACAGGGAGCTGGACCATGAACGGAGTCGAGGTATATCAGCAGACTGCGGTCGGCACCCAGAACAAGGGGCGGCTGATCGTGATGCTCTACGAGGGAGCGATCAAGTTCCTGCGCCAGGCCCTTCGCGATCTGGAGGCGAAGGACTACGCGGCCAAGGGGCGCCATATCGGCAAGGCCCGGGACATCCTCCTGGAGCTGAACACCGTGCTGGACATGGAGGCCGGCGGCGAGATCGCCCAGAACCTGCGGGCCTTGTACAATTTCATGTTGCGGCATCTGGCGCAGGCCAATATCCGGTGCGACGAACAGATGATCCGCGATGTGATTTCGCTGCTGGATGATCTGAACGCCAGTTGGCGGGCCATCACCGCATAGGTCGAGCCGGGCACGGTATCGGGACGATACGACACCGCGAACTGCGGCGTCGCGTAACATGGTCGTGACGAGAGTCGCGGCCTTTTCATTGCGCCCGGTGGGGCGGCCTTTCAACACCACCGGTCACCACGCCGAAAGCGTCCCCGTGGGGTTAACCGCGGGCGCAGACCGGCCGATGACAGGGACGATGCTCTGCCCGTGGGGGAGAGGGCAGGCGAGAAGCCCGAACCAGCGGGATCTGCCCGGGAGCGATCGCTGACCATGGACAACACGGCACAGGAACTTGCGGATCTGATCCAGCAGGCGGCCTCGGCGGTGACGCTGACGGGGCCCGAAGACGTGGAGGACCTCCAGAAGCTACACGCGCAGCTTGACGCGATTGCGCAGTGCGTCGGCCGGCTTTCGGATCTGCCGGAGGCGATCCGCCAACAAGCCACCGCGGCCAGCACGTCCGCCGGGCGACTGCTCCAGGCCCTGTTGCGTCATGAGCAGGACGACGCGGAGGAAACCCTGCGGGTGGTCAGCGAGGTGGTCGTCGCCCTGCAGCAGCTCAATGGCCAGATCGAAAAGGGCCTGGCGGGGGATGAGGTGGTCGTGGCCTTTCCCGCGGCGGACGCCGGCCAAGACATAGACGGACAGGGGTCCTCGGAGACCGTCGCCACCGAAGCGGCCCCGGCCGACGTCGGTCCGGCAGAGCCGAAGACCGGGGCGGGCACGCCGCAGACGGCGGCTGGGGGAATGGTGATCGGTGGCGATGACATCGAGATGGTCAATGACTTCATCGCGGAGGCGGCCGAGCACATCGAGTCGATTGAGGCGGGCTTGCTGAACCTGGAGAACGCGCCCGAGGACCTGGAGGCCATTAACCTGGTCTTTCGGGGATTCCACACGATCAAGGGCATGGCCGGCTTCCTGAACCTGTCCGAGATTCAGCGTCTCGCGCACGCCGCGGAGAATATCCTGGACCTGGGCCGCAAGCAGAAGCTGCAACTGCTCGGCGAGACCATGGACGTGGTGTTTGAGGCCGTCGATTTACTGAAGCAGATGATGCAGGCCCTGGGCCGGGCCGTCTCCTGCGACGGCGTGATCTCTCCGTGTGAATCCCTGCCGACCACGCTTGATCGGCTCACGGCCTGCGCCGAGGGACGCACGACGGCGGCCTCGGCCCCGGCGGCTGCGTCCCCGCCGGTCCCGCCTGCGGCCGCCGAATCGGAAGGTAAAAAGCCTGAACCGGCCCGTCAACCGGAGGATCCGGCGGCCGAGCCCGAGGGGGGTATCCGCATGGTGTCCGGCAAGCCGATGGAGTCGGCAGCGGCTTCGACATCACCGTCGCGGTCGGGCGAGGCCACGTCCAAGAAGGCCGTCGCGGATGAGAAGATCAAGGTCAGCACGGCCCGGCTGGACAGCCTGGTGAACATGGTCGGCGAGCTGGTGATCGCCCAGTCGATGGTCTACCAGGAGGCCGGGGGGGTCGTATCGCAAGACCATGACCTGGTCCGCACCGTCAGCCACCAGGGCAAGATCGTCCGCGAACTGCAAGAGCTGTCGATGATGATGCGGATGGTGCCCATCCAGGGGGTCTTTCAGAAGATGGCCCGGCTGGTGCGGGACCTGTCGCAGAAGTCCGGCAAGAGGGTGGTGTTCACCAGCGAGGGGGAGGACACGGAGCTGGACCGGATCGTCGTGGATCAGATCGGCGATCCGCTGGTGCACATGGTGCGCAACAGCGTGGACCACGGCATCGAGTCGGAGGACGAGCGGCGGCAGGCGGGCAAGGACCCTGTGGGGCACGTCCACCTGCGGGCGTTTCATCAGGCCGGCAGCATCGTCATCCAGATTCAGGACGATGGCCGCGGTCTGGACAAGGAACGGATCCTCAAAAAGGCCATCGACCAGGGTCTGGTCTCGCCGGGCCAGGAGCTTCCCGACTCGGATATCTATAAACTGATCTTCCACGCGGGGCTCTCCACGGCCAGGCAGGTGACCGACATCAGCGGCCGGGGCGTGGGCATGGACGTGGTCAAGAAGAGCATTGATGCCCTGCGCGGCAAGGTCGACATCGAGACCGAGCTGGGCCGGGGAACCACGTTCACCATCCGGTTGCCGCTGACGATGGCCATCATCGAAGGGCAGATCGTTCGCATCGGCGCTGCGCACTACGTGGTGCCGATCATGACGATCGAGTGCTGCCTGCGGCCGACTCCGGAGCAGATCAGCACCATCCGGGGCCGGGCGGAAATGGTGATGGTGCAGAACGAGCTCATCCCCATGGTGCGGCTGTACCGGTTGTTCGGCGTCGCCCCCGACAGCGAGGTTCCCTGGGAATCGTCGCTGGTGGTGGTGGGCGAGGACGGCCTGCGGGGCTGCCTGATGGTGGATGAGGTGCTCGGCCAGCACCAGGTGGTCATCAAGAGCCTGGGCCAGGGCATCGGCCACATCCCGGGCATCGCCGGCGGGGCCATCATGGGCGACGGGCGGATCAGTCTGATTATCGATGTGCCGGGGCTGCTGCAATCGGCCATGCGCCAGGCGGCGCCGTAGCTCGGCGTTTTGGAAATGGGCTCCACGTGCTGGATACGCTGCTTGAAGAATTGACACTGACCGAGGAGCAGTTTCGCCGGATCAGCGATTTGGTCTACGACTACTGCGGCATCAATCTGCACGACGGCAAGAAGGAGTTGGTGCGCTCCCGCCTGGCCAAACGTCTGCGCACGCTGAAGATCCGGTCCTTCGAGGATTACCTGGCGTATGCGCTGAAGGATCCGAGCGGGCGGGAGTTCACGCACCTGATCGACGCATTGAGCACGAACCTGACCAGCTTCTTCCGCGAGCCGCAGCACTTCGCCTATCTTCAGGAGCATTTCTATCCGGCGCTGCTGGCGCGGAAGCGCGCCGCCAAGGTATGGCGCATCCGGGCCTGGAGCGCGGGCTGCTCCTCGGGGGAGGAGCCTTACAGCATCGCCATCTCGCTGTTGGAGGCGCTGGAGGGTCAGGGGCGGTGGGACGCGAAGATTCTGGCGACGGACCTGTCGACGCAGGTGTTGGCCCGCGCCAGGGAGGGCGTGTACGAGGCGGCGCGGGTGGCGCCGCTGACCGGGACGCAGAAACAGCGCTACCTGATCCGCCGGGACCAGGGCGCCTCGTTCGAGGTCGCCCCGGGCGTGCGTTCGATGGTGGTTTTCGCCCGGTTGAACCTGATGCAGCCGTGGCCGGTGCGCGGGCCGGTGGACTTCATCTTCTGCCGCAACGTCATGATCTACTTCGATAAGCCCACGCAGCAACGGCTGGTGCAGCGTTTCTGGGACCTGTTGGACGCGAAGGGCCTGCTCTTCACCGGCCATTCGGAATCCCTGACGGGCGTCCAGCATCGGTTCGAGTACGTTCAGCCGACGATTTACGCCAAGCCCTGAGGATGGTGGCATATGTGGGGGAAAGCTTCGTGAGACAAAGGATCGTGGTGGACATCTCGGATGCCAAAGTGTCCGGCGACCCGGAGGCCGTGCTGACCACGTACTCGTTGGGGTCATGCATCGGGGTGGCGTTGTTTGACGCCGTGGCCCACGTGGGCGGCCTGCTGCACTATCAGCTCCCCGATTCGAGCCTGGATGCGGCCAAGGCCCAGCGCTACCCGTTCATGTTCGCGGACACGGGCATGGCCATTCTCATCAAAAAGCTGCAAAGCATGGGGGCCGGGATGAAGCGGATGCAGATCCGCGTCGCCGGCGGCGCCAGCATGGCCTCCGGTCCCAAGGGCTTTGATATCGGCAAGCGCAACTACCTGGCCATCCGCAAGGTGTTGTGGAAGCACGGCCTGTTCATCGACGGCGAGGACGTGGGCGGCGACGCCCCGCGGAACATGAACCTGTTCATGTCGGATGGGACGGTGACCGTGCGATCGGTGGGTCTGGAGAAAAAACTATGACGGGCGAGGGCGGGACATGGAGGAACTGAGTTTTCGAGGCCTGTTCGACAGCGGCCCGCTGCCCGATCCGTCACGCATCGGCGGCGCGGGTATCGTCGAGGAGATCTGGTCGGCCTACCTGGACGCGGTGCAGACGCACCTGGAGCACCTGGAGCGGGCGGCGCTGGCGCTGGAGGCCGGCACGGAGGTCGAGCAGAATACGGCCGCGATCCGTCGGTTGCTGCATTCGGCCAAAGGCGACAGCGGCATGGCCGGCCTCAAGGACGTGTATACCCTGTGTCACGAGGCGGAGTCGGCGTTTGACGCGCTGCCGACGAGCCGGGCCCGGGCGGACATGGTGTTTCGGGTCAAGGACTGGATCCAGGAGGCGCTGGCGTTCCTGCGGAGCCATGGCGTTCAGGCCGAAGCGACACCTCCCTCGTCGCCGGTGCGGAGGGAGAAGATCAGAACCCTGGTCGTCGATGACGATCACCTCTGCCGCAAGCGGATTCGCATGTTGATCGAGAGCTACTGTGAATGCACGACCGCGCGGGACGGGCAAAAGGGCTATGAGCTTTTCAAGACGGCCCTGGAGCAGGGGCGGCCCTATCAGTTGGTCACGCTCGACATTCAGATGCCACGGATGGACGGTCATCAGACGCTCGCGGCGATCCGTCGGCTCGAGGAGCAGCATGGCATTCTGGGCCTGGACGGGGTGAAGATCATCATGACGACGTCGCACGACGCCCCGGAGCACGTCTTTGCGGCGTTTCGCCGGGGCTGCGAGGCCTACGTCATCAAACGGGACATGGGCGAGAAATTGCTGGAGGAGATGGCCGGTCTCGGTCTGTTGAGAAGCGCGCCGCGTCAGCCGGTGGGCTGACCTCGCGGCCGAAGGAGATGAGCATGGCACGAACGATTCTGGTGGTTGATGATTCCACGCTGACGCGGGCGGCGATTCACCACATGGTGGAGATGCTGGAGCTGGACGTGGGCGAGATCCTGGAGGCCGCCAACGGGCGGGAGGCGTTGGCCGTGCTGGCGGACAGGCCGGTGGATCTGATCCTGGCCGACTTGCACATGCCGGATATGGACGGCTGCGAACTGGTGCACCGCCTGAAAACTGAGCCCGCGTACGCCGCGATTCCCGTGGTGGTGATCAGCGCCGAGTGCAATCCCGGCCGCCTGGAACGATTGCGGGCTGAGGGGGTGGTGGACTTTTTGCACAAGCCGTTCACGCCCGAAGCCTTTCGGGCGACCCTGGAACAGAACGTGGAGTGGTGCCGTGGTTGAGATGAATACGGGAGTACTGGTGACCCAGGCGTTGCGACGGGCCCTCGAGACGATGGCCTTCATGGGGGTGGTCGAGGACGACGTGGCGGCGGCGGAGCGCGTGCCGGAGGAGTTTCTGGCGGCGGCGGTGGACTTTTCGGGGCCGGCCTGCGGAACGTGCCGGGTGGCCTTGCCCAAGGCCCTGGGGCGGACGTTGGTCCAGAACGTGCTGCTTGAGGGTCCGCGCGACGAGGGGCAAGTGGCCGACGCCGTTCAGGAACTGGCGAACGTGGTGTGCGGCCTGCTGTTGCCGATGCTGGCGGTGGCCGATGAGCCGACCTTTGAGGTGACGGTGTCGCGCCGTGAGGACTGCCGCGACCGGGCGGTGTGGGATCGCCTGGCCCGCGGCGAGGACACCCAATGGGCGCGGGTCGACGGCTGGCCCGTGGCCGTGCAGTGCATTGTTCAGGGGCAGGGGGGATAAAGGAATCCGGCGATGCTCGCACAGGCGAAGATGGTCAAGGTGCTCATCGTGGATGATTCGGCGGTCGTGCGTCGGATTTTGAGCGAGGAGCTGGGCAAGGACCCGGCCATCCAGGTGGTGGGCACCGCGCCCGATCCGTTCGTGGCGCGTGACAAGATCGTGCAGCTCGCGCCCGATGTGTTGACGCTCGACGTGGAGATGCCGCGCATGGACGGCATTACATTCCTGGGCAAGCTCATGCAGCATCGGCCCATGCCGGTTATCGTGCTCAGCTCTTTGACGCCGGAAGGGGGTCGAACGGCGTTGGCCGCCCTGGAGGCCGGCGCCGTCGAGGTCATGTGCAAGCCGGGCGGGTCGTACACCGTGGGCGACGCCTGTGAGGAACTGGCCCAGAAGATCAAGGCCGCGGCAGTGGCCCGGATCTCGGCGAGACCGGGGGCCGGAACCTCGGCGCCGGTTCACCGTCTGTCGATGGTTGAGACCACGAACAAGATCTTCGCCATCGGCGCCTCGACCGGCGGGGTCCAGGCCCTGACGGAGGTGGTGACGGCCTTTCCGGCCAACGTGCCGGGCACGGTGATCGTACAGCACATGCCGGCGCAGTTCACGCGGTCCTTCGCCGAACGGCTCAACAGTCTGTCCGCGGCACAGGTCAAGGAGGCCGAAAACGGCGATTCGGTGGTGCCGGGACGCGTTTTGCTGGCCCCGGGCGGTTACCACATGCTGCTCAATCGTTCGGGCGCGAACTACTACGTGACGGTCAAGGACGGCCCGACGGTCTGCCACCAACGGCCAAGCGTCGAAGTGCTCTTCCAATCCGTGGCCAAATACGCCGGGGCCAACGCCGTCGGCGCGATCCTGACGGGGATGGGCAATGACGGGGCGCAGGGCCTGCTGGCGATGCGGCAGGCCGGCGCCCACACCGTGGGCCAGGATGAGGCCTCCTGCGTGGTGTATGGGATGCCCAAGGCCGCCGCCGAGACGGGGGCCGTGGAAAGGGTCGTCCCGCTGGATCGGGTCGCCGAGGTCATGATTCAGCTTGCCCAGGTATGAAACGGCTCATCCGGCCGCGGGGGCTTTATCGGACAAGTCCCCCTTGTCGCGCATGACGTGAACCCCACCGACGGCACGCGGGCGCGGATGGAGCGATCCCGATCATTTCCCGGTCAAAGTCCGCCCGTTATCTGCCGACATAGCGATATCCGGTTGATGCGGTCCTATATCTGGAAGTGGAGCTCAAAACCCATGCAAGCCGAGTGCAAGACCCCCCTGCAGGCCGACTCGCTCGAGCGCCTTTTCGACCACCTGCCCGAGGTGGTGTATTCCGCGGCGTTTGACGACCCGATCCGCTTCACCGTACTGGCCAGGCCGTTTGAGGCCCTGACCGGCCGCACGGTCGACGACGTGCAAAGCGGAGCGGTGTCGTGGATGGATCTGGTGCACGAGAAGGACCGGGCCATCCTGCGGGAGGCCTACGAACAGGCGCAGCAGGGAGAGCCCCTGCACGTGGAGTACCGGTTGTGCACGTCCGACGGGTCGGTCCGGGAGGTGCTTGATCGCGCCGTGCCTGTACGGGATGCGGCGGGGGAGGTGGTCGGGCTGGATGGGATGATCCTGGATGTGACCCTGCGGCGCCAGACGGAGCGGGCCCTGGAACGCACCCAGATGCTCCAGAGCATGGGGCGTCTGGCGGCGGGCATCGTTCATGAAATCAACACGCCCATCCAGTTCATCGGCGACAACATGCGGTTTCTGGCCGATTCCTTCGCGCAGGTCCTGGAGTTGATCCGGTCCTATCAGCAGTTGAAAGAGAAGGTTCGCCAGGGTCTGGCCGGTCCGCAGGACGGCGAGCAGATGGACCAGGCCGAGGCCAAGGCCGAACTGGATTTCCTGAGCGGCGAGATTCCCAGTGCGATCGAGCAAACGCAGGAGGGCGTCAACCGCGTCTCGACCATCGTCTCCGCGATGCGTGATTTTTCGCACATTGACGAGCGGCGCATGGCCCCGGCGGACATCAACCGGGCGCTGCGGAGCACGCTGATCGTCGTGCACAACGCGCTCAAGTACGTGGCGCACGTGGAGACCGACTTTGATCCGAACCTGCCGCTGGTCATGTGCTGCATCGACGACTTGAATCAGGTGTTCGTCAATCTGCTGGTCAACGCGGCGCACGCCATCGGCGACGTGATCGACCGCGGCCGCGGGGAGCTGGGGACGATCAGCGTGCGGACGCGCCGCGAGGGGGGCGACGTGGTGATCGCCATATCCGATACCGGCACGGGAATCCCGGAGGAGGTCCGGCGGCGCATGTACGAGCCGTTCTTCACCACCAAGGGCGGCGACAAGGGCACGGGTCAGGGGTTGCTGTTCGTCCGGACGATCGTCTGCGACAAACACAAGGGGCGGTTGGATTGCGATACCGAAGTGGGCAAGGGCACGACGTTTACCATGGCCATTCCGATTGAAGGCGCACAACCGAGGCGAAAATGAGCGACGTAAAACGCATTCTGTTCGTGGACGACGACCCCAACGTGCTCAGTGGACTGCGACGCATGCTCCACGGCATGCGGGGACTCTGGAAGATGGAATTCGTGACCAAGGCCTCGGACGCCTTGAAGGTCATGGAGACGACCGCCTACGACGTGGTCATCTCCGATCTGCGCATGCCCGACATGGACGGTGTGCAGTTCCTCCAGACGGTGCGCGACCGATACCCGGAGGTGATCCGCTTCATGCTCAGCGGCTACATGGACAAGGACCTGCGCACCAAGGCGGCTCAGTGCGTGCACCAGTTCGTCTCCAAGCCCTGCCAGGCCGAGCAGCTTCGGACGATGGTGACGCGGGCCCTGGCGTTGTATGAGCACCTGCGCGGGTGCGAAATCACCCACGTGTTGTCGCGGATCGAGTCGTTGCCGGTCATGCCGGAGGTGTATCAGGAGGTGATCGACATGTTCCACCGGCCCTCGTGCAGCCTGCGGCAGATCGGCCAGACCGTCGCCAAGGACATCGGCATGAGCTCGAAGATTCTTCAGGTGGTCAACCGGGCGTTCTACGGGCAGGAAACGAAGATCATCGACCCGGTGCACGCGGTCTCCTACCTCGGGCAAAAGGCCGCCGAGGCGCTGATCATCACCAGCGGCGTGTTCGGCATGCTGCCGAACTCCAAGATCCGTCAGTTTTCGGTGATGGCCCTGCAGGAGCACTGCATCCGGGTCGGGACGCTGGCCCGTGAGATCGCCAAGGTCGAAGGGCTCGACGAGCAGGACCAGGATACGGCGACCATGGCGGGCATCCTGCACGATGCGGGCAAGATGGTGCTGATACTGTATTTCGCTGATGAACTGCTGGCCTCGATTGACAAATCCCGCCGCGAGTTGATCCCCCTGTTCAACGTGGAGAAGGAGCAGTGGGGGATCACCCATGCGGAGCTGGGCGGCCACCTGTTGGACTTGTGGGGCATGCCGAACAACATCGTGGAGGCGGTTACGTTTCATCATGAGCCGTCCCGCTGCGTCCACAAAGAGGTCTCTTTTGTGACGGCCGTGCACGCGGCGGACGTGATCGATCGCGAACTCTGCTGTGACGTGGGCGGCGGGGTGAGTGAGTCGTTTGACCGGGCCTACCTTCAGGAACTGGGATTGGATGAGCACGTCGAGACATGGAGGCGACTGCATCTGCCGGTGTTTGAGGAGTCGAGCGTTCATGCCTGAACCGCGGCCGCGTATTCTGTGTCTGGACGACGACGCCGACGTGTGTCGGGCGTTTGTTCGGACATTCCGCGGCCGGTACAAGGTGACCACGGCGGTCGCGGCCGAGGAGGCCCTGGAGGTGATCGGTCGCGAGGAGACGTTCGCGGCGATCGTCACCGATCTGCAGATGCCCGGCATGGACGGTCTGACGTTTTTGGTGCGGGCCCGTGCGCTGGCTCCGGACAGCATCTTCGTGCTGCTGACCGGTCATGCCGAGACCGACGTAGCTATCCGGGCGGTCAACGAGGGCCAGGTCTACCGCTTTCTGACCAAGCCGTGTCCGCCGGAGATCCTGCGGCAGACCCTCAAGGAGGCCGTGCGGAAACACGAGAAGGTGCGCCGGCTGACCTCCTTCACCTACGCCGCGCACGTCGAGCAGGGGCGGATCGTTCGGATCGACCGCACACAGGGATGCCTGGCCGTGACCGGGTACCCGGCGTCGCGGTTCCTGGTCGAGCCGACGCGGTGGAGTGACCTGGTCTTGCCCGAGTATCGATTCGCTCTGCGCCGAGCCCTCGTCAAAGTCCTCGCCGGGCGTCCGGTCGGCCCGATCGAGTTTCGCATTCGCCGCGGCGACGGGACCGTCCGCTGGGTGCGCCAGACGCTGATCCGCCACACCGATGATCAGGGGCGTCTGTGTCGCATCGACGCGCTGGTGGATGATATCACCGAGGCCAAGCAGATGGAGCAGGCCCTGCGGGCCAGCGAGGAACGCTACCAGCGCATGGTGGCCAATGTGCCGGGCCTGGTGTTCCAGTTCCAGCTTCGTCCGGACGGCACCATGCGCTTCACGTTCGTCAGTGAACGATCGCGGGAGCTGTTTGGCCTGGAGCCCGAACAGCTCTGCGAGGACCCGCACGTGCTGTTCGACCACTTCACCGCCGAGGACCGCAGGGAGATCCTGCAGGGCATGGCGGATTCGGCCGAACGGCTCTGCCCGTGGCAGTGGTGGGCCACCGGCCATTTCTGCGGCGAAGACCGGTTGTTTCGCAGCCTGGCCCAGCCGGTTCGGACGCCGGACGGCCAAACGCAGTGGGACGGCCTGATGCTTGATATGACCGAGCATCGCCGCCAGGAGGAGGAAATCCGGCAGTTGGCCCGGTTCCCCGATGAGAACCCGAACCCCGTGTTGCGGGTGGATGGCGAGGGGCGGATTCGCTACGCCAACGGGGCCAGTGCCCCCTTGCTGCATTTATGGGACCGCGAGCCGGGACATCTGTTGCCCGACGACCTGCTGACGATTACGCGAACGATCCAGGGCACCGGCTCGCATCGCTGCGTGGAGGTACAGTGCAGGGACCACATCTTCAGCATCGTCTTTGCGTCCATCCGGGAGGCGGACTACGTCAATCTGTATGCCCGGGACGTGACGGAGGTGCGGCGGGCCCATCAGGAGCTGCTCCGTATCAACGCCGCGTTGCGGGAGCACGACCGGCTCAAGAGCGAATTCGTCTCCACCGTCTCGCATGAGCTGCGGACGCCGCTGTGCATCTTCAAGAACACGATCTCCAACGCCATGGCCGGCGTGATGGGCAAGGTCAGCCCCAAGCTGTACGCCAGCTTGGAGATGGCCGACCGGAGCATCGACCGGCTCAGCCGGATCATCGGGGACTTCCTGGATATTTCAAAGATCGAATCGGGTACGCTGCGGCTTGAACGCGAGAGCCTGTCGGTGCGATCCCTCGTCGAGGAGGTGATCGCTTCCCTGCGTCCCCTGGCCGAGGCCAAGGGCATCGAGATGGAAGGCCGACTGCCCCGGCGGGAGATGCAGGTGTTCGCCGACCGGGATCGCGTCATTCAGGTCCTGACCAACCTGGTGGGCAACGCGATCAAGTTCATTCCCGTCAACTGCCACGTGGAGGTCGCCGCGCGGCAGGTGGACGAACAGGTCGAGTTCTTGGTCAAGGACGATGGTCCCGGCCTAAGCCGCGACGATATGGAACGGATCTTCGACCGCTTCGTGCAAATGCACAAGATCGCCGGCGCGGGCGAACACGGCACGGGGTTGGGCCTGGCGATCGCCAAGAGCCTGGTCGAGATGCACGGCGGGCGTATCTGGGTCGAGAGCGCCCCGGCGCAGGGGTGCCGCTTCTACTTCACGCTGCCTACGTGCGAGCCGGTCGGGGCCGACGACCAGACACGGGTCTTGTCCGCCGCCGGCACCGAATCGCCGCGGGGTTGGCTCCCTCCATTCGGGACCACCGAACGACGTTCCTCGACGCTTCCGCGTCCGCGGCGCGCAAAAAAACGGCCCGTCGAAATCAACGGGCCGTAAAAGCCGGTGGCGAAGGTCAGTAGGACGAATCCGAGCCCATGCCGTCCCGCGGATGGGCCTGATCGTAGACCTCCTTCATCTTGGCGGTCGTCACGTGGGTGTAGATCTGCGTGGTGGACAGCGACTGGTGTCCCAGGAGCTCCTGCACGCTGCGCAGGTCCGCGCCGTTGTTGAGCATGTGCGTGGCGAAGCTGTGCCGCAGGGTGTGCGGGCTGATCGCCGGGTCGAGCCCGGCCTGACGCAGGTACTTGTCCATCTTGCGCCGCACGCTGCGGGTGCTCAGCCGCTTGCCGTGCTTGTTGGCGAACAGGACCTTGCCGTCGAAGTGGCTGTCGTGCTGCATCCGACGGTTGCGCAGCTCGATGTAGCGCTGGATCGCCTGCAGAGCGCTGGAACCGATGGGACTGATGCGCTCCTTCTTGCCCTTGCCGCGGATGTGGATCACCTCGCCGAGGAAGTCCACGTCGTCCATGTTCAGGGCGACAATCTCGCTGACCCGCATGCCCGTGCTGTACAAGGTCTCCAGGATGGCCCGGTCGCGGGCGCCCAGCCACGTGTCCGACGGCGGCGTGTTGAGCAGACGCTGCACCTCGGTATACTCGAGGTAACGCGGCAGCTTCTTGTCCTGCCGCGGCGTCTTGACCACCGCCACGGGGTTGCTCGTCAGGTAGTTGCGGCGCACGAGGAACTTGTAGAAGCTGCGCAGCGTCGCCAGCTTGCGGGCCGTCGTCGACTTGGAGTACTGCTTGTCGTTCAGGAATACGAGAAACGCCCGGATCGTGTCCGTGTCGACCTGAAGGATGAGCTGCTCCAGGTTCGTCTGCGTCTGGGTCGCCACGGCCGTGGCCGTGCCACTGCCTTCCATCGCCGGGCCGGACGGCGCCGGCTCGTTTTGATTGTGCCCCAGCAGCCAGTCCGTGAACTGCTCCAGGTCCGCCCCATAGCACTTGGCCGTGTGGTCCGAAAAGTGCTTCTCATACTTCAGGTAGCTCAAAAACTCTTGGGTAATGGCACAATCTTTCATGGTTGACCCTTCAGCCTCTTGTGATATCCGAAGCGATCCGTATTCTCATCCTTGTCTATGGCCGACCTCAGGGCTCATCCGGGAAGGATTGCAACGGGTCGGGCAGGTCCTTGCACAGCAGGCGGTCGGCCTCGCCGATGAGCGATTGCGTCAGCTTGAAGCTCAGCACGGCCGCGTCGAACCAGTCAAAACTCGTCCGTTCATCGGTGGCCTGTTGCACGAGGCAATCCAACAGATCCGCCTCGTCGCCGGCGTCGTAACGGAAGATGTACTTCTCCTGGCCTTTGTTCAGAACGAGTTGTTTTCGGTCGCCGTTCATTCCACACGCACTCGTGGTTCATCCCGCCAAGCCAACATGTCCATAGCTTTTTATCGGGCTGTTTCGCGCTCGCTAAAGCGGTTTTTTAAGGTTTTTTCTCGGTCCCTTCGGCTTTCTCCGGACGCAAAGACCGCAGGGCCCTTGCCAGGGTTGGCAGGGCGTGTTATCGGGTGTGGATAACCGGCGCGCGGTCTGGGCCGGGATCGGTTTTCCGAGGAAACGTCCCATAACACCCGGTGCTTTCCGGGGCGGCTGGCGCGCCGGGCGTGCCGGTGGCGGAGGTTCGATTGCCGGAGTCTATCGGGCCTGGAAGTACGTCGCCGAACCCCGCGCGCGGCGCTCGATGCGGTCCCGGCCTTCGAGGCGCTGCAGGGCCTTGAGCACCTCCGCGTAGGGCGCCCCCAGCGAGGCCGCCAGGTCGTGGGCGGTGCATGGCCGCCGCTGCAGCACGTCCAGCACACGGTCCAGCAGGGCGGCCTCCGAGCGACTGGGGGCCGGGCGGTCGAAATCCGCCACGACCTGCGCCCGAGGGCCGAGTGCCGCGGCGATTTGCGCCATACGGTCCGGGTCGACCACGTGGACATCGGGCTCCGTGGTCGGGCGAACGGCCGTGTTCAGGTCCACCCGGTCCGGTCCGATCCGCTCGATGAGTCGGGCGATCTTCTCGATCTGCTCATCGCTGGTGTTGATCGGCTCGATCAGGAAGACCTCCAGCCAGATAGGCCCAGGATACTCCCGGCGGAAGCGGCACAGACCGTCCACGAAGCCGTCGAACGTGATCGACGGGTGCGGCTGGTTGATGCGGCGAAACGTGGCCTCATCCCCCGCGTCCAACGACGGCAGCACCACGTCGGCCTGTGCGCAGTCGGCCCGCACGGCCGGGTCGCCCAGCAGCGTGCCGTTGGTGATGACGGCCACGGGGATATCGGTCATCTCATGGACGGCGCGGATCATGCGCCCGAGATCGCGGTGCAGGGTCGGCTCGCCCGATCCGCTGAAGGTGATGTGGTCGGCGTTCAGGCCGGCCTTCAGCCGGGCCCGGATCTCGTCCAGCACCGCCTGCGTCGGCACGAACACGTCCCGCTCGATCTGCTGGGTCGCATGCACGCCCAACTGGCAGTACACGCAATTCTGCGTGCAGGTTTTGAGGGGGGTGACATCCACGCCCAGGCTCAGACCCAACCGCCGGGACGGAACGGGACCGAACAGGTACTTCTCGCGGCTCACGACGGCTCCCCTTTCTTGACCAAGTCGTAAATGGCTTTGCACGTGCGAATTACATCCGGCAACCAGTCCAGGGGCATCATGCACGCCGCGTCACAGCGGGCTTGGTCGGGGTCGGGATGGGTTTCGATGAACAGCCCATCGGCGCCGGCGGCCACCGCCGCCCGCGCCAGGATCGGCGCCAGGTCGCGCTGGCCGCCGCTGGCGTGTCCCAGACCGCCAGGCCGCTGCGTACTGTGCGTGGCGTCGAACACCACCGGGCAGCCCAACGCCCGCATCGCGGGGATCGCCGTCATGTCGTTCACGAGCCGCTGATAGCCGAAAAACGTGCCCCGCTCGGTGAGAAACACCTGGTTATTGCCGGTCGCCCGGACCTTGTCCACGGCGTTGGACATCTCCTCCGGCGAGACAAACTGGCCCTTCTTGATGTTCACGGGTCTGCCGGTTTCGCCGCAGGCCACGAGCAGATCGGTCTGGCGGCACAAAAACGCCGGTACCTGCAAGCAATCGACGACCTTGGCCACCTCCGAAGCCTGTTCGGGCAGATGCACATCGGTGACGGTGGGCAGGCCCGATCGGTCCTTGACGTCGGCCAGGACCTTGAGCCCCTCGACCAGACCGGGCCCGCGAAAGCTGCCGGCACTCGAACGGTTGGCCTTGTCGAAGCTGGCCTTGAAGAGCATAGGTACACCGGTTGCGGCGGCGACCTCCACCAGGCGATCGGCCACGTCCAGGCACAGGTCGCGGCTCTCGATGACGCAGGGCCCGGCAATGACAAAGAGTCCGCCCCCGGGCTCTATTCTGATTCGACCGATAGAAACCACCGTGTTCTCCATCCTGAGGTTCACTGTCGCGGGATAGCCAAGGCCGGTCCCTGCATGCGGATTCTCCGCGCCGGCTCGCCCCTGGTCAACCGAAATTAGCTCAGCATGCGCAGCAGGCGGGTGCGGATGCCCGCCGGTTTGGCGCCGGGCGGCACCAGGATGCGCACGGCGTGGGGGACGGCCTCGATGTCGATGGGCAGGGCCGGACCCGGGTCGCCGTCGATCTCCGTGTTGACCCAGGCATCGGATGAGCGAACGCGGATGGTGCGGCACTTGCGGTAGATCACGTCCGGTCGATCCGCGTGACGCTTGAGCACGGTCAGGGCCGCGTGCTTGAGCAGGTGCACGTGGCCGCGGCACTTGTAGAAGCACAGGTCGAGCAGCCCATCGCTGTAATCGGCGTAGTGCAGCAACTGCAGCCCGATGGCGTAGCGCGAGATATTGCCCACGAACAGCATGCCGTGCCCGTCGATGGTCTCGTCGCCGTCGATCTCGATCTCGAACCGGGGGAAGCGATGGCCCCAGAAGGTCTGCCACAACGGCCAGAAATAGTCCAGGTGATTGATATGTCCCTTGCGCTTCTCGTTGACGATCTTGACGACGGTGCCGTCGAAGCCAAAACCACAGATGCTGGTGAAGCACCGCCCGTTGGCCCGGCCCAAGTCCAGAGCCCGCACGACGCCGCCCTCGAAGGCATGAACGACCGTCTGGGTCTTCAGATCAAAGCCCAGCTCGTTGCCCAGGAGGTTCTCGGTCCCGGTGGGGATGACCAGCAGGGGGGTAGGGCGTCCCTCAAGCCCGTGGGCCACCTCGCGGATGGTGCCGTCACCCCCCGCCGCCGCGACCAGCATGCATTCGGGCTCGCCGGCGGCCCGGGTAGCCAGCTCGCCGGCGTGCGTGAGCGACTGCGTCAGGTGGGTGCGGACGCTGAACCCCCGATCCTTCAGGTATTCGCGAAACTCGCCGACCATGGCCTTGTTGCTGCTCGATCCGCTCTTGGGGTTGATGATCAACGCAATGTAGCCGTCGTCTGGATTCACAGCCTGTTCTTCGGTGCATCGAGCGGGACATCTTCACTCATCGTCAAAAACCGCTTCGTGCTTTCCGGAATCCGTCCGGTCCAGGTGTTCTCGGACCAACCGGGCGTAGCCCGCGCGGATGGGTTCCAGGCCGTCCAGCCCCAGCCGAACGAGAACCCGCCCGACGGCCTGCTCGTCGGGGCCCTCGACCTCCACAAAGGTGCCCAACCGGGCGACGCGATCCAGGCAGACCTCGCAGCCGTCCAGGTGCCAGATACGGCGGTCTTTTTCGATCACCATGCGCCGCCGGTAACCCAACTGCTCAAGAATGGCCTCCATCGCCTCGGGATCGGCGATCTCGACCTCCGTTTCCGGGCGGACCTTGTAGCGGGACGGGGCCTTGGGGCCCTTGAGCGTCAACAGGGCCTTGGAAGCCCCGCCCCCGGTCTGCCGGCGGATCCGCAGGCCATATCCGGCCTCGATCAGCCGGCCTTGGGCGTCCGCGAAGAACGTATCCCGCTGTCGGACTGTCCCTTCGGCTTGAGCCCCAAGGCGAGTCAACCTTTCGGCGACCGGCTCCAGGGCTTCGACCGCAACCTTGGCTTCGATTTCTGTGGGCATGGGCGTCTTTTGTCCTGTTTGGAGCAGGCTCGCTGCATTCGTTTCCTTATTCGGCGATTCTCGCAAAGGCCTGGATCGGATGCAACGCAAAAGCGTTGACCGCACGCCGCGCCCGACGGGCTGTTGCATCCCGGTGCCGCGCCCTTTATCATGCTTCAGGAAGCGGCAAAATGAGATGTCGGTTGTGCCGGGAAGGGGACGGCCATGAAAAAATGGGTCTGGCTGGTGTGGCCGGTGGTTCTGTGCAGCGGCTGCGTGCAGTACACGTGTCGGGAGGAGGTGCACCTGGGCATGAGCATCGAGCAGGCCAAGGCGCGGATTGAGGGTTTGCGATGGCTGGCTGAGCAAAGCGATCGCGTCGAATATGGCTGTGATCTGACGGTCAACTGCGGCACGGAGGACTGGTTCCGCCGGACGGAGCCCTACAGGCTCATCTTCCAGTATGGCAGCCTGATCCGGATGGAGATCGACCAGGATGAGCTGACCCGCCGCGAGCTTGAGCAGGCCGTCAATGAGAGCATTAACGTGCGAATGCGGTATGACATGTGGTGGCGGTGAAAGACCGTCAATGCGTCCGGGGGAGCGGGGTATGGACAATCGGTTTGTGACACGGCGGGCGTTTCTGCGAGGGCTCGGGGGGTGTGCGGCGGCGGGTCTGGTGGGTTGTGCGGTATCGGCGGGCGGAAGCGCCCCCGATAAGCGACGGTCGAACATCGTCGTGATCTTGGCCGACGATCTGGGGTGGGCGGACGTGGGCTACCACGGCTCGGCCATCAAAACACCCCACATCGACCGACTGGCCCAACAGGGCCTGCGGCTGGAGCAGCACTACGTCATGCCGACCTGCACGCCGACGCGGGTGGGTCTGATCACGGGGCGCTATCCGAGCCGCTTCGGCGTGACGGCCCCCGCCTACGGCAAGATCTTCGAGGACGACACCCTGACGCTGCCGGCACTGCTCAAGCGGGCGGGGTATCACACGGCGATCAGCGGCAAGTGGCACATGGGGTCGCCGCCCGATGAGACGCCGCGTAAGTACGGCTTCGATGAGTCGTACGGGTACTTCCACGGGCAGATCGACCCCTACACGCACCACTACAAGACCGGCGAGGCCTCGTGGCATCGCAATGATGAGTTGCTGGAGGAAGAGGGGCACGCGACGGACCTCATTACGGCCGAGGCCGTCCGCGTGATTGAGACCCCGCGCCAGGAGCCGTTCTTCCTGTACGTGGCCTACAGCGTGCCACATTTTCCGCTGGATGAGCCGCAGCGCTGGCTGGACCTGTATCCCGACGTCGAACCCGTCTCGCGGCGGTGGTACGCGGCCTCCGTCAGCCATATGGATGACGGGATCGGCCGGATCCTCGATGCGCTGGATCGGACCGGCCGGCGGGAGGATACCCTGGTCCTGTTCGTCAGCGACAACGGCGGCCAGAAGAGTTGGCACAGCCCGACGCAGTATCACGGGCGGTATGCCGACAAGCCCCACACCGTTCTGGGCGACAACCGGCCTTGGCGTGGCTGGAAGGGCGACGTCTACGAAGGGGGCATCCGCGTGCCGGCGATTATCCGGTGGCCGGGGCATCTGCCCGGCGGCCGCTGCGACGCCCCGATGCACATCGTGGATTGGATGCCCACGCTGGCGGCGGTGGTCGGCATTGAGCCGCAGGGCGATCCGCGGTGGGACGGGCGGAACATCCGGCCTATCTTGGGGGGGCGGTCCGGGGCGGCCGTCAAGCGCACCCTCTATTGGAAGACCCCCAACGCCCGGGCACTACGGCAGGGCGACTGGAAGCTGATCGCCCACAACAACGGCAACACGGAGCTGTACAACCTGGGTGAAGACCCCTACGAACAGACGGACCTCGCCGCCGATGACCCCGATCTCCTGGTGCGCCTGCAACAGAGCCTCGCCCGGATCTCCGCTGGCGATCGCGAATAAACCAACCGTTCCCCTTCGGGGGCCCCGCGAAACGTGGAGGATAGAGTTTGCTGACGGATAATATTCTCGATTTGATCGGCAACACCCCGCTGCTCAATCTCAAAGGGTATGGCGTGTACGCCAAGGCCGAGTTTCTCAACCCCGGCGGGAGCATCAAGGACCGCGTGGCCCTGGCGATGCTCGAGGGCGCCGAGCGGGACGGCAAGCTGCGGCGGGATTCGATCATCGTCGAGCCGACCAGCGGCAATACGGGCATCGGCGTAGCGCTGGTCGGCCGGCTCAAGGGTTATCCCGTCCGCATTGTCATGCCGGAGAACATGAGCGAGGAGCGCAAGAAGCTCATCAAGGCCCTTGGCGCCGAATTGGTGCTCACTCCGGCCGCCGAGAGCCTCGCCGGGGCAGTCCGGCGGGTGGAGGAGATGGTCGCCGCCGATCCGCGTATCTTCGTGCCGCAGCAGTTCAAGAACCCCGACAATCCACGCATCCACTATGAACAGACGGCTACCGAGCTGTGGCGGCAGATGAGCGGCGAGATCGGCTGCTTTGTGGCGGGCGTCGGCAGCGGGGGGACCCTGCAGGGCGTGGGGCGGTTCCTCAAGGAGCACAACGGACGCGTCCGCATCGTGGCCGTCGAGCCCAAGGATGTGTCGGCCCTGCTGGGTCACGAGCCGGGGCTGCATCAGATTCAGGGCATCGGCGACGGATTCATTCCGGACATCCTGGACGTGTCGCTCGTGGACGAGGTCGTGGAGGTGACCGACGAGGACGCGATCGAAACCACCCGACGGCTTGGCCGGGACTACGGCTTGCTGGTGGGTATCAGCTCCGGGGCGAACGTGTGGGCGGCGGCACAGATACGCTCGCGGATCGACGGTCCCGTCGCGACGGTCCTGCCCGATCGCGCCGAGCGGTACTTCAGCACGGCCTTGCTGTAAGAGCGATCACAGCCCCGCGGTTGCGACCGCCAGCAGAGCGACATAGGTCGCGATGAACAAGGCGCCGGTGACGAGGATTTCCAGCAGCACGATGAACAACGACCAGACTCCCGCCAGGTAGGGTCGGGTCGATCGCGCCAGGGCCCTGTAGATCAGCATATCAGCCAGAAGCCCAAGGATCAGGACGCCGAGGACCAGGACGGAGAAACGTCCGGTGAAGTGACTGATCTGAACAAAAACCCGTCCCGTGACGGGCAAATCGGTGTTTACGTCCTTCAAGACCGCCACGAAATGCGGCGCGATAAACAGGGCGAACACGAACCACGCCAAGGGCAGCAACCCGTGCGTCCAGGCCGCCAATACGATCGACCTCCCACGTGGCTTGTCCTGGCTCTGGCGTGCTTTATTCCCGTTCATCGTCGATGCCCATCCCTTTCGTGCCTGCATCCCTGCGCCGGGCAGGATACCACACCCCCGGTTTGCCGACCAAGCGAAAAATCCAACCGCTCAAGGCCTTGGGCGGTGCGGTCGGCCGATCCGTCAAAAGAGTACGCCGTTACGCCGTCCGCTCAATCGGCCGGGACGCATCGGCCGTCGGCCCACGCGTACAGATCGGCGACGCGCTCGGCCATCGTGACTGACAAGGGCGGCGAGCCGTGCAGCGCGTCGACGATGTGATCGGTCGTCACCTCTCGCCCTGCCGAGAAGGCCGTGTGCATGGCCGCGACAATGGCCTGTTCGATCTCGGCGCCGCTGTAGCCGTCCGCGGCCGCGGCCAACCCCTCCAGGTCGAATCGCACCGGGTCACGGCCTCGGCGGCGCAGGTGAATCTCGAAGATCTGGCGGCGGGCATCGACTCGTGGCAGGCCGACGAAGAAGATCTCGTCGAACCGGCCCTTGCGAAGCAGTTCCGGGGGGAGCGCCGAGATGTCATTCGCCGTGGCCACCACGAAAACGGGGGCCTGACGCTCCTGCATCCACGTCAAGAGCGTTCCGAACATCCGCTGCGACAGCCCGCCGTCGGTGCTGCGACTGGCCGCGGAGGCAAAGGCCTTTTCGATCTCGTCGATCCATAACACGGCCGGGCTCATCATCTCCACCTGCCGCAGGGCCAGACGCAGGTTCCGCTCGGATTCGCCGACGAAGCTGTCATAAAGACGGCCCGGGTCGAGACGCAGGAGTGGCTGCTGCCAGGCGGTGGCGACGGCCTTGGCGCAGAGGCTCTTTCCGGCGCCCTGCACACCCAGCATGAGAATCCCGCGCGGGGCCTCGATGCCGAAGGCTTGGGCCTTTCTGTCAAAGGCGTCTTTGCGCAGGTCGAGCCAGCGTTTGAGGTTGTCCATGCCCCCGATCTCGCCGAGAGTCAAAGGGGTCTCAACATAGGTAAGCAGCCCGTCCACACCGAGCAATCGGCGTTTGCCGGCCAGCACGACCGCCACGTCGTTGTCGTCCAGAATGCGGTCGCCGGCGACCGTGGCGCGGATCAAATGCCGCACCTGGCGGCGGGTCAGGCCGCGCAGGTTGCGGATGATCGCGTCCATCGCCTGCTGGGAAATCTGAATCCGGATGGGATGGTCTCGATGGGCCTCCTGCAGACACGCGCGGGCGATCTCCAGCAATTCCTGCTCATCGGGCAAGGACAGCTCGAGCGACGTCACGTGCGACCGGACCACCTTCGGCAGGCACTCATCCCCGTCGACCAGGACCAGGACGGCATGGGTCTCCTGGACATCTCGAAGGACGTCGCGCAACAGCCGGAGCACCACGGGATCCTTCAGATGGCCAGCCAGATCGAGCATCACATACACGGCCCGCTGCGATCGCCCCAGGATGTAATGCAAGGCGGTCTGGGGGCGCTCCGTTCCTTTCAGGGGGGGCTCATCCTTCAAGAGCCCGTCCCGGAAACCCTGCGAGGCCGACCAGACCAGAATAGGCATTCTGTGTTCCAGGGCCATGCGCCCCAGGCAGTCCACGGCGTAAGCCTCTTCATGCGTGGTGATCGACAAGGCGAACGTGCCCGTCTCGACCAGTTCGATCAGTCGCTTGGCATCCGGCATGGGTCCAGCCTCCGCATCCCCGTACACAGACTGCTGTGAAACGGATCGCTACCCAATTGGCTCACGTATAAATGATTATAGCCCGAAAGGCCGCCGTAGGCCAGCGGGCCGCGTCCGGCGCGGGGTATGAGGGCCCACCCTTCGGGCGGGATCCGCGTCATGCCCTGAGGCTGACGTGGAACGTGCTGCCGCGGTCCGGCTCGGAGTCCACGCGGATCTGTCCATCCAGGCGATCCAGGATGCGTTTGACGATGGTCAGCCCCAGCCCGTCGCCCGTGTTCTGATCGGGCTGGAGCCGGTAGAACAACTCGAAGATCTTCTCCCGGTCATCCGGGTCGATGCCGATGCCGTTGTCCGCGACCGAATAGACCACGGTGGGTCCTTCCGTGGTGGCCGTGATCCGAATACAACAGGTTTCATCGGGCCTGCGATACTTGATCGCGTTGTCGATCAGGTTGATGAACACCTGCTCGAGCAGCGAGCAATCGCCCCGGCAGGGGGGCAGCGGATCGACCTGAACCTGGGCCTGGGTCTGTGTGATCTGAAACCGCAGGGTGTGCACCACCGAGGCCATCAGCTCGTTCATGTCGATCTGCGTCAAAGACAATGCCGCCGAGCCGATCCGCGCCAGACGCAGCAAGCCTGCCACCAGGCTGTCGATCCGCTCGATCCCCGACCGGATGAAGCCCAGGGCCTCGGGAATATCCTCGTCGAGCAGGGTTCGCAAGTCCGCCGCCCGCTCGGCCGAATCTTCGGGGTCGGCGGCGACGAGTATCTCGCGCAGCCGCGCACAGGTCCGCTCGAGCTCGCCGGCGAACCCCTGCACGTTGACCAGCGGCGAACGCAGGTCATGCGAGGCGATGAACAGAATGTTTTGTAACTCGCGGTTCTTGTCCTGCAGGGCCTCTAGAAGCCGCTGCCGTTCAGCCTCGGCCTGCTTGCGGTCGGAGATGTCGCGGGCGAAGGCGCAATTGTACTGTTTCCCATCGAATTCAATGAAATTGGCCGAGATCTCGACGGGGAAAACGCGCCCATCCCGCGTCCGGTGATGGGACTCGAACTGCATCGTGCCCTTCTGCCTCAGTTCGTCCCAATGAGCCGGCCATGCATCGGCGGGGAAATCGGGGTCGATCTCATGGATCGTCATGTCCAACAATTCGTCGGGGCTGTATCCCAGCGAGCGGCAGGCGGCTTGGTTCACATAGATCAATCGGCCGGACGCGTCCATCCAGAAGGCCGGATCGGCCACGCGGTCGATGCTGAACTGCGTGAACGCGACGGCCCGGCGCTCCACGAGCGGGTCGCTGCCCTCGGTGTCGTCCACTGGCCGTTTGGGGCCGGGGCGTGAACGCCGTCGGCCGGATTCGGGCTGCTCCTGCACCGTCATGAAGGGCACCTTGCGTTGCTTGTCTTCGCGGGCCTTCGGGCCCGCCGACTTGCCATTCTCAGGACAAAACACCTATTTGCGTGAATTATGGACAGGCTTTACGTGTTCGTCAAATGTTTTTTCCAGCAGAATCAACCGGTTTTCCAGCACAAAAAAATTGCAGGCCTGAAAAAACCACTAAAAGGCGCTTTTTATGGCACACTACACCTGAGATACGCCAACATGGTTCGGACCCAGATTCTCCCAAACGCGTCATTTGTCGCCGTTACCGCATCACCGGCGTCGCGTCGGTCGTTGTGCTACCACTGAACCGTGAGCTTGTCCTTCGGCGGCAGGGCCGGGAACGGTGCGTGCGGTTCGGTTTGGTACCAGAACGCCACGCTCGATAGGTCGTCCTTGAGCGGCAGGTAGCGACCCTCGGACTGCCAGCCCAGGGCCTGGATCGTCACCCGCAGGTCCGACTCGAATCGGATGGGATCAACGATGTGCCATCGGTACAGCCCGAAACGCGGCTGGTTGAGGGTGTTGTCCTCCGGCTTGACCACCTGAGGCAGGCCCGCATAGGGCGTGTTGTACTCCATGTATTCCTTGGTGCGCGGGTCCACGAACCCATAGGAGCCGCAGAAGTAATCCTCGGTGCCCGTGCCGCAGATCGTGGGCCATTCGGCATCGCCGTCCATGTAGAACTTGATCTCACCCTCGCCCCACCAGCCGGGCGAGTTGGAGCCCCAGCACATGTACGTGCCGACATAGTGGCCCTTGCCCCGGATGCCGTCGACGATCGTGTAGACATCCTTGTAAGGCAGGGGGTTCACTCGGCGGAACTGGGCGTGCAGGTAGCCCATGTCCTTTGGTACGGAGGTCAGGGCATAGTCGATCTGGTAGTAGAGGGTCATGTCCGCGCCGAGGTTCTCGAACGTCAGGCGGGCGCTCTTTCGGAAGGGCATCGGCCAGTAGCAGTTGAATCCGCTGCCCGGATTAACGCAGACGGCCAGCGAGTTGACGGGGGCGAACCGGCACCAGCCGTTGGCGAAGAAGTCGCCCACCGGAACCTCCACGCTGGGCGTCGGCTCGCCGTCCCAGTACATCCGCAGGATGCAATGCCGCCAGTTTCCCGTGGGGGTCATCCAGATATGTTGAATCACACCGGGGCCGTCGATCTCGGCCAGGGTGAAAGTCTGGCCGCTCTTGATGTGCACCGAGGGGGAGATCTTCCATCCCTGACCCAGCTCACGGGCAGCATTGGCCCCCGTGCCCTCGACAGCCATACCACCGGCACCCTTCTGTCCGGTGAAGTTCTCCGGGCTGATCGACCGCGTCTGGGCGTCGCTGAGCCGCGGCAGGCTACCCAGATTCATGGTCAATCCATCGAATGCCGCACCGGAGCGTTGCTTTTCCAGGCATCCGGCCAACAACAGTGCAACCATCAGGGCGGCCACCGGAACGATTGCTTGTGTCCTCATGACTGGGTCCTCCCGTTGCACGTGCTTCTGTTTGGTGCTCACGACATCCGGTCATCATAGCACCATGAACCGGGCAATCAAGGGTGTTTCGGGCAGCAGCGTAGTTCCGACCGCTCTTGCCAAGCCACCGCCTCGGGCGTATCGTACCAAAGACAAACCGGCCGTCTCTGGGAGGCGGTCTGGCCCAGGCAAGGGGTAGGACGTGCGGACGATACGGTGTTACTGTGAGTCCCTCACAGGCCCGAAGGTGGTCTTGGATACGGTCCGGGCTCACCACCTGCGCGACGTGTTGCGTCTGGGGGCCGGGGCCGAGGTGGAGCTGTTCGACGGCGCTGGGACGACGGCGCGCGGGATCATCCGCGACGTCGCCCGTAAGACGATCACCCTCTCGGTCGAGGAGATTCACCATCATCCCCCGCGGACGGACGGACGGATCATCCTGGCCGTCAGCCTCGCCAAGGGCTCGCGTTTTGACGACGTTGTCACCCAATGTACGGAATTGGGCGTGGACCACCTGGCCGCGGTGCGGTTCGCCCGGACGGTCAAACAGGCCGCAGGACCGGCGGCCGCCCGGCGCCGGCGGAATCTGGCGATCAGTGCGGCCCAGCAGTGCGGGCGAGTCTTTCTGCCCAGGCTCACCGGGCCGGAGGATGTCGAGAGTGTCCTGGAGACGCTGCGGGCTGAATATCCGCAGGCGCGATGGCTCTTCGGGGGCTTCTCGTCCCAGGCCCGGCCATTGCTGCAGCAGGCCGACACGGCGGTGGATACGATCGTGGTGATCGGTCCGGAGGGGGGCTTGACCGAGGGTGAACAGGCCCTTCTGAGAGAGACCGGGGCGGTGGAGATCTCATTGACCCGGACCACGCTGCGGATCGAAACGGCGGCGCTCGCCGTCGGCGCCGTTCTGTGCGTCATGCGCGACGACACGGGCCCCTCCGGCTGAGCCCAGGCGCCGAAAACCGGACCCACCCGGTGGGTCAGTCGTCATCCTCTGCGTCCGTGTCGCCCGTGCCCCAATCGGTTCCCTGGCGTTCCGTCAGCCAATCCTCCTCGGCCGGTCCGTCACCGGGCCCGTTGATCGCCTCGATCAGACGATACGCCGTTTCGAGATTTCTTTCGCGAACGTATAGAGCCACGCCGAAGGCATCCGCATCACGCTGCATGCGCACCTCGGCGGGTATGGCGTGCTTACCCAACAGACGCCGATACTGTTCGGCCAGGCGCCGGTCCTCAGCCACGGCGATGCACACCATGCGCCGGCGGGAGGCGCGTCGGTTTTTTCCTGCTCGGGTTACCATGCCACCATCCTTCCCTGTCACCATGCGCACTTACGGCCGTTGGAGCGAACGGTTCGCCGGGAAACGCCGATCGCGGCGGTTTGCGGCTCTTGGGGCCGGCGCCGGATCGTTGAAATATCGCATGTTTCGCCGATTTGCACGATTCGGCACTGGCAGGGATGCCGGGCGTTCTGTAGACTGCCGTCCTGACGCCCTGTGGGCAGGTCCGAAGGCTTGGAGAGGTCTGACCCATGCAGTCAACGATTGACGTGGCCACCGGATGCGTGGTGGTCGCCACGAGCCCGTCCCGGTTGCGATCCACGCCGCTGGGCTCGTGCATCGCTGTGGTGCTTTTGGACCCGGTCCGGACCGTCGGCGGGATGGCCCACGTAATGCTGCCCGGACGGGCGCCGGCCGGTGTGCGGGAGGGCAACCGATGGCGTTATGCCCCCGACGCCATGGATCAACTGTTCGTGCTGATGCGGGAGAGGGGATGCGCCCCGGGCGATCTGCATGCCGGATTGATCGGTGGGGCCAATGTCCTGCGGCGGGCCGACGATACTGTCTGCGACGCCAATATCCGAGCCGTCACGCAATACCTGTGCCGGTACCGGTTTCGGAGGATCGCCCGCGATCTGGGGGGCTGTGTGCGACGCTCGGCGATCCTGGATATTGCCGAGGCGTCGCTGTGGTCGGCGCGAGGCGGCGATCTCCCCGTTTTGTTGTGGTGTGCCCGGCAATCACCGGTCCAGGCGTCGGCCGGGTATCGGCGGTGAGACGCGATGAAAGGGGTGTGCAACCATGCTGAAGGAAAACGAGCTGGTCGCGTTCATCTTGGGGGCCAGCGTGTTGGTTTTTCTCGTCGTGCCTCGCTTGTCGCGCCTGCAGGTCCGGGAGTTTCCGTCGTGGAAGCTGTTTTTGGGGGCGTTCTGCGCCTATGTGGCGGGCTGGGCGTTCACGGTTTTGGAAGGCCCCTGGGGCTCGTCCGCGATGGCCCGGCTGGTGTACGCGCTACTCAACGTGATGGAACACGTGTGCTACGCGGCGGGTTCGGTCCTGGTGGCCTTATGGGTGTGGAGAACCTGCCGCAGGCACGAGGAGGCCCGGACGTGATCGCCTGGACCGTTTTGATTGACCGTCTGCCACTTGTCCTGGACGGTTTGTCGCTGGTCACCATCGTCGCCGCGGGGGTCGCGCTGCTTGCCACGCGGTGTCGGGTGTTGAGCCGGCCGGTGCGGCGGGCGACGGTGGGCATTGTGATACTGCTCGGCCTGCACAGTTTCGGGAATATTCTCGAGTACATGGGGGTCACCGAGGCCCTGGACTATTCGGAGATCCTGCTGTCGGCCCTGTTTTTTTTCGCGGTCTTCGTCTTTGGTCAGGAGCGCATCACGCACGAGCTGAAGGAGCGCGAGCGCCAGCTTCGTGCCGATGAGCAACTGCTCCAGGCCGCCAATCAGCAGTTGCGGGCGGCCAACCAGCAACTCCAGGCCGGAGAACAGCAGCTTCGAGCCGCCAATCAGCAACTTCGGGCCCACGAACAACAGCTTCGCGCGGCCAACCGGCGATTTCGCGAGACCAACAGCATGCTCAAGCTGGTGCTCGATACGATCCCGGTGCGGGTTTTCTGGAAGGACCGGCAGGAGTGTTACCTGGGGTGCAACCGCCTGTTTGCCCAGGATGCCGACCTGGATGACCCGGAGCAGATTCAGGGCAAGACCGATTTCGACCTGCCCTGGAAGGACCAGGCCGACTTGTATCGTCACGACGACGCCGAGGTCATGACCACCGGACGGAGATGCATCAACTATGAGGAACCGCAGACCATGCCGGATGGTCGACGGGCCACCGTGCGGACGAGCAAGGTGCCCCTCGTGGACGACGACGGGAACGTGATCGGCGTGCTGGGGACCTACGAGGACGTCACCGAGCACAAGCGGGCCGTGGAGGCCTTGCGGGAGAATGAACGGCGACTGGCCACGCTGATGAGCAATCTGCCGGGCATGGCCTATCGGTGCAAGAACGACGCCACGTGGACCATGGAGTTCGTCAGCGAGGGGTGCTACCCATTGACGGGTTACACGCCCGAGGAGCTGATCGGCAACGCCCGGCTCTCGTATGGCGAGCTGATCGTTCCGGAGGATCGCCAGGCGGTATGGGACGGCATACAGGCGGCCTTGGAAAGAAACCAACCCTTCCAATTGGTCTATCGAATCACGACCGCCGATGGCGAGTGCAAATGGGTCTGGGAACAGGGTCGGGGTGTGCCCGGGCCCGATGGAGAGCGGGCGGCCCTGGAGGGGTTCATCGCCGATATCACCCGGCGGATGCGGGCCGAAGAGGCCCTGCGACGGAGTGAAGAGCGGCTGATCGCCGCGCAGCACATGGCGAGAATGGGGGATTTCACGTGGGACGTTGAAACCGGCGAGGTGACCTGGTCCGAGGCCCTGTTCGATCTGCTGGGGTACGACAGGACGGAGCGGATTGATTATGCCAAGGTGAGCGCGCATATCCACCATCCGGACGACCTGGACCGGGTCACCCAATGGCTGAATAACTGCGTGGCATCGGGACGGACCGAGCTGACGCCCAACGAGTATCGGGTGGTGCGAAAGGACGGCCAGGTGCTTCACGTGCGCACGGTGGGGGTCATTGAGCGCAAGCCCGGCGGAGGGGCCAAGGTCTTCGCCACGATTCATGACATCACCGAGCGCAAGAGCGCCGAGGATACGGTGCGGCAGGAGCGGGACAGGGCCCAGAATTACCTGGATGTCGCGGGTGTGATCCTGGTGGCCTTGGACGCGGACGGTCGGGTCGCCCTGATCAATCGGCGCGGCTGTGAGATCCTGGGGTATCCCACGGAGCAGATTCTGGGCAAGGAGTGGTTTGCGCATTTCCTTCCGCCCGAGCAGCGGGACTCCACCCGGGCGACGTTCGAGCAGCTCATGGCCGGCCAGGGGGCCAAGGGCGAATACTACGAGAATCGTGTCCGGACGGCGGCGGGCACGACGCGGCTGATCGCCTGGCACAATATCGTTTTGCGGAGTGATGACGGTCGGGTCATCGGCACCTTGAGCTCGGGGGAGGACATCACCGAGCGGCGGCAGGCCGAGGCCGAGCGGGATCGCCTGATGAAAGACCTCCAGGCCAAGAACGAGGAATTGGAGAGCATCATCTATGTCAGCTCGCACGATCTGCGGGCGCCGCTGGTCAACATCCAGGGGTTCAGCGGGGAACTGAAGCGGGACATCGAAAAGCTGCGCGGGGAGCTTTGTCGACAGGACCGACCGCTCGACCCCGACCTGGCGAGGCTCCTGGATCGCGACCTGCCCGAATCGTTGCGGTTCATCACCTCCGGCGTGGAGAAGATGGACGCCCTGCTGTCGGGCTTGTTGCGGTTGTGTCGGCTGGGGCGCGTGCCCGTGGATATTCAACCCGTGGACGCAGCGGCCCTGTGGCCGCGGGTCGTCGATGCGCTACGGTACCAGATCGAGCAGGCCGGGGCCACGGTGCGGATTGGTGAGGCGCTGCCGCCGTGTCGGGCCGACGTCAACCAACTGAACCAGGTCTTCACGAATCTGCTGGATAACGCGATCAAGTACCGCCATCCGCAGCGGCCGCTTTGCGTTCGGATCGACGGGCGGCGGCAGGGGGAGCGCGTGGTGTATTCGGTCGCCGACAACGGGCGAGGCATCGCGCCCGATCACCGCAAGTACATTTTCGAGGTCTTCCACCGGCTCGAGCCGGATGACGCCGCGGGCGGCGAGGGCCTGGGTCTGACCATCGTCAAACGCGTCCTCGACCGGCTGGATGGCACGATTGAGATCGAGTCCAACGCACAGGGAGGCACGACGTTCTGCGTGTCGTTGCCGGCGGCGTGACGGACCGCTCTCCGCAAGGCGTCCGGGCCGCCGGCGGCCCCAGGGAAAGGAATCGCCCATGTATACGAGGGAACAGGTCGCCGCGACGATCGACCATTCGCTGTTGAAGCCTTTTCTGACGATGCAGGAGGTGATCGACGGTTGCACGCTGGCTCGTCGATGCAAGGTCGCCACCTGTTGCGTGCGTCCATGCGACGTGGCTTTGGCCCGCGAGCATCTGGAGGACAGCGGCGTCCAGGTGTGCGCCGTCGTGGGGTTTCCCCATGGAGCCCACCGAACGCAGACCAAGGTCCTGGAGGCTCGGCTGGCGATGGAGGATGGGGCCGCGGAGCTGGACATGGTAATGAACATCGGCCGGTTTCTGTCGGGCCGGCTGGATGAGGTGCGAGCGGATATCGAGGCCGTAGTCGCCGAGGCCCATCGGCAGGAGGCGATCGTCAAGGTCATCCTCGAAACGTGCTACCTCTCGAACGAAGAAGTCGGCCGGGCGTGCCGGATATGTGCCGAGGCGGGGGCCGACTTCGTGAAGACCAGCACCGGTTACGGCGACGGCGGGGCCACACCCGAGGTGATCGATATCATGCTGCGTACCGTGGGAGACCGCATGAAGGTCAAGGCCGCCGGCGGCGTGCGAGACTGGGTGACCGCCGTCGCGTACCTGCGGCAGGGGTGCTCGCGGCTGGGTGTGTCCGCCACGGAGAAGGTGCTGGCCGGTGCCCCGGAGGCCGGTCGGGCCTGATGCGTGGGACCCGGTCGGCCGCCGGATCGGCGCTGGACAGGACCCGGTCCGACTGATACAACGGTGCCGGCAGGTCGATTGAACACGGCCGGTGCGGCCGGGCAACGGAAGATGGTTCAGGGTAAGGGAGTCGTGACATGGAAGAGTTAACCCTCGACAAGCGAATCCGCCTCAGCGCCATGATGTTCCTGCAGTACATGTACTTCGCCGTGTTCTTCGTGCCGCTGGCGGCGTACGTGAGCAACATGGGCGTCAAGGGCATCCTGTACGGGACGATCCTCAGCTCGATGCCGTTGGGCAATCTGGCGTCGCCCATCGTGTGCATGATTGCCGACCGACACTTTTCCAGCCAGAAGGTCCTGGCCGTGCTGAATCTGATCTGCGCCGTTCTGTTGTTTATCGCGGCGAACGTGACCAGTCCCATATTGCTTTTTGTGGTCCTGCTGCTGGCGATGTTTTGCCACATGCCGACCTGGAGCCTGGCCAACGCGATCGCCCTGGCCCATAGCCCGCAGGAGAAGTTTCCCCAGATTCGCGCGTTGGGGTCGATCGGCTGGTTCGCCTCGGGGATTTTCGGGTTGGTGGCTCTGAAGATGTTCGACAAGAAGATCGACGGCACGGCGATCCCCCTGTACTGCGGAGCGGTCACGGCGCTGATCACCGCCGCCCTGAACCTGACGCTGCCGCACACGCCGCCGCCGGCCAAGGGGCAGAAGGCCTCGTTCATGGACGCGTTGGGCCTGCCGGCGTTGAAGCTGGTCAAGAGCCCGAACTTCGCCGCGTTCATCATTCTCTCCATGCTCGTCATGATTCCCTTTGTGACGTACTTCTCCTTCGGGTCGCAGTTCTTCGATGACCAGGGCTTCGAGCTGGTGACGGCGACCATGAACTGGGGGCAGTTGGTGGAGATGCTGTTTCTCATGTTGCTGGTGCCCTTCCTGCTGGCCCGCTTTGGGGTCAAGTGGACCATGGTTATTGGCATCGCGGGGCTTGTTTTCCGGTATCTGATGTTTTGGGCCGGCAGCAAGGAGGACGTGGCGATTCTGTACTACCTGGCGATTCTGATTCATGGACTGATCTTCGGGTGTTTCTTCGTGGGCGGCCAGGTCTATATCGACAAGAAGGCCCCTCCGGAGATTCGGGCCCAGGCGCAAGGGCTGATCGGGCTGCTGTGCTTCGGTGTGGGCTGGCTCGTGGGCAACTACGTCAACGCCCTCTTGATCGACCACTATAAGATCGCCTCGGAATCCGGTGCCATGGTCACTGATTGGCAGTCTATCTGGAAGGTCATCACGGCTGTTTCGGTGGTCTTGCTCGTGGCCTTTGCACTGCTGTTCCGGGATGATGTCAGCAAGGCGAAAGTGGCGGCGGCCGCCGATGAGGCCCCGATGCCGCCCACGGAGGACGAGCCGAAGACACTGTAAGACCGTCCCAGGGAGGCGAGGTGTGCGGGTCGATCCGCGACCGGTTCGTGAAACGGCTGGCCTTTCGGGCCGATCGCCGCGAACCGCAGGCGGCCGATGGCGCTATGAATGAGAGTGCGGTGTTGAATCGCCAGCGGAAGAACTCGCGTGAGGGGGTATGGCGCGATGCGGTGCCCGTATGATGAGTTGACCACGCAGCCGACGATCCTGTTCGCGGAGCTCGAAGCCTGGGAGCGGGAGCAGTTGGAGTCGATGTGTCCGGAGAAGTGTACGATCCACACCTCACCGGAGCGGTTGGAGGCTATCGGCGACGAAGACGTGGATGAGCAGGTCACGGCCGTCAGCCCGTTCATCCATAGCCGCGTCGATGCGACGCAGTTGGACCGTATGCCGAACCTGAGGCTGATTGCGACGCGCTCCACCGGCTTCGATCACATCGACGTGGAGGCCTGCCGGCAGCGGGGCATCCTCGTCGCCAATGTGCCGCACTACGGCGAGGACACCGTGGCCGAACACGCCTTCGGCATGCTCCTGGCCCTGACCCGCAAGATTCACCGCTGCTACGAGCGCACCAGCCGCGGTGATTTCAGCATCGAGGGGCTGCGGGGCATCGACCTGGCCGGCCGCACCTTCGGGTGCCTGGGCGTGGGGGCCATCGGCTCGCGGGCCATGCGGATCGCCGGCGGATTCGGCATGAACCGTATTGCCTACGATCTGCGCCACGACCTGCGGCTCAGCGGGACGCTGGGGTTCCGGTACGTGGACATGGAGACCCTCCTGGCCGAGTCGGACGTGCTGAGCCTGCACGTGCCGCTGACGGACAAGACGCACCATATCATCGGCCGCGACGCCCTGGCCAAGATGAAGCCCGGCGCCATCCTCGTGAACACCGCGCGCGGCGGGCTGGTGGACACTGCGGCCCTGATCGAGGCCCTGCGTCGCGGGCGCCTGGGCGGGGCCGCCCTGGATGTGCTCGAGGCCGAGTCGGTCATCACCGAGGAGGCGGAGCTGCTCAGCAGCCGCTACGATATGGACACCCTGCGGCAGGTGGTGCAGTCCACCGCGCTGTTACGTTTGCCGCATGTGATCATCACGCCGCACAACGCCTTCAACTCGCAGGAGGCGTGCCAGCGGATCATGGAAACCACGCTGGACAACATCCATGCCTGGTTGATGGGTGAGCCCAAGAACATCGTCAACGCCTGAGCTATCGGCGGTTCGGGGGTGTTCAGCGGGTGAATAGGAACGCGGGAAAGGACAAATACGACTTGGTGGTGGAGAGGGAGGAGGTCTTCCAGGGCGACAGCGGCGGAGGGGCGATTGTCGTGATCTTCACCACCCACAAGAACAAATCGCGGCCCGCTTCGTACCGGTCCCGACGAGGCATGAATCCGTAATTGTAAAGAAAAGGAGAAGGAATCATGAGATCAAAACGAGGAATGCTCCTAACAGGGGCCGTAGCGGGGGTGTTGAGTCTGGTAGCCGGGTCGGTGGTCTATTCGCACTGTCAGATCCCGTGCGGGATCTATGGCGACGAGACCCGGTTCGACGTGATGGCCGAGCACATCACGACCATCGAGAAGTCCATGAACCAGATCGTGGAGCTGTCCGCCGCCGACAAGCCCAACATGAACCAGCTTGTACGGTGGGTGAACAATAAGGAGGCCCACGCCGACGAGCTGACCGAGATCGTTACCTATTACTTCATGGCCCAGCGCATCAAGCCGGCCGAGCCGACCAACAAGGCCGCCCATGATCGGTACGTGTACCAGTTGACCCTGCTGCATCGGATGATGGTCGAGGCGATGAAGGCCAAGCAGACCACGGACCTGCAGCACGTGCAGACTCTGCGGAGCTTACTGACCGCGTTCGAGAAGGCCTACATGGATCGCGAGCACGGGCACACCCACTAACGGGCGGAAGGAGGGAACCATGGCCGACGGAGGATCCGGCGACATCTCGTTGGTCTTGTGCGGACAGGCGGGGCAGGGTATTCAAACGGTCGAGACCCTGCTGAGCCGCATGGCGGCTCGCGCGGGCTACCACATCTTCTCGACCAAGGAGTACATGTCCCGCGTGCGGGGCGGCATGAACTCCACGCAGATCCGCCTCAGCGTCCGGCCGGTCACCGCGCCGGTCGCGCGGATTGACGTGCTGGTGGCGCTTGATCCGGAGGCGGTGAGTCATCTCAGGGGGCGCCTCTCGACCGATACGCTCGTGTTGATGGAGCCCCGTGACGATAACAGCGGCAAAGGCGATTCACAGGGGATAGCCATCGAGGTGCCCCTGTCCGACATGGCCAAGGAACTGGGCAGTAAGGTCTACGCGAACGTCATCGCGGCCGGTCTGCTCGCTGGGATGGTGAAGTTGCCGTCCAAGGTCGTCGCTGACGTCGTACGCAGCGCGTTCGCCTCCAAGGGCGACGAGATTGTGCAGAACAATCTGAAGGCCGTCCGACAGGGCATGGACCTGGTGGGGACCTGGCCAAAGGATCGGGTGCCCCACGTCGATCTGGCCGTCGATCCGCACGTGGCCGAGCAGATCCTGCTGCGGGGGGCCGAGGCGGTGGGCCTGGGCGCTCTGGCCGGCGGCTGCACCTTCGTTTCATCGTATCCTATGTCGCCCTCGACGGCCGTGTTGACGTTTATGGCGCAGCACGCCCGCGAGTTCGGCATCGTCGTCGAGCAGGCCGAGGACGAGATCGCCGCGATCAACATGGCCCTGGGCGGCTGGTATGCCGGGGCCCGCTCCATGGTCACGACCTCGGGCGGCGGGTTCGCCCTGATGACCGAGGGATTGAGCCTGGCGGGCATGATCGAGAGCCCCCTGGTCATCCACTTGGCCCAGCGGCCCGGACCGGCCACGGGCTTGCCCACCCGCACCGAGCAGGCGGACCTGGAACTGGCGCTGTACGCCGGACACGGGGAGTTTCCGCAGATCATCCTGGCGCCGGGCAACCTCCATGAGGCGTTCGAGTGTACGCAGCAGGCCTTCAATCTGGCCGACCGCTACCAAGTGCCCGTGTTTGTCCTGACGGACCAGTACCTGATGGACACGTACTACAACGTGGACCGATTCGATATCGAGGCCTGCAAGGTGGAGTCGCACACGGTGACGGCCGATGCCGACTACCGGCGCTATGCCCTGACCGACAACGGCGTCTCGCCGCGGGCCGTGCCGGGCAAGGGTCCGGGTCTGGTGGTCGTCGACAGCGATGAACATGACGAGGATGGACACATCACCGAGGACCTGGATCTGCGGGTGCGGATGGTGGACAAGCGGCTGCGCAAGGGACAGGCCCTGCAGGAGTCGATCCGTCCGCCGACCCTGATCGGGCCGGAGGATTATCGCCACCTGGTCGTGTGCTGGGGCTCCACGCGGCAGATCGCCGACGAGGCCCTGGTGGCCTTGGGTCGCAAGGACACGGCCATCCTGCACCTGAGCCAGGTGCATCCGCTCCACCCGGACATCGAGCGGTATCTGGGCGCGGCTGAGAATGTCATCCTGCTGGAGGGCAACGCGACCGGACAACTCGGCAAGCAGATCCACCTGTCCTTTGGCATGGAGATCGAGCGCAGGCTTCTCAAATACAACGGGCTGGCCTTCACCGTGGAAGAGGTCGCAGATCGCGTCAAGGCGATGATGGATTGACGGCCCGCGGGCCGGGCGAGGACGATATCATGGACGCAAAGACGTATGACATGGGCCCGATCGACATCGCGTGGTGTCCGGGCTGCGGCAATTTCTCGATCCGCCGGATTCTCATGGACGCGCTGGCCGAGCTGGAGGTGGACCCGGCGCACTTAGTGCTGGTCTCCGGCATCGGCCAGGCCGCCAAGCTGCCACACTACCAGAAGGGCCACGTATTCAACGGGCTGCATGGCCGGGCGCTGTCGCCGGCGACGGCCATCCAGACGACCGATCCGTCGCTGACGGTCGTGGCGGTCAGCGGGGACGGCGACATGTACGGAGAGGGCGGCAACCACTTCATCCACACGATCCGCCGCAACCCCGACATCACCAACATCGTGCACGACAACATGGTGTACGGCCTGACCAAGGGCCAGGCCTCGCCCACCAGCCGCAGGGGGTTCAAGACGCCGGTTCAAGTGGGGGGTGTGATTCTCGAACCGTTCAATCCGCTGGCCGTCGCCATCGCGCTTGACGCTGGGTTTGTGGCGCGGGGCTTTGCGGGGCACCGTGAGCACACGAAGGAGCTCATCAAGCAGGCCATCCAGTACAAGGGCTATGCGCTGGTGGACATCTTTCAGCCCTGCGTCACGTTCAACAAGCTCAACACGGCCCAGTGGTTCAAGGAGCACACATACATGCTGGACGAGTCGCACGATCCGACCGACCGGCAGGCCGCGTTTGCCCGCGCCATCGAGACCGACCCGTTGCCGTTGGGCGTGTTCTACGTCAACCGCGATAAGACGCCGTTCCATCAGAACACGGGGGCATACGATACGGATGAGCGCCCCCTGTCCGACCGCCAACCGGAGGCATCCGGCCTGCGGCGTTTGATGGATACGTTCGCGTGCGCCCCGCAGGATGCGTAAGGGTTGAATGAAGGGCCGGATGCGCGTCAGTACAGCGCGGCTTCTTCGTTCTTGCGCCGTATCTTGAGCATGTAGAGGATCAGGTCGCGACGGCTGATGACGCCGACGAGCTTGCCGTCCTCCAGCACCGGCACGCGGCGAAAGGCGTGGTCCCTCAGCACGCGGCACACATCGTCAATGTCATCGTCGGCATCGCACGAGACCACCTCCCGCGACATGGAGCTTCGGACGGTGCGCTCCTCGCGGTACTGCATGGGCTCGAACAGGTCGAGCACGTCCCTCTCCGTGATGATCCCCTCCAGCTCCATCCGCTCGTTCACGACGGGGATGCCGGTGATGTCGTTCAGGCTCAGCAGATTGGCCGCCTCGCAAAGCGGCGTCTCCGGGCGCACGCTGACCACCACATCCGTCATGATATCCCTGGCCTTGGCCATCGGGCCTCCTCTCGACAGGTCTTGCGCTCACGCAAGCCACACGGCTTGCCGCTCGGCCATTATAGAATCGTGGGGGGCTTCCGCAAGGCCGCAACGCGAGGCGAAGATCGCGTGTCTGCCAATGGGGCGGGCTCACCCGCGCGGCATACCCACAACCTGTCCCGATCCGTCGTGGGCATGTCCCGGCGAGACGGCAGAAACCACGGACAAGAGGCGCGAGCGCGATTTCCGCCGGCGTGTCCGATAAGAACGCGATCGGCTATGCCACTGACCGGATCGCGGCCCTCCGCGAGACGTGATCAACCTTGCATCGAGACAGCTTTTTTGCTATAATGCACAACACGAATGGGGAGGTGTGTGAGGCATCTGCAGCAGCACTCGGCAGGGAGGCGGGGTGCTCGATCGCGCCGGATGGATTCTTCGGGCTGTCATGGTTCCTGTTGATGGAGAGGGTGCATGCGTTATGACCGGGCGCTAACGACGTGGTGTCCACCGGCGGTGGTGTTGATCGCCGTATGGTTGGTGACGGCCCCGGCCCAAGCGGGCCTGATTATCGAGCCGACCGAGGGCCCGACGGGTCCGGTGTTGCTGCGTGCGACGCAGCTCTTCGGACCGGGCGATAAGACCCTGCCGACCGAGATCGGCTGGGACGTGCCCGACCGCCTGCGGCTGGACGATGCGCCGCCGCAAAGCGGCGTCCTGTCGGTGTTCGCGGAGACGGATCAAGCACCGCCGGTTGTGGTTCCGCAGCGGCCGGCCTTCCTGATCGGCCTGACGTTGTTCCGCTCCCGCACCAGCACCAAGTGGCTGCGCCCGGTGAACGATTGCGACCCGTGGCAGCTCATCGTCAGCCGCGCCGCCATGGTCTGCTGACAACAATTCTGCAAGTTTCTTTCTTGAGCGGAGTCGGCTCCCCGCACCGACCCCGCTTTTTTCGTGTGTTGCCTATCAGTCCGTTGAAAAACGTACGGGCACAGAAACCGGCCCTTGTTGTCATTCCCGCGAAAGCGGGAATCCACGCTTTGCGTGCAGAGAGCGCACCACACGTCGAGCGTGGACCCCGGATCAAAGCCTGCCCCGGACTCGATCCGGGGTCCGGGGTGACACTTTTTCAACAGGCTGCTATGCCTTTCCCGTCACCATTTCAGCACGCACCCTGCAATGATTTGGTGGGGCAGATTCCCACGATTGGCCTGTGAAGTCTCCTGGGTCTCCGGTGTACGTGTAAACGGTAGATGGCCAAGCGGGAAAAGGCGGGAAGGGGCGGGATTGGGTGGGTTGAATCGCTGGTTACGGGGGCGAGGGTGGCGATTGTAAAGAGATTCGCGGGCGGGGGCGGGAGAAAGCCCAAGATGGCGCAGGAGGGGTGTTTCGGGGGGGCGGAATCACTAACATGGCCGAACAGCATACCTGCGGGGTCGCCAAGTTAAATCGCGTTTAGCGGCGTTTAGAACGGCGATTTTCGGCGTGTCCACGCGATGTCGAACGGCCGCGATCGGGGCTGCATTTCCTAGGAAATCGGAAATGGAAAAGGAAATCGGGGCTCCCATGTCGTCCGACATCCGACATGCCGCCCGACATGCCGGTTTCGGCCCTCACGCCTTAATAAACGCGGTTTTTGATACCGCCAGCCTTAACATAATTGTAGGTCCGGCACGGCGGGAACGGCAAAATCGACGTTTTTTGAGGCCCGTTTTCGGCCCGATTCCGCCGCCGTCCACCACCTAGAAACTAGGGCTTAAATGTGGTTGAATGGCCCCGAAAACGCGGATTTTGCGGCCGAGCGGCCCGGATTTTTCGGTCAAAATATGGGGCGTTCCATGCCCGGAAATAAACAAGACAATTCCGAATACTGGAATCGCGGGTACCGGTATCGCGTTAAGATTCGCAAACTTTCATAATTATTTGTAGGCCTACTACGTCGGCGATAAAGGGCCCTGGTACGGGATAAGAGAGGTCGCTACACTTGTTACGAATTTCAAGATTCGTGCTATTCGGTTTCGTCGGGCGGCGGGGGATTCCGGGGGTCGGACGGGCCCAGTTCGGACCCCCCCGAGCCGGGCGGCATGGCCGGTCGGGAGTACGCCAACGGGGCGATGTCGGCAATCGCCTGGTCCACCTGGACCGACCACATAGCCAGGCGGTCCACACGGCCCAGCATGGGCTTCACCTGGAAGGCGAAGCCTGAGCCGGGCTCCCTCAAATAATCCGGGCCCCGCTGCACAATGTCTTGCAGTTGCTCAAGGACGTTCCCATAGGCTTGAACGTAGGGCAGGAGCCGTTTCAGGGCCCGGCCATACGTGTCCACCTGCCGGACAACCTCCGGGCTTCCCTGGCCTGTGATCAGCCAGTGAAGGTCAACCTCCAGGACGTCGGCCAGGTTGGCCAGGACGGCGATAGGCACAGACGACGACCGACCCGTTTCAAGATTCGAGACCGACGCGTCGCCCTTGTAGCCCAAAATCTCTGCAAGTTCGGTCTGCGATAAGCTCTTTTCAGTTCTAGCCTTACGAAGGCGTCCGCCGAAGGAACTATCCTGACGAAGATTTTGTCGATTTTCTCCTTGCCTCATAAACCCTCGGTGCCGATAATGATAAGTAAGCTTGCCGAATCTATGAAGTTTCAGGGAGTCCATACAATGCGTAAGCCAAGGGGGCCATGCCAAGCCATACTGATCAAGGATGAAGAGGCCCTCCGGCTCGCCTACAATCGCGCAGTCGCCGAGCAGCGGACGACAACGAGCGCCGCTGTCCTTACCATCTGCGAGACCTTGCGCGGGTCCAGGTTCGACGTAGAGGATACCGGCCAGGGCCAGGCCGATCAACCAAATCCTTCGGCCAATTCTCCCACCACCGGGGGACCGCGGATCGGCTGGCGGCAGGGGATGACCGTGAAATGATCCCCGCCCCGGGCATCAAGGTGCATCGCTACCGAGGCGGCCGCGAGACGCGGCCCCCCGGTGGCGATGTGCCCGATGCCGAGCGCGAGTTTCACCTGGGCCGGATCATGGGGATGTTGCGGGCCCACGCGGACGTGTTTTATCTGGAGGGCCTGGCCGACCGGCTGGAGGCGCGCTTTGGCCAGGCCAAACGCCGGGGGGGCTCGGCATGAGCTGGTTGAGCCGAACAGTGCGGCGCGTGCGCGGCGGCTATCTGACATTTGGCCGAGAACGCACACAGATCGACGAGGCGAGGCGAACGGTCTTTGAGGTGATGCGAACCCACCGCGTGAGCCATCGCACGCTGGCGGCCGTCACAGGCTTTTCTCGCGGGTATGTTCGCGGTTGCCTGAGCGGGCGGTTTCCGCTGGCGGTGGACATCCCCGGCGCGCTCTTCGAGCTTACTTTCGATGACCGGCTGCGGCCGATTCTGCCGGAGGCGCTGGGCGGTTCCTTGCAGGTGGCCCGCCCGACCGCACCCCGATGGACGGGGGCGGGTCTGCTCACCGAGGTGATGTGTGACCACGTGATCACGTGCGCCGAGTTGGCCTCGGCGGTCGGCGTAAGCGCGCAGGTCGTGACCCACTGGCGGCGAGGCGAATACACGATCCGGCCGGCGGCCTGGCGGTGGCTCTATGAAAAGACGCACGATACACGGCTCCGCCACCTGGCGGAAGCATCGAATCATGAATCAAGTACCCTTGAAAGGAGCTGAAACATGGGAACACAGAGAGGGCCGAGAAGTTCGGATGATCGTGATCTTAATCGCGTGGGCGTCAAGGTCGTCGATCACAGTCATTTCCGTTTGAAGTGCATGAAGTGCGGCCAGCAATGGAGCCCGATGATTGAGCCTGGCGGGCGGCTGCCGCGCAAGTACTGGCAGTGCCCGAACGGCTGCAACGTGAAGTGAAGAGGCCCCGCAAAGGGCGGAAGCAATAAGGGCGTGAACCACAGGACAAGGAGACAGACATGATCGCAGAACAGACCAAGACGCAGGCCCAGGACCGGGCCGAGGGCACAACGGAAGCCGCCCGGCAGGAAATCGCGGAGACGCTGCGGGACGTGGCCGAGAAGACGACGGCGATGTTCGCGGACGCCGAGCGGGCCGGGCTGATCGGGGAGCTGGCGGCGCAGTTGGTGGACGCGGACCCGGATTATATTAAGGGGCTGACACGGGCCGTCCGCAACCGGAAACAGGGGGCCGCCGCGGAAGGGGACCCGGACCGCCAGAAGGTGGAGGCCGCGTCCAAGGTGATCT
>Ga0209163_1000747_pt1 | contig 49663 bp, 52 predicted proteins | sample MTBAKSrepl2MetaG_FD_187457 | JGI IMG/M metagenome (GOLD analysis project Ga0209163, IMG submission 187457) | Enrichment culture microbial communities om Arthur Kill intertidal strait, New Jersey, USA, that are MTBE-degrading - MTBE-AKS2 (Arthur... | ecosystem: Environmental > Aquatic > Marine >...
CGCAGGTCGCCAGCAATCACAGTGCTAGCGCTATCTGCTGCCTCAACCGTCTCGAACCTCATCCTCATCTCTCGGTATGCGAATCCCGCGGGCAGTTCTACCTGCTCCTTGTGCATCACGATCACCGCCCGGTCCCTGTCCCAGCCCTCTTCAACCACCCCGCGAGGCAGCGCATCGAGAATGCCAACGACCTCCAGTTGAACGGAGCCGACGAACACCGAGCATCCCAAGGGCGTGCCCCCACAGACGAAGCTGGCCGCCAGCGTTGAGCCGATGACACATTCTCCAGGCGACAACGGGTACCGTCCCGCAGCAAGCACCAGTGAATGAGAAGTGATCGCGCCCTCGGCACACCGGATCACCGAAGCGCCATCGGTGCCGCCGTCGCCGCTGACCAATGCCTGTCCCGCCTCAAGGTAGCCAATGGAGACTAGTCCTGGGAGGCCCCTGAACACGTCGGCCAGGTCTTCATTGAGTTGAAGGCGTTGCGTGCCAGCACCACTGAACGGATCTAGCTCGGTAATCAGGACTGATTTGTCGCCAACCAGGTCCATATAGGCATCTATGCGGTCGGTTGCCACAAACTGGGTAGATCCCACAACCGATATGCAGAGGACAACGACCGCCACTCCCGCAGCGGCTAGCAACCTGAAGATACGCGACCGGTAGTAGCGGACTGACTGTGGCTCCCTTATCGCCTGTATTGGGTCAACGCTGGCGATGGCCGATGCGGGGATGAAGCTTGCCAGACCGCAGGTGATCAACCCTAGGATGCCAACTAGGACAACGGTCTCAATCCTAACCAGCACCTCTTCATGCAGCAGGTTGCCCAGCAGTGGCGCTGTGAGGGTGCCGGCAAGAAGCCCCCCACCGATCCCCATGGAAGACAACGCCAGGCCGTAGGACAGGAATTGATTCTGAACCGACGAGCGTGTTGCGCCGAGAGCTCTGCGGATACCCGTGGCCCGGACCCTGGTTGCTCCCTCGGCGAGGAGCAGGCTCGCCAAGCCCATGCTGGCAACCAGCAATGCCACACCGCCAACCAGCGCGTAGGCTCCTGCATACCCCTCTCGAATACGGACGTAAGACGTCTTGAGGGTGTTGGGGACCCGCAAGGTCACGGCGCCCGCCCCATTTGTGTACGTGTCGACAGCCCGTCGTATGGACCCAATTGCAGTGTCGGCCTCGCCTTGGACTGGCACAATCCAGTATCTCCCAGATGCCATAGGCCCAGCGATGTCGCCTCCCGGGGAGCGCAGTTTGGGCGCATATGGGTACCTCACAAACACCCGGTCACTGAATCGTTCGCCGAACTCGTCGGCGATCTCGTTCAGAATCCCGCAGACCACCAGTTGGTGGCCGAAGTAGGCATTTGGACCTAGAGTGGATCCTACCGCCAAACCATGGTCTTTGGCCACCTGTGGACTGACGACGCACTCATTGACAAGGCCATGCTCATCGAGCCACCGTCCTTCCTTGATGGAGAGGCCTCGAACTCTGGCGAAGCCAGTCGAAACCGAGATGAGAGAGAACCCGGAAAACAGCTTCTCATCACCCATGAACGCCGTTGCCACCGGCCCAACCCACTGCTCCAGAGCAACCTCTGCAATACCACGCTGGCTGTCGCTGAGCAGCAGAACAAGTCGAGGATCAATCACGGGCTTGCTGAGGGCACCCTCCAAAAGACCGGTCGGGAAGTAGTTCACCTCGATGGCCTCGGTCTGGGTCTCTTCGACAACCCGATCAATGGTCCGAAGAAACCCATCCTTCATCCCGAAGACGGAGGTCAAGAAGAGCGTTGACAGGAAAAGGGCAACGACGACCGCGGTCGCGGAAGGCCTCATTTTTCTCATGTCCCGCCCAGCCTCCAGACGGACTTGCGCCTTGGCTCGATGTCGTTTTTGACATAGACCAACGCCTTTCCTCCATGCTTATCTCCCATCCAGAGAAGGGAATTACATATAATGGGGCAATATCTGCATATGGGAGGGGAGATGCAATGCTGGGCGTGTTGTGGGAATACTTGGAGGAGGTGAGTGAATGCGTAGACGATTGCTTCCAGCGCTCTTATTGGCCGGATTCCTTGTGACCCTTGCGTCACCTGCCCTTGCGGCATGCTGGGACGTCGGTACCCCCCACAACTACACAACGACCTATTACTGCAACAACACATACTGCGCACTCTATGGCGGTCCGAACGACCCGGATAAGATTAAGGAGACGTGGAAACAAGATTGGGAGTGCAGTGACGGCAGCTCGGGTACTACAACGTACACGAGCTATCATTGCGATGCTGTCTGGCAATGTGGGATGAGTTGGTAGCACACTCCTGCCCTCCCTCTTGAGAGCCCGTGGGTTCTTCAGCCAAGTGCACATAACCCGTTCTAGTGAAGTTGCCCCGATTTCGTGTACACTCTGGACTTGGCTATTTGTAGTCATGTGGAAGGTTGTCCCTGACGCTAGGCCAGAAGTCGGCGCATCAGCCGTAATCCCGGCGCCGGTGGTTCAGATGGTCATGGACGGCAGCATGTCAACCCAGCAGATAGCCGCTGATCGTGGAGGAACGGAGTTCCGCAGTTCTCTTTCCCACAGTAGTCCGCAACTAGTGCAGAGGCGACAGGCCTCCGATATTCATTTCGCCCACCCGAAGGAGGGCAAACGGAGGGCAATCCACCAATATCCTCCAAATCGAAGCAAAAGCTCCGAGACCAAACGGCCTCGGAGCTGGTCTTTCGTGGTGGGCAGTAGTGGTTTCGAACCAGTGACCTCTTGGATGGCGGCCTTGTGGTTGGCATCGTGGACGACCGGTATTGGCTTGCGCCCTTCCAAACTCGGATATCGGCCAGATCAAGAACAGGCTCTGCCTGTCTACCCGATTATGGAACAAAACAGGTCAGTTGTGCGTCTATAAGTTGCCGGTTAGTCGATACGTGGTCAATCAACCTCGTGCAAGCTTCCAAGTGGCGGCTAGATCGAATCGAGAGGGGGAAGCGAAGATCCCATGCGCAACTGCCGGATGGTGGGGCTGCTTGTGCTTGCATTAGCTGTTGCCGGGGGAGTGTGGGCAACAACCCAATCTCCACCCAGCGTGGTAATTGACGTGAGCTTCTCCCTTCCAGATCTTCCGTTTGACCAGCTTGTCAACGCAGCTGACATGATCGTCCTCGGACCAATCACCCGTATTGGTACACCTACTTGGAGTGACCCTCTGGATTCAACGGGGGAACGCGTGATCACTACTCCGGTGGGGGTACTTGTCACAGAAGTCCTTAAGGGCAACGTTGAACCGGGTGAACTAGTGTGGTTCCGGCAGCTAGGGGGACGCATTGGCGACACTGCCGTAAGGTTTGGTGATTCCACCGACTTCGTCAAGGGCGAGAAACTGGTGCTTGCCTTATATAGGCCGGAGGGCGAAATGGCAGTCATGACCGGTGGCGAGTTATACGCTTTTGACGGCAAGTACGTCATCACTAGCGACGGCAATGCCAGACACTGCTGGCGCCCAGGGCTATCAACCGTCGAGAATCTCAAAGACCAGATCCGAGCAGCCATTGTTCGATAGAAGCCACTCAGCCGACGTGACCAGCCTCATCGTGCGCCTAACGTCGGCTTCTATAGCTCGAACCGACACAGAAGCGTAGTCTGCCCAGACATTCGGATAAGGCGCACCTGGTCAACAAGGCGTGTATTTCGCCCCCCCCGAAGGAGGGCAATCCACCAATCTGCGCCATAGCGAGTGAACAAGCACCTCGGCCCCAGTCGGATCAGCGTCACCTCGACACCTACTCACAGGTCTTACCCCCGATGCAACATGAGGCGGCGGGTGAGACAGAGGCGCCGGGCGCTGGGCGAGAGTTCCAGCTACCACCGGCTTACAGGTTCGTGAAACTTAGTATCTCCTTGGGCGTACCTACAACCAAGAAGGCGAATCTGAGTGTTAGGAGTGATTGACTTGGCCAGACGCCGACCGATGCTCATGGCCGGGATCGCTTTGCTGCTCATCGTCGCCGTATGCGCAGTAGGATGCAAGGCACCCTTCCCGGTGGCTATCGAAGAGGCAACTGTGCCGGCGGTCATCCGCGACTCGTTGTACCCGACAGACACCAGCCAAGTCGGCGCAACCCTCTACTCGGGCATCAAATGGTTCGTTTCCGAGGCCAGAAGCGACAGTTGGCTCGTTGCCAGTACGGCGAACGCGTTCTCAAAGTCCAGCTCCGGCCCCAGCGCGGGGGCTTCGTCGTCCACTCTGATGTGGAGATTATCCCTTTGGCCTGACCCGTCAATTAGCATGACTGAGCCAAGGCCGCTTGCCACGATGGGGGGAGCACTTGCCGGACAGGGCACAAGACCCTCTGACTTCCAGGCCAAAGACAGTTCTATCTTGCCGGGCACAGACAGCGGCATCATCTGCGCCGGCGGAATTGCATTTGACCGGAAGATCGTCGAGGTCGTCGGGGTCGTGGTAGGCGATGAGGTCAGAACAGCACCGATTAACGGCTTTTGGTTCATGACGCACGAAGGCGGCACCGGTTGGCTGGAGTTCCGGGCGCTCGACAGGAATGGCAAGGTGCTCTACACGGTCCAATAGCTCTGGTCGGCGGCGTTACGCTGCCCTCGCGTTCGCGGGCGGCAAACAAAGGGTGTTTGAGCCTGGCTGGGGGCAGATGAACCCACGGGGCAATCTAGCGGCAACTGGCGCCGGTACCAGGGCTGATCGCTTACGTCCGATCTCGCTGGGCAGTTGCAGCCCAAACAGGTGGACGATTTGGCTTGACTGCGAATCTCCCCCGCCATGGAGCAAAACGCGCCCGTTGCGCATCTATGGGGTGCCAGGTAGTCGGCCTTGGTCACCGAGCCGCGCGCACTTCCTCAGCTGGCAGCTAGATCGAATTGCGCGGTGGGCAAGAGCCGGTTGGCTTCGACAAAGTCGGAGGTGCCTAATGTGCGAACCCGGATAGTCGTACTCATCCTTGTACTCTGCCTCGGTGCCGCGGCATGCCTGCCGAAGCGTCCTGCGGCAACCATTCCGGCCGATCAGGTCCCACAGATTGCCCGAGAATCCGAGGAAGCAAGCGCCAGTACTAAGATCGTCTGGCATGCCTCCTATGAGCAGCAGGGCAAGATCGTCACGGTTAGCACAAACATTCGTGGTGCGGACTCATATCAGGGGCCGCATGTCAACCTGAGGTTCCATGTGTTGGAGGGCGACGCCTCCGAGATCATCGCCGGAGGCTCGTACACTTGGGACAATCAGGCCTACGACTGCAAGGTCGATTCCTGGCTGCTCCAGACGAAGGGCAAGGTCAACACGTTCGTCTTTGGACATGCCATCGCGAACAATGCACACCAGGTAACAGGCACGACCAACCGTGGATTGGTGTTCACCGTCCCTGTGGTCAGCGGTTTCTGGGTTTTGATGCTGCTTGAGCACTCCGGCGCGGATGCCTTCGAAGAGGTCCTCTTGCAGAACGCTGAGGGTCAGGTCATCCACGAGTACGAGTTGCCAGGGGAGCCGTGGTATCGCATATAGGCTGCCGGAGCCGGCCGCTTGCCCTGTTCCCGCCGACCACGACGCCTGCCAGCCTGGATTAGTTCCGCCCTCCCGAAGGAGGGCAAACGGAGGGCATGGGCTCGGGGTGGCTCATTTCTCGGTGTCGATTCTGCCACCCACTGGCCCACTTTCATGTGACGACACACGAAGGAGGTCCCTAAGCGCATAACTAGGCGGAGGTCGTCGCCAGGACTGACGTGGGAGAAGGCTGTATTCTATCTATGCTATACCGCAGCCGCTGGCTCTGCCGTCTTGGCGTGGGTGCTCTCAGGCAAAGACCTGGTGTGGGGTGCGCAGTTACTGCTGCTGGGGTTGGTCGTAGGCGTTCTACTATACAACATGAAGGTCAAGGGCCGTCGTCCCTCGGTGGAGTGGACCTTCAGCAGAGTTGCCTGGGGCTTTGCCGTGGCCTCAATCGTAGCTCGGCACTGGCTCACTCCCGTGGCCCTGCTAACTGTGATTGTCTCAGACGCCATCTTTTGGCGGAGACGCCAGGACGGTACCACCCGGTTTCCTCTGTCCCAGTGACCTTGGCGAACCATCGAAGCCATACCGCTGGTAGCTGACCAACTCAGTTGGTTTGATTCTCTCCGTGACACTGACATTCATTTCGCCCCCCGAAGGAGGGCAAACGGAGGGCAATCCACCATAATCCTCCAAATGACAGCAAAAGCTCCGAGACCAAACGGCCTCGGAGCGGGTCTTTCGTGGTGGGCAGTAGTGGTTTCGAACCATTGGCCTCTTGTGTGAACGCTCACCGAATTGCTTACCGGGCGCTCGAGAAATAGTTGTCCACTCCTGGGCTATCTGTCGGTCCTGCCAACAGCATGCGCGCGCCTGAGTCTGTATCCTATTGCGAGCCCGGGCCCCACCCTGCGACCAGGCCATTGGCATCGGTCTTAATGATGTGAGTGATAAGCCGTTCGTCTCTGCACGTGACGGCAAATCCCCCGTCGGCCGTCTGGATGACGGCATCGAGCGCAAAATCATCATAAGACTGGGACCATACTACCGTCCCACTCTGGTCAAGCCTCAGAAGCCTGCCCCCCGGCTGTTCTTCTGGATATGCCCGGTTGTGGAGAGTGATGACAAGTCCACCATCATCGGTTCGAACGAATCCAAACATCATCGCGCGGCTCGAGTCCACGTCTAGAGAGATGGTGGCGTTACCTACCAACGCCAAATCGGAGCTGTACGTAAGCACCACGGCGACCACACCCTCGATGTCTGGCGCGCCGAGCACCATGCAACCATCATCCGTCTCGACTATCCGGTCAAGCCAACGTACCTGGTATCCATAGTCAGCGGGAAAGTCGGCGGTCTGGACCACAACGCCAGTCGCCGATAATTCAGCAACGCCCCGGTCGCACAGTACGGCAAAACCACCGTTCAGGTTGACAGCCGAGTGAGCTCCTCCGAGGCCGTCGAAGACCACCGACCAGGCCTCACTCCTATCCGGCCGCAGTCGCGCTACTAGAGCCGAAGACTGCGATCCACCGCTTTTGTCATAGGGGCTGCCAACCAGCAGTAGATCGCCGTCGTCGAGCTCAAACATCCGATAGTCTCCCGACGGGTATTCAAGCAATCGCCTGGAAGTGAACCCTTGCTGGATCTCAAACGAGTACTCCCATGGGGCTGTTTGCGCACTTGGTGCGTTGTTGCTGAGAATCAATCCATCCGAACGGACAATGTTTTTCAAGCGAGGATACCACGGGCACTCATAGACCTCAGACACAGGGCCCTCCACTGTCACACGAATGAGAGAGCCGTCTCCGATGGCGAGAATTGCCCCGTCCACAGCCTGCTCTATCTCTCTCAAGATGCCTTGCCCTCCGACAGGCGTGATGAACGTCGGCAACCAGGCGACCCTGATGCCCTTGGCTGTGAGCGTAGCGACCTGCTGGTAGACTTGCGAGTCCAGATTGACCGGCAGAGGATTGCCAGTCAAACTCACCGCGGCGAGAGCGGCGATCTTCGCGTCGACCAAGGGCTGAAGGTCAACGAGGGAGTTGTCATCTAGTGCCAGTGTGGTGAGCGCTTGCAGGGACTCGATTCCCTCAAGGGAGGTTATCCCGTAGCCGACGGCGTCCAAATCCGTCAACTTTCGCACATCGCGCAACGTCAGAGACTCCGGAGCAACGCCGGCGGCCCCGGCTACCGCATGCAAAAGACCCTGATCTGGAAAGGTGACTCTGCTCGTGCAAGCGCTCATCAGAAGAGTCAGCACGACGATGGCGGCGGTCAGTAAATGCGCTGATCTTCGCAATTAACCTTCACCTCACAGTTTTCTTTCGACCACCCATGTGGTCAGGACGGGAACGCGTCGGTCAGATTCATCTATGCCCAAGCCTACGACCGACCACAGACTCGGCTGGCGAGCATTTGGATACCGGCGGACTGCAGCGACTGCAACCCTGCAACGCAGTCCTGCAAACGGCATGGAAAGACTGGCCCGAGCACACGACTCTTAATCTCGACCGAGAGGACTGAGGCACTGCCACCCTATACCTCAAGGTACCGTCTGTCAAAGTAGTGGAAACTCGATTCCGCCCGATCCCCTCAAAGCTGTTCACTCGGCGGCCACCGCGGTCGCCGCCGAGCGGAAGTGAAGCCCTGTGCGGGCGGGCAACGTCATCTATTTCGCCACCCGAAGGAGGGCAAACGGAGGGCAATCGACCATAATCCTCCAAATGACGACAAAAAGCTCCGAGGCAAACCGCCCTGCAGTCACGTTACACTTATTACACTTTCCGTGAACCCAACAGCCCAATCGCCAGCAAAACGAGCCCCAGGAACAGCGGGATCGCCGGCATAAGATATCGGTCAATGAACGAGTTGACGACCACCATGGTTGGGGTGTCCCGGTTGTAGATAATATCTATCGAGTCACCCACAGAGTACGCTGGGCGCCCCATCACTTTTTTTGAGATATTGAGCTCGACCGACACCACCTCGCCATGGTCGGCGGTGAACTCAACCACCGGATGGTACTGGATGCCGTCGCTGTCCTCCGTCCTGGGACCCTGCACAACAACGATGTCCACGACCGTCGCCCTGGCTTGTGCCCCATTGCCAGCGATCCTGGCCACCGAGTTCAGTGCCCAAACCCCCACAAGCACGACCAGTAACCCGACCAGCACAATCGGTACCCGGATAACGCGACTGCGCACACCATCACCGTACCTTCCTGCCCCACTCTGGCCGGGGGCCGAAATCAGGTCATGAACAACTCTAGCAGCGTATCCAGACGACGCTCCAGCCTTCCTTCGCCAATGGTAGTACAGATCCTTGCCTAACCGCCGCAGCTTTCCGCTTGCCACGCGTCTGGCGGTACTGACACCTCTGATTGGTCGCCCGAGATAGGGTAACGTTAAGGCCAAACCGGTGTCAACGAGGCATGGTCCGCATGAAGGAAATGCTATGTTATCCGGAGATGCCTCAGCTATGCCGTCTTAGCCGAACCAGTGGTTTTGGAAGGGCAATCTGCCGCCAGCACGAACTGAGAACTTGAGGTGGTTTGCGTGAACGCAAGCGTCAAGCTTGTCATTGCCCTGATGCTCTGTGTGAGCTTAGCTTCCGGTTGCGCGCCGACGTCGGTGGATGAAGCCACGCTGGTCAAGGTGGTCGATGGGCGACTTGCCGTGTCCGGCACTTGGCTGACTTTAGACGGGCAGGCCTTGGCCGAACTGGTCACGGACTACGAACCGGGCCCGATATCTCCTTGGGGATCGTCGCTCGCACTTAGGTCAGGCGGAACGCTTTACTGGCTGCGCTACGAGGTCACTCATGCGATTCCGGCGCCATACACGCCTAAAGTCTCAGTCGCACTTGTCTTGGACAGGATCGACGTGAAGCGGCTGCCGGTTGACGAGGCGTTTGTCCTCCGGCAAGCATGGGATGCGGATCAAGCTGTGTGGTTGGCTGGACATCACAACGCCGGCCGACTCAACTACTGGGAACTGCTCTATCTATATAACCCTCGTGCGGGCCAGTTGATATCGGTGAACAGCTTGGTCAAGCGCAACTCTGTAGTCATTGACCGTGCGTACTCAAAGTACGTGGATGTGACCGCACGCCACCTCGAGGATCAGCCGTCATTCGGCGATGCCGCAACCGTCGATTCCGCCCCCGTTTCCTATCGCATATACAATGATGGCCGGGTGGAGGCGCGTACTCCATAGCACCGTCAAATTGCAGTAGGCGATGCGGGCCTTGGGCGTGCGCAAGATTCCATTGGGGCTTATTCGTGGCAAGCTTGCTGTCGTGCCTGACCGCGTACTGATCTTCGGGAGGCGCTGGTCCCCTAGTTTATTTCGCCCCCCGAAGGAGGGCAATCCACCATGATCCTCCAAATCAAGGCAAAAGCTCCGAGGTCAAACGGCCTCGGAGCTGGTCTTTCGTGGTGGGCAGTAGTGGTTTCGAACCACTAGCCTCGTTAGCATAGATATCTGAAATAGCCGCTGTCGCCACGGTCTCGAAGCCGGGAGCATAAACCTTTGAAGGCGTCCGTCTGCGAAAAACGGCCGCCCCGGCTCAGCCGCGAGCCAGGGCGGCCACTTACGGATGCCGCCGACCTTTTCAGAGAGGAGACCTGACGGGACTGCGTCAGTATCCTATCCTCTGGGGAGGAGTCCCGGCCGACGTCATCCAAACCTCACCCAATAGTCAGCTATCTGCTGCTAAGACTGTGGCGGCCAGATGCAGACCGCCGGGTTGTGTAATCCACCAATAACCGCCCGCAGACTCTTCGCATCCTGCATGCTGAGTGAGCGAACCGCGATTAGCGAGTCGATCCCTGCATTCCGGGCCGCGTGCCTGTACTCGCTTTCGAGATTAGTGCAGATGAGATCTAGTGCTGCACTGTTCTTCTCACAAACCAGTACGACGTTGGTGATCGAAGGATCGCCATCCTCAGTCTCTGGCAGCACATGCACTCCAACGACCGGGAAACCAGCCCTTCCCATCTCCTCCGCCACACGCTTCAGCCAGGCATAGGTAAAATAGTCTGAGTCACCAAGGCAGCTGGCAGTTGTGCCATCCTGCCGTTTCACTCCGGTTTTCTCGGCCACATATGTGCCCGCCCAGTTAGCAGCCAGCTTGCAGATTTCACTAAGATCGACTGGTGGCGGCTTGTCTAATTCCATCCGCTTTGGCACGTCCATCGACTCACCTCCTCCATGGCGTTCTGCGTGGCTAGTGCCCCGTGCCCCGCAGCAACAGCGCTTCAACAATCCTATTGACAGACACCGCAAAGGCTGCTGACCGCAGGCTGACGCCATTGGCTTGCGCATACGTGACGATGTCCTTGGTGGCGCGGGTCATTACGGTGTCAAGTCTGGCGTTGACCTCGTCGCCGTCCCAGAACATGCCCTGAAGGTTCTGTACCCACTCAAAATAGGACACCACGACTCCACCGGAGTTGGCGAGAATGTCGGGAATGACGGCGATGCCGCGTTGCTCAAGAATTCTGTCGCCCTCTGTGGAGACTGGTCCGTTGGCTCCTTCGGAAACAATCTTGGCACGGACCTGGCCCGCATTGGCGCCAGTTATCTGATCCTCCATCGCAGCCGGGACGAGGATGTCAACATCGGCGGCCAGCAACTCTTCATTGGAAATGTGCGCTGCCTCGCTGCCGTGATAGTCGCAGAGAAGCGCACCCGGCTGGCTCCGGGCGTGATCGCAAAGCCGCTGCAGGTCAAAGCCGTCCTTACAAATAAGACCGCCGGATACATCGCTCACGACCATGATCTTCGCGCCACGCTCCGCAAGGCCTAGTGCGGAGTACAATCCGACCTTGCCAAAGCCTTGAACGGCGGCGGTCATGCCCTGAAGCGATTTTCCCTGCATTTCCACGTATCTCTGAGTCGCGACTGCAACACCGTTGCCGGTGGCGGCATCTCGGCCAACCGATCCCCAAAGCGCAATCGGCTTACCGGTGAAGGTCGCCGGACTGGGGTTACCGCTTACCGTCGAAACCGCATCGCCCATCCACGCGATTATCTGGCTGTTCGTGTTGACGTCAGGCGCGGGGATGTCACGCATAGGCCCGATTATCGGCGCAATCAAGGTGGCGTACTCCCTGGTGGCGGATTGCAGCTCTCGCTTTGACCACTTGCTGGGATCACACTGAAGGCCACCCTTGGCTCCGCCGTAGGGGATGTTGACAGTGGCACACTTCAGGCTCATTAGTGCAGCGAGGGCTCTGGTCTCGTCGATGGTAACGCTCGGGTGGTAACGGATGCCGCCTTTATACGGTCCCCGGACGCTTGAATGCTGGACGCGGTACCCCTCGTATGAATGAAGCTTGCCATCATCACCGGTGATGGTGACTCGGACAGTCATCTCACGCTCTGGCTTGAGAAGCACGTCCACAACGCCTTCGTCCAGTTTAAGGGTCTTACCGATCTGACGAATCCTGTCCTTCGTTTCCGCCCACATGCCTGTTTCGTTTGCTGTTGTCGATGCAGCGAGCTTATTGTCTGCACCCATGAGCCTCACCTCCAAACGTATACTACAGGCACAAACGCAAAGAACGTGCTAATTCTGTCGGTCCAACATTAAAAATCCATTAAAATTCGAGTCCGAAACCGGGCTTTGGGGCATCATCGCGCAACGACCGCGCCAAACGGGGTGGCCGCTGCAAGACCTGATCTTTCGGGCATGTCGAGTCATGCTCTCAGACTCAATCTTGAGCGATCTGACGATGACGCAAGAAGAAGTGACTGCAACGAGCGAGCCTCCACTGGTGCCTTCGCAACTGCGTAAGATTCAGCCGGCAGTTCTGGCGGCCGGTCAGCGCGTCGACGTACGACGACATATTTCGCCACCCGAAGGAGGGCAAACGGAGGGCAATTCACCAATATCCTCCAAATCAAAGCAAGAGCTCCGAGACCAAACGGCCTCGGAGCTGGTCTTTCGTGGTGGGCAGTAGTGGTTTCGAACCACTGGCCTCTTGAATGTGAGTCGTTCTAGAAGGCTGTGCCAGAGTGTGCCATAGGCCATTATAGCTGCGTGTATTACATGATCTGGCGGGCAGAGTTGCGCCAGAATGGGCCAGAATGCGGCGGCGTGAAACAGCTTTGGAGGGCAAAGTGGAGGGCGGGAACCTACACCTTCCCGACCACGAGAGTACTGACGTCCTGCGCCGGGCCGTACCCCCGGTACCCCCAGAACCGCGGAGCGCCGGTCCGTGCCGCAGGACCATTAGTCTTTGCGCCCCGACGATTTCAGGGCATGCCTGGGGGCCGTTCGGTTGCCTTCCTGTAATGAACCAATCGCGAATTCTCACCGCGACGGAAACCCCAGAAGGAGTAGCCTCCCGCTGACCAGAATGTGCCAGTACATGAGTACTGTGCGGCTGACTTCCCAGCACGAATTGGACTGGTGATGTCATGGCCAACCTTGACCGCTACACTGTGTCGATAGAACTCGCTGGCCCCTTGGCGATGTTCTCCCGACCAGACACAGGTGGTACCCCGACGAGCTACCCTGCACCAACCTGGTCCTCAGCAAAAGGAATTTTCGAATCCATCGCGATGCTCGCAGACGGCTCGGCCTGGATATGCCCCACCCGCGTGGAGATATGTCGCAAGATTGGCTCCCAAGGCGGCGAGGTGAGGTTCCAAAACTACACGACTAACTACGGCGGCCCCCTTCGGAAGACCGATCTACTCAACAAGGGCATGCTATCCGGTGGCAGCAGTATGCAAGTCTTTGCCACAGTGCTATCTGACGTGATCTACCGGATGCACGGTATCGTAGTGGCTGGCCGGTGGGCCCCGGACCATGACCCTCGTCATCATCTGCAGGACCTGTTCGTCCGTCGACTGGAGCGCGGGCAGTGTTTCAGAACTCCGTGCCTTGGATGGAGCGAGTTCACATGCTCCTACTGGGGACCACTCCGGGAGCAGGCCACCGAGACGGATTCCGGCATCAACATCGAGATTCCCTCAATGCTCATTGCCGTATGGACAGACCCAAACACAGGATCCTACCGGCCGCTGTTCACGCAGACTGCAGCGATAGAGGCCGGGGTTCTCAGGTACGAAGTACCGGACTCATGGCTTGATCGACGCGTCGAGGTGGTGTAGGGCGGTGATCAACGAGCTATGGACCATGAGCCGCGCTCTAGACGATGCCGGTCTGCCAATCGGTGTTCGCCATCCGGCGATCAAAGACGTTCGGAGAGCGCCGACATTGGTTGTCAAGTTGGCTGAGGACGGTAGCATCGCGGCGGCCTATCCGCTGTCACCCGAGATCCGCATCTGGACGATGCGAGACGGCCAACACAACAGCTTTCCGTTCGTACAGCTCAGGCGCCCCCTCTGGGACGTAGCGGTCGATGACATCCACGTCGACAAGCTAGCAGATCACCGCCAACCGGCATCCGAACGTCGGAGCGCCATTCTCGAGCTGAATGAGACGGCAAAGCTGAACGCACACACATCGCGAGATTTGGCGACTACGACGTTCATCCGCAAGCTTGAGGAACGCCTTGCTGCGATCCGTGAGGGCCACCCCGACGAGGACGCGCAGATCTTGCTGGACACCATCACTAGGTTCATCGAGGCAGTGGACTTCGGCAAGGGAAGCTCAGCACCGGAACTGATCGAGGACCTCGCTCAGCGGTTAGTTGGAGGTATATCCGCCTCTGCAGACGATGCCTGGCTTGATGTAGCCGCCGGCCTTCTGGTTGGCCGCCGGAATGGTGCGTCCATGGCCTGTGTGGCAGCGGTCGTCTTCGACGTTGCGCGTGGAAGTCGCCCTGTATATGACGAACGAGTGGCACTCGCCGTGAGCCGTGCTCTGATGCCCACACAAACGGCTCCTGGAGGTGGCGGTGCAGCCGAGCTCTGTGCACTTACCGGGCAGCAAACGCCTGTCGTCAAGACCGTCTTCCCGCAACCAAACCTGCCTGAGCTTGGACAGACGTGGTTGTTCGCGAAAAACGACGAGGCGCCTGCCAACGATCGATATGGACATTCAGGAACCCAATCCTACGCAGTCGGGGAAATGGCCGTATCCAAGGCTTCTGCAGCCCTACGCTATCTGGTCAGACCAGAGAGCAGGAACGTGACTTGGCGGTCAATCCCGTCCGAGAGGGACTCCCGTGACCTTCTGGTTGCCTTTGTCGAGGGAATTCCAGAAGCGCGCGCAGCAGAGCTGCTGGCAGATGATCTGGCACAGGAGGAGGATATCGGCCCGTCCATCGCTTCCAGCCGCCTCTTCCGGGAGCGTACCCGCCGCATGATGGAAACGATCGAAGGCAAGTCCAATGCTGATCCCAGGTCTCACTTGGTGCGACTGGTCATATTACGCAAAGTGGACCCCGCCAACCGAAAGGCCATTCACACAGGAGTGATTGCAGTCGGCAACCTCCTCGATTCGGCGGACCAATGGGAGGCCGGCGTTGCCAACCTGCCCGCGGGGCTGACGCTTCCCATCCTGCGCAAGGATCGTGACCAAAGGAAATCCTCGGCGATATCAATCCATCCTCCGCATGTGGCTCCGATGTCAATTACGGGTCTGAGCCGTGCGGTGTACACGCGGGGTGGCACTGAGCGCCAAGATGTGCCTGGACTCCGGGCCGTCGATGGGCTGGCCCTGTTCCTCGTGCACAACCGCGAGATCGGCGCCGACCGCAACGTCAGTCTGCGCTGGCTACGCAGGCTGCTCAGGGGATGGATGCCGCTCTTCGCGGGGATTGCGCACGCACAATGCCGCCAGGGGCCGGTGGCGATAGCACACGACTTCCCATGTTGGGACGCACTCAAGTGTCTCAGCTTGCTTGGTGTTGTGCTTCTGAAACTCGGACGAGATCGGAGGGTCTATATGGATGCCACGGGGTTCAAGCTCGGGCAGCTGCTTGCGGTGGCCGACGCGGTCCACGCAGGCTACTGCGCGGATGTGCGCAAGGGCTCGCTACCTCCTTCGCTGCTAGGCAACCAGGTGTTCACGATGGCCCAGACCAATCCCACGGCGGCACTTGCTACACTCTGTCGCCGATGGAAGCCTTACGACGGCTGGGCAAAGAAGGTCTCGCGTGATCTGAACCAAGCCAGAGGAATGGCACATGGCGCACCCGGGCCGGAGAAGGAACGAGGTTGGATGATTTTGACCGCGGTTCGAGCTTCACGAGAGGTGGGGCCTATCGCGGCTCTACTCGCCAACGAACTGTCGGGTGCTGTGGTTGATGACGCCTTCCGGGCAGAGCTACTTCTTGGCTACCTCGCCGGACTACCCCGCTCAGCCAATGCAGAAAACACATCCGCTCCGGCTGGTGTTGCCAACTCGAGCGGTGAACCCGTGATCGAGGCTAAGGAGGAATAGTCATGCCGGATCAAGTGAAGAACGCCGCCGGGAACCTCATGCGGGGGACCGGCCTGCTGGTCATTGAGGTCAGGCACAGCAACCCCAATGGCGACCCAGATGCCGAGAGCGAACCTCGCACGCTTGACTCCGACGGTCGCGGACTCATCTCGCCGGTATCGGTCAAACGGAAGGTCAGGGACCTCGTGACCGACCACGACAGCCCTTTTTGGGCAGAGGCAACACGGGCGCTGGGTCTGCAGAGCGATGATCGTTATGGAATCCTTGAGCAACGGGGCCGCGACCGCAAGGCCATCTTTGAGATGACCGCTGATGAGTTCTCAGCTGCCTACTGGGATGCGCGAGTGTTCGGCAACACATTTCTTGAAGATGTAAAGCAGTCCGGGCTGAAGCCCGGCGAGAAGGATCACTTCATCACTACCGGCGTAGTGCAGTTCGGACCCGGTATCAGTCTTGCACCAGTGGAGATAGAGCGACTGACGTTGACGAACAAGTCGGGAGTCCAGGAGGGTAAGGATCGGGGCATGGCGCCGCTCGGCTGGCGAGTCGTGCGACACGGGGTGTATTGCATGCCCTTCTTCGTCAATCCAATGATGGCACGTAAGTCGGGGTGCACCGTGCAGGATATCGATCTGCTTAAGTTTGTGTTGCCGCACGCGTACCGCAGCACCGCATCGGCCGTACGACCGCAGGTGGAGTTGATTCACGTATGGTACGCGGAGCATCGGTCGCCCCTTGGCTCGATCCCTGATCATCTCATTCTGGATGCACTCGCCCCCTCCAGGGTAGTCGGCGATCCGGGAGAGCCATCCCGCTCACTGGCTGACTACTGCGTTCCAGCCAGTCTTCCGGGTGAGATCAACGCACGACTTAGCTCATTTGAGGATCTCTGCACGAAGACGTGGGCATAGAGGGCGGAGGGGCGTGGCCCGAGGGCGTGCCCCTACTTGCTCACTCGTCCAGCAAACCTGGCCGGGCAGGACAGCCCTACGCCGAACACGTCGAGAATGTCAGAAAGGGCGCCGTATCCCGGGCACAGGCCATGGTGTGTTCGATGGTGCCTTACGACGATCGGCTGTGCTCAGCGATTGAGGCTGCAGCAGAATTCCACGATCTAGGCAAGCTCGATCCTGACATCCAGTCTGTTCTACGATCATCCGCTCGGGAACGGCTCGTGTGGGACCACATCGATGCTGGCGTGGCCCATTTGGGGTCGCAAGACAGCTGGATGGCGGCGTGGATGGTCCGCGCCCATCACTCGCCCGGGCTGCCGTGCCACGTAAGGCACTTCGGCGATCCGCAGTTTCGACGGCTTCGAGGGCGACGTGATGACGAACAGCCTGAGCGCGCACATCAGGAGCAGATCGACAGAACCGACGGCAAACTCGCAGGAATGCTCGAACGACATGAAGCCACGCTGGGAAAGACACCAGCCGTCCGCATGCGGCCACAGCACGGTCTAAAGATACGGCTTGCCCTGTCCTGTTTGGTCGATGCGGACCATAGCGACTCTGCCCGCCATGACGGCTCAATTCTACCATCGACTCCTGCCGCCACTCGATGGGCGGAGCGGCTAGAGCAGTTGAGCCAGTATGTACGTGGTTTGCCGTCCGGCGTGGACTCCGCCGAACAGGCACGCAACCGAAGTCGACGCGAGTTCTTCGAAGCCTGCCTATCCTCCGCCATCAAGGCACCGGTAGTCGCCTGCCAGGGTCCCGTTGGAATCGGTAAGACGACGGCAGTCACAGCATACCTTCTGCGCCGGGCAAGAGATGAGGGGCTAAGGCGGCTGTTCATCATCGCTCCATTCACCAACATCCTGACCCAGACTGCAAAGCGTCTGCGCGAAGCCCTCGTGCTGCCCGACGAGGAACCTGATTCGGTTCTGCTTGAACACCATCACCGCGCCGATTTCTCGGCACGTGAGGATCGAGCCCTTGCCGTGCTGTGGGAGGCGCCGGTCGTGCTGACGACGGCAGTCTCTTTCTTTGAAACCTTGGCGTCCTGCAATCCAGCTGAGTTGCGCAAGCTTCACAACGTTCCCGGAAGCGCGATATTCATCGATGAGTCGCACGCTGCGTTGCCGGCTCACCTGTGGCGCCAGAACTGGAACTGGCTGTGCGAGCTAGCAGAGATATGGGGTTGTCGCGTGGTCCTAGCAAGCGGATCGCTAGCTAAATGGTGGGAGTGCCCGGATCTAGTAGACAGGACGTCGCACATCCCCGAGCTGATGCCTGCAGATCAGCTCGAAGAAACCCTTAGGGTGGAGAAGAACCGTGTCCAGTACCGGCAGGCTGCGCCGCGGCAGGTTCTGACGGTGGACGGTCTCATAGAGAAAGTCGCGAATTCACCCGGACCGCGGCTTGTGATCCTCAATACCGTGCAGAATGCAGCTATTGTCGCCCGGGGAATGCGTGGCAATCGCCACCGCGTCTTGCACCTCTCAAACGCCCTGACACCTCGAGATCGGAGCGTAGTCCTCAATAGGGTAGAGGCGTATCTGAGGGATGGATGGCCCGAAGGTGATCACGACTGGACGCTAGTCGCCACGAGCTGCGTGGAGGCGGGCGTCGACCTGTCGTTTCGCTGCGCCTTCCGCGAGCGCTTCTCTACCGCATCTACCTTACAGGTCGGCGGGCGAGTGAATCGCCACGGAGAGTACTCAGCCGAAGGCGGGGCCGTTGTGTACGACTTCGCACTGGCTGACTTGGCGACGACCCAGCACCCCGCTGCTCGCGTCAGCGCCGACATATTGCTAGACAAGCTCATGAGCGACCAACTCAATCAGCGCCCGCCAGCCGAGGTTGTCACAGCGGCAATGGTAGAGGAAGTGAATCGCAAGGGTCGATTGGGCGCGGACTTGCTTGCGCAGGCTGAGAAGGAACACGACTATCCAAAGGTACGCGACCTCGCACATATCATCAGCGCGGACACCCGTTTTGTGGTCGTGGACAAGGAACTCCAGAGAAGGATGGGCGCCGGCGAACCAGTCAGATGGCGGGATCTACTTGACGGTAGCGTACAGCTGTGGGCTAAGCGCATCGACACTCTATCGCTTCAGCGAGTACCAGGCCTTCAGGACGTTTACGCATGGACCGACGCGTATGACTCCGAGTTCTTGGGCATCATGAAGGGAATTCTCGACAGACTGGTCGGCAACCATAGCGATTCGGGAGTGCTTATCTACTAACTGCAGGCCAGCCGGACGTCTCGCAGAGAGGGGCGGACATGACCGACGAGCACCAAAATGACGAGGAGCAATATCTTCAGCTATCGGGCATCCAACACTATGCATTCTGTCCCAGGCAGTGGGGACTGATGCACTTGGAGGCACAGTGGCAAGAGAATCTGCTGACCTTCGAGGGCACGGCGATTCACGAGCGAGTGCACACTGAACAGCCTGTGGAGTCTCGCCCTGGCATTGTGATCGCGCGTGCGTTGCCGATTGTGTCACGACGCCTGCGCCTGGTCGGACGGGCTGACGTCGTCGAGTTTTCGTACTGCGGAGAGACCAGCACTCCATCATCTGTTCGCTTGCAGGGACACGCTGGATTCTGGCAACCGGAGCCGGTCGAGTACAAGCGAGGGCAGCCTAAGAAGGGCAACTGGGATTCCGTTCAGGTGTGCTCCCAGGCGATGTGCCTTGAGGAGATGCTTGGCATCGCAGTGCCGACCGGAATGCTATACTACGGGCGCACTCACCGGCGCCAGGTCGTTCAACTCGACGAATCGCTCAGGCAGAAGGTCATTCAGTTAGCAGGAGAGATGCATTCTGCGTTGGAGTCAGGTACGACTCCGTCGGTGCCTCGGCCACGACGAGGCTGTCAGAGGTGCTCTCTCGCTAACGTCTGCATACCCAAGCTGAGACGCGCCAAGCACGTCGCCGGATACGTGGCTCACCTGCTCGCACCCGAGCAGGTGTTGACCGATCATGCGTAAGCTGCTGAACACACTGTATGTAACCAGCCAGGACGCGTTTCTGGCGCGCGACGGAGAAAACGCCCTTGTGAGGATCAAGGGCGAGACCAAAGCACGATTCCCGATTCACACGCTTGAGGGTATCGTATCCTTTGGATTCTCCGGTGCGAGCCCGGCACTCATGGCCCTTTGCTGCGAACGCGGGGTGCCAATCACCTTCCTCACCGAGAACGGTCGCTTTCTGGCTCGCGTCACGGGACCAGTCACTGGAAACGTCCTACTAAGGCGCCAGCAGTATCGCATTGCCGACGATGATCATCGACGCACGGCGATCGCACGGCTCTTCTTGATCGGCAAGACCGTGAATTGCCGCGTGGTTTTGCAGCGCTTTGTTCGCGATCACGGCCCTGATGAAGCGGTCGCTTCTGCGGCACAGCGGATCGCGTCGCTGAGCCAGGGGCTATATTGCGTCACGGATCTTGACGCACTCCGGGGACTGGAGGGTGAGATTGCTCGCGAATACTACGCCGTGTTTGACCGACTGGTGACAGTGCCTGGCGACGATTTCACGATGAGAGGTCGGAACCGACGGCCTCCACTCGATCGCATCAACGCCTTGTTGTCGTTTCTATACACTCTCCTCGCCTCGGAGTGTGCGAATGCACTGGAGTCTGTCGGGCTGGACCCGCAGGTAGGCTTTCTACATACTGACCGCGCCGGTAGAGCCGGCTTGGCTCTAGATCTGATGGAGGAATTGCGCCCGCATCTGGCGGATCGACTGGCACTGACGCTCGTCAACACTCGGCGAGTGGAGAAGGACGGTTTCGAGGCAGTGGAGAGCGGAGCGGTAGTCATGAGTGGTGAGACGCGCAAGGTTGTCCTGACCGCATGGCAGACACGCAAACGGGACGTTATACGGCATGCCTTCCTGGGCGAACAGATCGAATGCGGGCTCATCCCTTACGCCCAGGCACTCCTCCTGGCCCGACACGTGCGAGGTGACATTGATGGATATCCGCCGTTCAGCTTCCGGTGACGCCCTATGATGGTGCTTATAGCATACGATGTCAACACATCAGATGCCGGGGGACGACGGCGGCTTAGGCTGGTCGCCAAGCACTGTGTCAACTTCGGTCAACGCGTACAGAATTCGGTGTTCGAGTGCCTCGTCGATCCGGTGCAGTTCGCCGACCTCAGAATGCGCTTGGAGAGGGTCGTTGACCCTGAACTGGATAGCCTCCGGTACTACTCCCTCGGGGACAACTGGCAGAAACGCGTGGAGCACTTCGGGGCGAAGCCAGCCTATGATCCCACTGGGCCACTAGTGGTCTAGGACATCGCATCCCCCGACCGACGGCCCTTCGATGCAGAATCATGACGCAGGCGGCACGACACCCAGGCTGATTCGCCGGGCGCGACCTGCAATCAAGCATAGTTACGTCTGCTCCCTCGCGGACCTATCCTAAGCTGGTTTTATGCCCGGAAGATCTCCCAAATCGCCCTTGGAGCATCCCAGGATTTGCCCCGTTCGCGCCGAATCCGGATTATTGGGTTCTTTAACAGGACTTTCGCGGGCAGGGGTCGCGCCTCACGCAGGCGCGTGGATTGAAACTTCTTGGTAGGGTTGACCATCGCGCCCTGGAACAGTCGCGCCTCACGCAGGCGCGTGGATTGAAACCCGATTGAGGAAGTGGCGGCGGGGCAGCGTCGGGTCGCGCCTCACGCAGGCGCGTGGATTGAAACAAGGAAGACCTCGCGCTAATCAAGTTGACCCCGCGTCGCGCCTCACGCAGGCGCGTGGATTGAAACACCTACCGGCTGACTGGCGCGGACTATGAGGCGGGTCGCGCCTCACGCAGGCGCGTGGAATGAAACCCTGACATCGGCAACCTGACCGCCGAATCACAGGTCGCGCCTCACGCAGGCGCGTGGATTGAAACTCAACGCCTACCGCAACCGCACCGGCCGCAGCAGGTCGCGCCTCACGCAGGCGCGTGGATTGAAACGCGATTGGCGCACTGACTGCCACAAGCACCTAAGTCGCGCCTCACGCAGGCGCGTGGATTGAAACGACTCGCACTACACGGACTGGCGGGCGGAAACGAAGTCGCGCCTCACGCAGGCGCGTGGATTGAAACAAGGTGGCGTTGTTCGAGAACAACTGGACAGACCGTCGCGCCTCACGCGGACGCGTGGCTACTGCCAATCGTGTCCAGAGTAGATTGCCTTTCGAGCAAGGGAGACCCGGGATGTCAACGTCAGTCAGGACTTGCCCTCCTAGCCTCTGCTTTATTGGAGGCCCTTGCCTAACCGTTGAGGGAGCGACCCCCCACTGCAGGCAGCGACCGCCAAGAGGGGCAGTGGATGCACAGACTCGAAGAAATAGGCGCAGGCTGGTTATTGGAGAGACTCGCTTGCCGACCGCTCGAAGACTGCGTTCTTGCCAGGGTAGTAGATTCCCGGCCGCCGCCGCACCCTCCGCTATTTCCAACCTGACCGCCTCTCGCCATCCGACCGTCGGATCAAAGACGGCCATGTTCGCCGCGTTCAAACTCGCCGCAACAACCACAATGACGAGCGGGAGCAACAAGGCCACCCACTCCTCAGGCAGCACGGCTCTTAGCGTTCGTTTGATGACCTCCACAATCGCCATGGTTAGGCTGATGACCAAAGCTATCTCAAGCAATACTCATTCCTCCTTCATTATGTAAACCACTTCGCCTTGCCATTGAACCAAGGCACCAAGGTGTTCTGCTACCGATCGCACCGGCACATAGCTGGTCGAATCAATCAGGTAACCGTACTGCGGTAGCATTTCGCCGTTGAGCACAACGCCGACTCGCGCCTGAGGTTGCGGTAAAGCGCCGGATTGGCGAACCAGCCAGTCCCAAGAGAAGAGCCGGCCCGGACACGCCGTCGAACCGACATCCGAGTGCTTCAAGAGAGATAACTCACCGTACCGCGATCTAATGTCCCAGATAATCTCGACGAGCTTCACCATCTGTGCTACCGTCGGCGGCTTCAGATCGATGTTGCCGGCAAGACACACTCCGATGGAGTCATCATTATGCCTCTTGGCGTGTGCGCCCACCGCATCCTCAGGCCTCCCCCGCTCGACGCTACCGTCCATCCGGATCAAGTAGTGATCCCCGATATCGGACCAACCGTTGGCGAGGTGCCAGCTGTGCACAGTGGCGGCATCCACATCGCCGACGCTAGCGGCGTGATGGATGATGATCTTCCTGGTCGCCTTGCGCTTTCGGAGCGCCCCACCCCACTTGTGCTCAAGCTCGGTGATGTGCGAAGCAAGCTCCTCCCATCAAAGGTTCGCCTGTCAGCTTCGGCCGCTCCGCCAGTCCTTGGTGTTGGCTAACGAAGGGACCTCACTCGCCCGATGCGAATACTGAGGGGCCCTGAACTGCGTGCCGCCGGAGTATGGGCCACATTAGCCGTTGGAGGTGGCACACAGCCATGGAGTGGCTCGTTATCTTGGCAGTCATCGTCTATCTAGTTGGGGTAGTTCTCCCTCGGTCACGTCGGAAGTCCGCGCGCACCGCTGCGGATCAACTGAATGGAGAACCCACTGATGCCGGGTGGGAGGGCCCCAACCAACCCTATCGCCGGAAGTCGTACTTCTTCACCAAGTCTGAGGCGGCGTTCTATCACTCAGTCCGGCAACTGCTTCCCCCGGATCACCACGTCTTCCCTAAAGTCAGACTCAGCGACCTGGTGGAGATCGATGCCAACGGCAAGGACTATTGGTCTGCCTATGGCCGTCTATCCCAGAAGCACCTCGACTTCGTTCTGTGCGATCAGTCCTTCCGGCCGTATTTGGCGGTCGAGATTGATGGCAGTTCGCACAATAGCTCACGACAGCAACGCTCAGATGACACCAAGAACTCAATTCTTGATGTGACTGGACTGCCGCTGCTTCGGTATCAGGTGGGCACCAACTGGGACGTAAGTGCGATCAAGCAGTACCTACCTTAGGAGTCAGATGCGGTTTCAGGTCGGCCGAGCCTTCTTGGTACGATGCTGCAACAACGGCACCAGCAAGGCAGACTGTGCAACTCAACTGCATCGCCGCTACCGTCCGTATGAACTGACCAGCCCAACACATCCCGCAACAGCTCGACTGTCGCGGGTGTCACTGGTTGCGCCAGTCTATGCGTCACGCCATCGACGACCACCAGCGAACACCCGAGCTGCAAGATTAGCACCATCTCCTCTACCTGCCCGTGACCATATAGAAGAAGTTCAGCGCCACGTCGGCGAGAGTCGTCACCAGCAGCCAGGTGATGCGGTCGATCTTCTGGCTTGTTTCCTTGTGCGCGTTCTCGAGCTGTTCGAGGCGCTTATCGTGCGCTTCAAGAGCGGCGATGCCGGCGGGACAAAGGCCTATTGTGGCAACCTACATGATCACGACGCCTCTGGGTAATTGGCCGTTCGCGGAGAACTGAAGGCGGACTCTTCACGGGGCCGGCGGGCGCGGAGCTGGACAGGATCGTGGTGCCTGTGCCGTCGGGGGAACGGCCAGGCAAACGGTTTCTGGAACAGACTGCTCCCTTGGACTGGACCATCGGATGTGGGAGACCGATCTGTTGTATAGAAGTCCGAGCACAGCTTGCCCACGCGCGATGCCGTCGCCATACCGAAACGCCGACACCCTGGTTTGTGGCAGATTGCGCCCGCAAAGGCGTTCAGCCTAGAATCGGTATTGCCTTGCTGCGAGGCACAAGCGCTGAGCTCGATCGAGCAATCTCAGCTCTGGGGCAGATTTGATTTCCGGTACAACTCCAATACCGGCTCTATAACCTTGGATCTCAACTCATCTGCACTGGTCAGGTCAAACAGGTTCACCTTAAGCAAATGTCCCTGGAAACTGACGTACTGGTCAGCATAGCTTAAAGGGCCAGCCACAGCGAGAGCCTCAACCCTCACAATCTCAAGATGGCTCATCACATGCTCCCACTTCTTCGCGAAATTGCTTGACCCGCGCTGCACCTTCTCAAGAATTCCTGCCATAACGCACGGCTCCGCCTTGTCAGCGCTGTCCAGAATCACCCTGAGATAGATGAACTTAAGTTCTTCACCAAACTGGGTTTCCGTCTGTCCTCTGGCATACTGCGTCCGCTGCTCAGGGACAAATGCCACCGAGAACTGACGCATTACCCAGTAGTTGACTAGGTTCGCCTCAAGACCGCTCGAGCGGTTGTTTGTTACCGCGTAGCCTGCCGGACGGCAGATGACGAACCTCTCTGGCTCTTGCAGGAGCTGCCCCTCGATCTCCTTTACCAGATATGAAACCTCCAGATAGAGCCTCTGAACCAATTCGAACGCCAAACGAACCTGTTCAATCGTCTCCTGCTTGTTGGCCATCAGACACCCTCCTTAGCGAAGAAAACCGGTCCGCAAGACGCCGACCGAATGCCTCCCACTGCTATCTTGTCAAACCACAATCCCACGACTAGAACTCGCTCTTGCGGGGCTCGCTTTAACAGAAGCCTAGCAGTCAAACGCAAATCCCTGAAACCGGTGAACAGCCCATGCCGAGCCGTCGTACCGTGCCGATAGAAGACCGAATCGAGAGTTGCCAACTTGCTCGTGACCGGGAGATGCACGCCATGAAAGCTCCTAAGCCCTTTCTGGTCCAGTAGGTTAGTCAGGTCATCCGCAAACTCGGCTTCGTGTACCGGCAGTTGCGTGATAGCAAGAACCTGACGGACAAAGAGGTCCGCCTGCTGCCAATTGGCCCACCGCAGATGTGCGCTGAGGGATGCTGGCAGATGCCTAAGGGTGTTAACCGGATGCACGTAGTCGGCGGTGACATATACCATCCTGAACGCCTTCCCAAGGCTTGCGGCTTCTTTGAGGCCTTGTCGAATCTCGCGACTCAGTTGCACGTCATCGGGCTCATCGGCTGGAGCTAGGCCTGAGCGGAACTTGGCCTCAAACATCACGTAGAAATCACCAACGATAAGAACGAGGTCAGGCTCAAGTCCAGGAAGAGATGGCCAGAATATGAAAACAGCGTTTTCGGCGTCGCCATCGGAGACATCGATGCCGATGCTGGCGAGATATCCCCGTAGAAACACGCGTCGATCGGCGTACTTAAGCAGTGAGAAAACGTTTGAGGTCAGCACGTCCTCCCGCTCGGCCAATTGAGACGGTATCTTGCCGTGGATCTCCGCCAGGTACATATTTGCCCCCCAGACCGAACCTCAACCACTCGGCTTTTGGCGCTATCTTCGACCGAGCAAACTGTCCCGCCTTCGCGCGTGATTACCAGAGTAAAGCTATACCGTAGGTAAAGAACCCACCCATCGGACACTAGCTGCACACTCTTAGCGTTCATGCATTGGTTTCAGCGTCCCGTTGAGCGAATCACCGACCCTCTGATTCCACATTGGGTATGCCGAGATCGAACTGGTCTATCCCCCTTCAGTATTGCATCCGAGCAGTGAGGCCGGGTTGTCCGCCATCATTTGCCTGACTGCTGCTTCGGGCAGACCGCCGGAATGTAGTGATTGTGCAAGAACACGTAGGCTCTCGGTGGCCACCGGCAAATTGGGGTGTCCAGCGTCGCTGATCAGTACGCACTTTTCTTCGCCAACCGCGATCACGGCCTCCGCAATCCGCTCAACACCAACGGCTTGCATATCCGAGTAGCCAAACTCCGCGTATGCACCCATACTGCACAACTCCCGCAGCTCCGCAATTCCCAATCCGGGCACAGGGTACATCGGATGAGTGAGCAACACCCGGCTCACGCCAATGTTTCGGCATGCCTCAAGCACCGCGACACTCTCGCTGAATGACAGATGGCTGGTGCCAAGGATTGCGTCGTGCGCCGCAATCAGCGACAGTATTTCAGTGACTTCTGGTATCACCCGGCCGTCACGCAGTGGTGTCAGAGTGCCATGAGTTTCGCTTGTGCGAGAACCCATAACCAAAGCGTGATAGGCAGAGTCAATACTCGGCATCCAGATGACCTTGGCTCCAAGCTGAAGTGCCGCATCCACGGCGAACGGGTTGAAACCTCCAGCGGCTCGATTCAGCACTATTCCGCCTAGCACTCTGAGTTTGCCAACCGCCTGATCGACAGCATAAGCTCGACCAACTGTGCTTTCATAGTGGCTTTTCAGCACAATCGCGCGCATCCCGGCGGCATCTGCTGCGCGTGCCGTGGCGAGGTCATCAAGGATGCGCGGTCTCAGGCACGGGTAACTGTGTATGTGAAGGTCAATGCTGCCAACCAGAGAGATCTTGGCCATATCGAATGCCCCCATCTAGTAAGTTGTGCGAAATCAGCTTCTGGAGACTGGACAGAACAAGAATCGACCAATTCGAAACCAACACCAGGACTCTCTGGTCAAGAATCGTCTTCAGTTCAGCCACACTCCCAAATGCCAACTCACAGGCAGACAGCCTATTGTTTCAGCCCGACATTCGGGTAAAACCAAGCAGGAGGACTAGAAACCTCTTCTCAACACCTGCCCTGCAAGAGCGCCGGTATGCGTTCCATCAGCCACAACCTCTACTCCGTTGACAATTACATGTGATATCCCGCTCGGAAATTGATGTGGCGCCTGGAAAGTCGCGTTGTCCTTCACGGTAGCTTCATTGAACACCACCAGGTCGGCTTGCCATCCTTCCCTGATCTGGCCGCGGGACTTCAAGCCAAGCCGGTTGGCCTGGGCTGAACTCATTTTGCGCACGGCTTGCTCGAGCGTAAGTACTCCGTCCTCACGGACGTATTTGGCCAAAATGCGAGCGAAGGTGCCATAGTTGCGTGGGTGAGGGAGTCCCTGTCCGAGCGGACCAACCGGAGACAGTGCGCTTCCGTCTGACCCGACCATAGTCAAGTGGTGACGCATGATGGTGTTCACGTCGCTGTCTGACATACCAAAAATGACGAGACTCACTCCCGGGTCAATTTCGGCCATAACCTCGAACATAGTATCGTACTGGTCCTTTTTCATTGAACTGGCCAATTCAGCCACTGTTTTGCCTTCGATACTACGGTCCGCACTTCTGGCTACGAGCAGGCGGTCTGCAGGAATTCCTCGGAAGTCATTGGGCCACCCGGGCAGCGGACCAGCCATTTCGTCACGGACGCGCGCCCGCTGGATGGGATCCCTGAGTCTCTTCACCAACTCAGACCTCCCGCCTTCATGCACCCATGGCGGAAGAAACGCCGCCATTCCTGTGCTGCTAGCCACATATGGATATTGGTCTGCTGTAACATCCACACCGTCCCGCCGGGCCGACTCAAGCAGGCTCAGAAGATGCGCCGCACTGCCCTGCGCTAAGCCGAAAGCCTTATAGTGGGCAATCTGCACGGCTACCCGTGCACGCCGGCCGATCTCTATAGCTTCTTCAACTGCTGCTGTGCTTCCCGATCCTTCGCTGCGGATGTGCGTGAAGTACAGACCACCGGAATCAGCGGCAGCCTCTGCTAGCGCAACGATCTCGTCGGTCTCAGCGTAAGACCCAGGAACGTAGATCAGGCCAGTGCTCATGCCCCAGGCGCCCTGATCGACAGCTTCGCGCACAAGCCTGCACATGATCCGCAACTCCGATTCAGTTGGCGGGCGCTGCTCGTGAGCCAGAACTGCCGTGCGGACAGTGTTGTGCCCAACCAGGCCGACTACGTTGACTGCCGTGCCCTGACGTTCTAGGCGGGTGAGGTAATCACCATAGCTGATCCAATCCCAGTTGACTTCCGGCATATTGCGAATGGATTGGCGCATTATCGGCAGCGAGACCTCCGATACCGGTCCCAAGCTTGATCCGCATTGGCCAATGACTTCGGTTGTCACGCCTTGCATGATCTTGCTGTCTGCTGTCGGGTTGATGAGCAACGGATAGTCGGAATGTGAATGGATGTCTATGAAGCCGGGGGACACGCACTGCCCTTTGGCCTCAATCGTGACCCGGGCTTTGCCAGCGAGGCCGCTAGCTGCATCTGGTCGCCTTCGTACCAGAGTCTCGATCTTTCCGTCATTCACGCCAATATCGGCCCAGAACCATGGGTTTCCTGAACCATCGACCACTCTACCGCCAACTATGGCCAGATCAAGCAAAGCGACTCGCCTCCAACTCAAGGTCTGTTCTATTTAAGCAAGCTTTCGATGTCTGGACGTCCCAACTTGGCAGACAGCGCGACCAACAGCGCGATTCGAGCCTTCTGACCATTGAAACCTAAGCCCGCCGTGATTACCCCAGCATCTCGGAGGTGACTTGAAGCCCTCACAGGACCGGAACCGCATCTGGTAGCCAGCACTGCGGGAATTCCAGCCTTGGCGGCTTTCCCCATCGCTTCCGCCAGGCGCGCCGGCAAGTTGCCAACGCCCATACCCTCAACAACGATACCACCCGCGCCAGACTGTAGTGCAGCGTCAACCAACGAACCGTCGGCGCCAGCGTACGCCTTGATCAAATCCACTCTGGCAGTGATCCCTTCCACCAACAGCGGCTTATGGACGGCAGGGTCAGGCGGCACAAGCCACTTAACATCGCCTGCATAGACTTGCCCAATGGGGCCTGCGTCGGGCGATTTGAAGGTAGCGACGTCCTTACTGTGGGTCTTGGTAACATACCTCGCCGCATGGATTTGCTCATTTAGCACCACCATCACGCCACGATCCTGCGCATCGACATTGCAGCAGACCGCGATCGCCATCTGAAGGTTGCTGGGCCCATCAGGACCCACCTCGCTACCACTGCGCATTGCTCCCGTGACGACTAGTGGAAAGGCAGGTCGGTGCAGTAGGTGCAGAAAAAGAGCGGTCTCTTCCAAAGTATCAGTGCCGTGCGTGATTACGCCGCCCACGTACTCACCTTCGCCGAGTCTTCTGTTAGCTTCCTGACTCAGCTGGAGCATCTGCTCCGGACCTATCTGGCTGCTCGGAAGTCTGAACAAGTCGACCAGGTCCAGCTCGACCTCGCGTACGGCTTCGGGCATGGCAGCCAACAGGTCTTGGCCATGACCCATGCGCCCACCAGATAGGCCTGACGCTATCGTGCCGCCTGTGGTGATGAGCAACACTCTTGACAACACTGGCGCCTCCTTTGGCAGGAGGACCGGCCATGCTGCCGGCCGATCCTCCGCATTCAGTTCAATCCGGACCTAAGCCAGCTACTTGATCAGCCCGAGCCACGTTCCCAAGAGAGTCTGAAGGGCTCCAAGATAGATCGACGCCTGTCCGAACACCATTGTGGCGAACGTCAATCCAAAGGTGATCATTAGTGTCCATTTACCGATGCTGGCCAGCCCAGAAACGACCGCATTACGCCGGGTTGTAAAGAGGAAATAGCAGATGGTCCCGATGACACCCACCAACATGAGAATGCTATCCAGTGAGTTCAAAGGGCCAACGGTTGCTCGGATCTGGCCAATAATCTGAGCTGAAGGAATGGCCCGCATGGAGATGCCTGCCCCCAGTCCCACGGACACGGAAAGGCCAAGTCGACCGAGCCATGCGACCTTCGGTACATAGCGTGAGTAGAGCAGAATTCCGAGTACGAGCGGTATCAGGAGTGAGATCTGCCCCTTTTCAGTCAGTGGCACCCAGCCAGTGTTCTTGATGCTGCGGAAACCAACGGCAAGCATATAACCTGCGCCGCTTCCCACATAGAAGTGTTCGACTAGCCGGAACACCGGATTCTCTTTGTAGAGAAACGAGTACAGGGCCAGCATCAGCAGAGCGCTTAACCAAACCCATGGGTCAGTACTCAACGTCCAGCGCCCCCCTTCTGGCTCCGGCGCTGCATAACGAAGCCGAAGTTCGCCAGCAGTACGAGCAGGATAGTGTAAATGTGCAGGAACGACTCGGCCGTCATGCTCGCTGTAGCTTTGCCGTATTTTTGCACCATGAATTCGTACTCGGCGCCCGCCCGAAGTCCGTTACCTAGTCCGACAAGCTGACCCGCCTGCCAGTAGGGTACCGCCGATGGCAACATTACGGAGGACATGATGGAGGCAATCGGGGTGCCGTAGGGCATTTGAACCTGACGGATCCAACCGAGGGGGCCCAGACCGCCACCGGTGAATTGGACAATCAGTGAAAGGTCATCTGCCGTCTTGATCTCTGCCATCATCGGTAGCGTCTCAATCAGGTTTCCATAGTAGTCAACCGGATAGGTCGAATGGATATCCTCAGCAAAGGCAGCAATCGTGCCTTCTTCCCCTGGGGCATACCCGAGATTGGCGATATCCTCACCATAGACCAGGCCGGCACCTTCGGCCATCTCAACCAATTGCCGAGAGAACATGATCGCATCCGCGCTATTGGCGACGATGATGATCTTGATATCCGGCTGCATAAGGTAGTGCTCCATGACTGCGATCAGGGGCGGGGACAACTCACCAACCATCGACGCAGAGTACTCGAGCGAAATCACCGCAACATCGCCAGGCTCAAGTGCTTCAACTGCATCGTAGATGGCGATGTGCATTGGGTTGAGGTTAATTGGAGTCGGAATTGGGTTGATCATCGGATAGGCAGTAATCAAGAAGAATATGAGGTAGATGATTCGCCTATCTATGCGCTGCAACTTCTCATAGAAGGTCATATCCCTCATCCCCCTATGATGTGCGCTGGATGCCAGCGAGAACTCGAAGGCTGTTAGCCAGAGCTCCGAAGGCTGCGCAGATAATCAAACCACGTTGACCGGCGTTGTTGGGAATGTTGGTGAGCCACTGTGCAATCTTGACAGACTGTGGAAACAAGGCTTCCCCAAGTGGGACCTGGGATAGCATCACCAGGACCGCGGTAATCAGGATGACCGCCGCCTCGGCGCGCCGCACCACAAACGCGCGATAGGCCGCAGACACAATGAAAAAGATGAGCGTTCCAAACATCGCTGTGTTCATCGGGACAAGCGTGCTGTCATAGAGCTTCTGAAAAGATGGAAAAGTCACACCTTTGATGATGCCGAAGCCTCCGAACAACACGATGCCAAATAGGAGCGCCAGGCTATTGATCGAGCGTCCAGGATCCCACTCAGCCACCCTGCGGCTGTGTAGCAGTATAAGGTTGATGGCGCCAAGTCCGAGGGCGAAGGCGGCGATGATGATATTCCAGTTGCGAAGCTGGGCCGCCCATCCGCTGATCAGGGGAATCTTGAAGAAGCCCTCGATCAGCATTACAAGGCCTGCCACCAGAATGACGTACTTGGGTAACTGCCGTTCCATGCTTCGCACCTCCTACTTCCCGTACGTAGTGAGGAACTTGGTCAGCCAATCGACCTTGGCTGTCGCCAACAATGCGCCAAGGACCATAACCGCAATGCTGATGATCTTGCCGTAGTCCTGAGTCACGAGGCACCCCGTATAGACTGGATCACTGCTAAGAAATGCACCTGCTGCGAACATCTCATCGCCGATGAGAGTGTAGTCACAAACGACCACAAAGAACGGCAACTGATACATACGAGCAGTGCTGCCGATCTGCAGCGCACCAGCTATTGTGGCAGCCTCCGCCAACAGCAGCGCCTCCGCATAGAACGGACCAATCATAATGTTTGCTGCTATGCGCTCACGCTGCATGATACCCATGATTCCTGCCGCTGCCGCAAACTGAGAGTCGGACACAAACCGTACGGTATCCTCCTGAAACATGTCCGGCCTGCCACCCGCTGTGAAACCCTGCCGGATTACATCCTGCATGATGGGAAACGTTACGCCGCCGCGTGACGTGGCGATTAGTTTGACCTCATATTGGGCACACAGCTGGGCGACGTATTCGAGGACCTGAATACCTGCGAAGGTTTGTGGTGCGTACTCTGAACTCACTTCACCAGAACCTGGGTTGAAGTGCACAGGCCTACCAAGCTCGGCCGCTCTTTGCACGGCCTCCGGAATCGCCTCAATTCCTGCGATTGGCCTGATTTTGGGCTGGATCTTGCCCTCTCTGATTCGTCCGGTGATGTAGAAAACGCAGACACTGAACACCACCACTAGGAGAAGCCCGAGCACCTTCTCTGTGATCAACAACGTCGCATCCCTCCTTCTGTGAACGTGCCAAAGACGCATGCACACCGATGAATTGGGGGATGACTTTCTGGAGCACATCACCTCCTTCGGCCAGGGTGCTTTGAGAATACCCTCGACGGAAGAAGTCCGTGCGCGCTGAGGTGGATAGTGACGACGGTTATGCTACTTGGTTTGCTGCGAGCAAGGCGCAGGCATCATTCCGTCGTACGGAAGCTTCGTAGTGCGGAGTATTAATCCTGCGTAGGCTGACCCGATTTAGTGAACACCTTGGGATCGAACTCGAGGAGTGTGGCCGAGATCGAGACTATCCGCGAGGCCGACATCAAAGGCGCCCTTTATCCTGGAGAGCTGAGGGCCGCGAGCAGGTTCGGCTTCCCACAGACTGAAAGAATCTGGCAACGCATGGCACATATGCGTGGGTCACAGGTCGGCGAAACACGAACCGGGCGATTCTCGTACTCAGCAGTGGGACGAACGTTCGCGGAAGTTCCAAAACCCACTTGCGGCATAAGCTCTGCCATCTTCCCTCTCCTACAACCTGAGTAACCAACACCCCCAGTTGGAACGCTGATCAGAAGAGCAGGCCTGTTTGTGTTTGGCTTGCCGCGCGATTCGGGGTGACCAACTAGAGAAGGAGGAACTCAAATGGAGGGCCTGAGTGCACAGGAGTTGTTCATGAAGGAGTACCGGTGTGGGGGGCGCGAGATGGTTAGGCCCGGACTGAGGCCGATGCCGGTGCCGGTCGGGGAGATGATGTGCGTGGCGAGGTGTTGGCACTACACATGCTGGTGCCTGAAACATGAGGAACACGTGTATGAGTTCAGAAAGAGGCTATTAGAGGAGGTTGAAGCGGGAGGTACGCTTGGCCCTGGGGAGTAGGTTGTCGAGGCTGACAGCTAAGGGCAGATAGCTTTCTCGAGTTCGCAGTACGCATCGTCGACGAGCCGTTGATGACGAGTCAAGGAGGTCTCAGGATGGAGTCCCTGGTCAAACTGCCGGACGTCAGGCTCACGAAGAAGCATGCCGAGCACCTCTATACAGTACTGAGCGCATGCACAGAGTACGGCAGAGAGATGTTCACGCACATCATCGAGCTCTGGGCCGCCGCCGGATTCAGCATCCTGCCGAAACCAGCCAACATCAGCCTATGCGGTACGAACGGCAAACGATTCACCGTGGCCGGACTGATCCCGGTAGGCGGCGACCGTCAGCAGTTGATCGTAACCGGCTGGAACAGCCTACACCGCAACGGTCTCTATCCAGCCGAGGCCATCGGTGAGTTTCAAGCGGCGATGCGGACGGCGGCTGAATTGCACCTGACCGAGAGCTCAGCTCACATTTGGGTGTTGCCCGGGTTCGACCGCCCCGCTGCTGAAGCTGTCGTCCGGGCGCTCACGAAGCTCGCGCGTTCGCGTCTGGCGAACCCTGAACCCCAGCCAGATTTCGTCTGGACCACCCCACCCCGCCGGCCAGACATCAGGGTCGGCACGAAGACTCTGGTGAATGTCCACACCACCCTTGGCGGCTGTGATCAGCACTCACAGAAGATCTTCGGCCAACTCCTTGAGGTCTGGGGAGCGGCGGGCGGCACCATTCACTGCCACCGCGCTGGCCGGATCTACTTGCGCTTCCGGACAAGGGACGCTGACAAGGGGCCCCATGGACTCTACTCCCACCAGTTCAACCTCGCTGTGCTCGCCGCCCCCAGGGGTAAGCACGGCGCACGGATCGAGGTCGCCTGGAACACCGGTTCCCACTACCTCCAGCACATCGGCGAGCGTACGGCGGCTTTCGAGGCCGTGGTTTCGCTGCTGCCTGGCTACGCGAGGCGCAAGACCGTGACCCAACTCGCCCTATCCGACGAGTTCCAGGCGGCACACGCTGACCTGCTCCTCAAGGCGATGGTCAAGCTGAGCGACGCCGACAGGCTCACCCAAGTTGCCGGAGTCGTGCTCTGCCACTTCGAGTCAGACGACCTCACGATTCATCGCCAGGCTGAGATCCAAGACGGTCATCTCACGGTCTGGGGCCAGGATGCTGGTCCGCTTGCCGAGAAGCGATACGGCACACCCAACGTGCACTACTGGCTGGTGTTCGATGAGAAGGCAACGACGCGACTTGGTGCCCTGATCACGGTCAGCATCAACCCCACGCCGGCGGAGATCCTCGAGGCCCTACGCGAGGGCTTCGGCTCGGCGAACGGTGTTGACGAGCTAATGCATTTCTGCCGGAGCAGGAAGGTCAAGGTCGCGCTGACGACACGAGTATGACTGCCTCTATGTGAACGGGCGGCATAGCCGCACCGGTGCGCTCTCAGTGGTTGGTGGCCCTTGCCACTGCCTACTTCGCGGATCTGCTCGGATTCGGCACCAAAGTCAACGATGGCCACGATCAAGTCCGATCGCCATCAGCCCAGCTAAAGGCATCATCTCAACCTTAGGAACTGGCATCTAGCTGGCAAAACCCCCTTGGCGAATTTCGCGGCCGCTCGCGCGTTGCCTGGGGGACGGTCCCAGGACCAAAAGCCCAGCTATTTGACCTCCCCCGGGCGTCAAACGGTGTCCTTGACTGCCGTTCACGTTGGCCTGTTCCCAGCTGGCTTCCAGTCGTACTCGCCTCTTGATGTCAACAATTCCCTACGACTGTGCACCCGGGCGTGGCACTCATCACACATCGGCACCAGACGGTCGAGCGGCGGCAGGTTGGGGTTGCCCTCGCTGATCGGATCGAGGTGATGGACCAGCGTCGCCGGACGGACCATGCCTTGGGCTTGGCATGGCCTACACAAGGGCTCTGTCCGCAGCACGTGGGCCCGCAGTCGCTCCCACGCCCTGGTATAGCCACGCTGCCTTGCGCTGCCGCGTTGCTCTTCCACAGTACGCCTAGGCCGCTCACCCTGGTGGTCTGCGCAATAGCCGCCAGAGGTGGCCACGTTGGGACAACGGGGATGCAGGCAGGGCTTCGGCAACAGCTTCACCGCGGAACACACTCCTTCATACGCAGCAGGTGGACCTCGCCCAGCCATGGCAGGTGCGCGACCCAGCTAACCGAAGTGAGACTGACATATGCCGAGACGGGTTGCCGGAGGTGCAAGTCAATGCCAAGACACTCTGCTGTTCTCCTTGACCTCGATCAGACCCTGATCGACAGCCGGGAGTGCAGCTTCCGTTCTTTCGAACACGCCTTCAAGCAGGAGCTCGGAGTCGTACCGTCAAGGGAGCGCATCCTCCAACTATGGGGGCTGCCACTCTACCGGCAGATGACCGAGTTAGGCGGGGCTGCCGCCGCTGAGCGTCTCTTCAACGCCTACCGCGACTTCCAAGCAACCCAAGATCACCTGATCACACTGTTTCCCGACTGGCCGATGGTGCTAGCTGAACTCCGTCAAAACGGGTACCTTTTGGCCATCGTGACCGCTAAGAAGCGGGACCGGGCGATTCGCCACCTGACCGTAGTCGGCATCTGCAACTTGTTCAATGTCATCGTTGGAGCGGACGATACGCCCAAACACAAGCCGGACCCTGAACCGTTTCTCCTTGCGGCAGAGACGCTGGGGGTTGCTCCCGACGCCTGCATCGCCATCGGAGATGCTCCAGGGGACATCATCGGCGCCAAGCGTGCCGGCATGACCGCCGCCCTCGCTGAGTGGGACTTCCTGGCCTCGGGTGTTCGCCCACCAGCCGTGGAAGATCTTAACTCGACGCCTGACATCCGCCTGGCCTCGCCTGTTGACCTCCTGCCCCACTGCCCCCCGCTCGTTGGTTGACTCATGGTTGGTACAAGCCCGGCCGCTGCCGCACCGGTCGCCGCTCAAGGCTGGCGCTCTGCTCTGTTGATGCCGTCAGCCGGGCTTGACTTCTTGCTCGATCGCGGGCTTTGCCAGAAACCCACGACCGGCGGTATATCAAAGCAGGCTGCTAGATACTCCGGCAGGCGGTTCTTGATCACCGGGCGATAGACGCCGTAGCGGTTCCAGCGAGCGCCTTCGTTGTGCCGCAGCCATAACTCAAAGGGAAAGAGCAAAGGCACCGAGCGCTTCTCTTCGTCCTCCGGCTCGGCCATGAGGTCTTCGTAGGTTGGGAGACTATTTTGTGCGTCCGAAAGAACAGCTCGGGAAGGCACTTTTACTACCATCTCGCGCATGATCACCGCAAGTTTCTTTCTTCCCGCAGCTAAATGGCGTGCGACCATTTGCTGATTGATGCCCAGCCGCTCAGATATCTCCCGTTGGGAATAGCCTTCGAGGTGGTAGAGCTTGACGCAGGTTGCCTGCCACTCGGTCAACTGGTCGATGATCGCATCTAGTTCACGGCGCGACTCGGCATCCACCACCTCCTTCTCGGTGTCGTCCGGCGCCACAATCGCATCCTCGGCCCACTCACCGATGGGTTGCTCGCGCTCTTGGCGATAGCGGGCTGACTCTGCGAAGTCACGCTCCAGGCCATCGATTGCCTCCTGTCCCGTGAGAAGGCCAGCCTCATTGGCTGCGACGATCTCCGCCACGGTGGGTCCAGTCTTGCCCTTCCGCACCAGCCACGCGACTTGCTCCAGCCGCTCCCTGTCAAACGTCTTGTTCTCGTCGTTCGTTGCTCTCTTTGCCACTGTGCAGCCTCCTTGGTAGGTGCCGCACAACGACAATGCACGGCACCAGGTACTTGCTGGTGGCCGCGCGTTGTTCGCTCTGGCCGACTTGCTATGCGGTTGTGGCGCCCCTAGTGCAGGCTAGACGCGCTTTCTGCTCGCTGAGACGACGATCCGATCGCACTCAGAGTCCTGCACATAGAGCATGATCGTGCCGTGTCCGATCTGGCGGATGCCCTGCAGCACCTCGCACAAAGCCCAGGCCTCGCTGTCGCTCGGTTGTTCCGTCACGACGAGTTCGGCCAACTTGCTGGGCCAGGTGGAAAGGCTGCCGGGGTCCGCGGTCATTGTCTATTCCTCCGCTGTGTTTGTCTTTGTGTCTCTGTCAGTGATCACGCTCACCCAATCACAAAGCAGCATCACTGCCAGCCAGGGGCTGTTGTCAGCTCGCAGCAGCAGCGCGTCCGGCGCCACCTTGCTCCCCTGCTCTGCCGCCTGGCTGCGTCTGACCTTGCCTACTCCATGTCCAGGCAGCACCTCAAGCCAGTCGTAGATCTGGCGAAAGCCGTCTGCTCTGACCTTGACCTCATACCGGCGGCCGTCCCGGTCGAGCAGGTCACACGACCACTCGCCGCCCATGCCGCCGGACAGTGGCACTCGCCTGCCGCCAGGCAACATGGCTGCCGCCTCACGCTCTGCCCGGAGGCCCTTGGACCTTGAGGTACGGCCTGGCATCAGAACGGCGCCTCCTCGTCGACCTCATGCCCGAGGATCGCCAGCTCATCAGGCACGTCGGCCTGTGTCTGCCAGCCGAAGCGCAGAGAAGAGTCCTGCCCGCGCAGGTGAAACCGCCGGCAATCCGTGCGGAACTCCAGGCCAATCTCCACGTCCTGCCGGCCAAAGAAGCGGTTCTTCAGCACGGTCAGCGTGGCCGCTGGATCACTTGGCCTGGCCTCCTCCGGCGGGGTGCGGTGCAGGCTGAACACGTTGTCCGCCCGGTTGGTGATGTCGCCGGAGCCGCTGACATCTAGCCGCGACACCTTGCCCTCGGTCTTGCGCGGGTGGGCCACCACGTGCACGTGGCAGTCGAATCTATGCGAGAAATCGACCATCCGGCCAACGAACTGAGACTGCTTGTGGTAGATGTCGCGCTCACTGCCCGCAAACGCCGTGGTCATCAGGTTATCGACCAGGAAAACCTTGCAGTCGTACCGCATCGCCGCGTAGGTGAACACCTCCAGCAGCGCTTCCTCGTTGGTCGTCCCCTGCGCGTCGTGCAGAAAGAACAGGTTGCGGTACCAGGCGCGGATCTTGGGCACCACTTCCGGCTTGGGACGGTAAACCTCGCAGTTGGCGATGCCGGACTCTTGGCGCACGGAGTCCTCCCGCGGTTCAACGAAGCCCGGCCCCGCTGCCTGCAGCTCGGTCCAGCCCCGGAACACTGCCGCCGGCAGCTCACCACTGAATGCACAGACGCGAAAGCCCTGGTTGATCGCCATAAGCAGCTCTTGGCCCAATAGCGTGCTCTTGCCGGAGCCGGCGTTACCGGTCCAGACGGTGACCTGCCCTGCCATGTAGCCGCCGACCACCCCGTTGATGTGGGGGATGCTAGACTTTACCCGCGTGACTTTCTCAAGGTCGAACTCCTGCACATCGGCCAGACGGATGAGACCGGCCATCGGCACCTCCGTCGCCGACATGAGGGCTTCGACAACAGCGAACTTGCCTTTGGCCATCAGCAGCTCATTGGCGTCCTTGGCCTCCGACTGCACGACCGAACACCGCCAGGCGCCGATGCGGCGGATCAGGGTGCGGCAGAGGGCAAGGCCCGGTTTGTCGGTGTCGGGCCAGATGATCACCTGCCGAAACCGCTGCAGCCAATCCCAGCAGTGGTCGACGCAAGCAAGATCCTCTGCTCCACCGGGCACCGAGACGACGTTGGGGATGCCGCACTCCTCCAGCGACAACGCATCCATCTCGCCCTCGACGATCACCAGCGGCAGATCCGGCCGGCAGTCGTCCATGCCCCAGAAGACCGGTTTGCCGCCTTTCTCCCGCCACATCTTCCGCTCACTCGGCTCGACCTTGCGCGGCCGGCGGAACTTGAGGAGAACAAGCTCGCCGTTCTCGCGGTAGGGAAAGGCAATGTTACCGCCCGCCTCTCCCACGCCGCGCTTGCGCCAAGTGGCCTCCGAGATGCCGCGCGAGGCCAGGTAGTCCTTGATCGCTGATTCGGGCTCCGCCAACTTGACTGCCGGTTTGCGAAATACGGGCGCCGGTGGTCGCCAGAACTCATGCGGCTTGGCTTCTGCTGCCGCAGGATCCCCTTTTTCGCCGTAGTGCTCGCATAGCTGCAGGAAGCCGCCCTGGACAGCACAGGAGCCGCGCTTGCAGTTATAGGCGCCGGTGTGCCGGTTCATGGCAAAGGTGTACTTGTCGCGGTGCTCGCCGCCCTGACAAAACGGACACAGCATAGGCACCAGCTCGTCGCCCTTGATGCGGAACTCGCCGAAGTGCTTTTCGGCCAGATCGAGCGGCCTCATCGCAGGATCTCCGCCGGCCGGTATCCCTTGGGCTTGGCCGCTCTGGTGTCGTATTGGCCTTCCAGCACCTTGATCACCGTGGCTTCGCTCTGGATGGCCCAGTCGATACTTGCCCGCCAGCCGGTGCCATCTGACCCTCCGCAGCAGAACTCACTGGCAGCGATCCGGCGGAAGTAGTCCCGCCACCAGGCAAGGTCACGCCCGGGCTCCTGCAGCCGCGCCTTGATGTGGCGACGGCGGTCGGCGGTGAGCTTCTGGGCGGCGGGCAGTCTATGCCCACAGACCTCATTCCACTCCGCGGTGATCTCTTCCGGTCTGAGAGAACCAACAGATGCGGACACGTCGACGGCGTCAGCCGTTGACTGATCTTTGACGTGTATGTCTTCGGTTGCGGTTACGGGTACGGATCCGGTTACGGGTACGGTTACGGGTACGGTTACGGTGGTTCGAAACGGTTCGGGAACGGTTGCGAAACGGTTTCGAATCCGTTCGGCAAGGGTTTCGAGTCGGTCAGCGATCCGTTTATCATCGCTCTGGGAAGCCAGCTCTTCGCACACCTGAGCCAGTTGCTGGATGAGCGGTGTCTGCGGCACGGTGGCCAAAGCCCTCATCGCACCTGTGACCTGGTTGTCGTTGGCCAGGGGGTCATCTGCCAGAGCCGTCGGCAACAGGATCACGTGCGCCTCAGGGTCATAGAGCACAAAGCCTCGTTCTAGAAGGCCGTTGAAGGCCGCCTGGTAGCGCTTTTCGGTCCACTGCAGGTCGTTCATCGAGTAGCTGGGCGGGCAGTGAAATAGACCCACCATGTTGCGGTGCGGCGACGTCTGGAGGTACAGCGCAAGCACGCGCATGTCCTCAGACCAATCGTTGCGCACAACCGGGTCAATCCAAAACCGCGGCGTGATGCGGTAGTAACGGCTTAAGCTCATGATGTCCCCCTTAGGCCAAGATGTCGCGGCAGATCTAGAACGGCAATTCGTTATCGTCAGGGTGCACTTCGGTCCCCATCTCATCCTCAGCGGCAACCTGTGGTTTGCGATCCAGGGCCACGACCTGACTGGTGCTGACCTCATAGACCTTGCGCTTCTGGCCGGCTGAGGTCTCGTAGCTTCGGGTGAGCATGTTGCCATCCACCAGCACCAGGCGGCCCTTGTCGAGATGCTCTGAGACAAACTCAGCCGAGTTGCGCCAGGCGACGATGTCGAAGAAGTCCGCTTCAGTCTTACCGCTGGCGTTATGGTAAGAGCGATTGACTGCCAGGGCAAATGTCGCCACCGGCACACCGGTCGGTGTGTAGCTGAGCTTGGGTTTCCTGACCAGACGCCCAATCAAGGTGATGTGGTTATGCATCTAGGACGCCTCCTTTGCGTTCAGGGTCAGCATGTGGTGTTTGAGATCTTCCGCCTCGGTGGCGGTCAGAGAGAGGCTGCTGTGCTTGCCGTAGCGCTCATGGATGATGCCGCTGATAGTGCGGTTTGCCAGGCCCCGCTCCTTGGCCAGTTTGACGAGGGAGTCGATCTGCTCCGAGGACACCGGAGCGTCCGTCGCCGGTTGTGTGGCCGACCGAGCCTCCACGTTGCTTTGTGTGCCCTGCTCGAGCCAGGCTTTGAGTGTCAGCCCGGTCTCCACTGTCGGCGTGAAGTAGCGGCCGTCAAGGAGATTGGTGCGGTCCTTGGAGGCGTAGGCGACGTGCTTTTGGTCAAGGTCCAAGAACACCGTGAACTCATACTCCATGCCTTCGCGCTGCACCGGAGCAAGGCCGATCTTCTTCGGAGTTGACTTGCCCTTCTCGTCCGCCTGCACCACATACTCGGTCTTGGACCGCAGAGTGGCGATGACATGGATGCCGGCCTGCAGCATCGCCTCGACCAGCTGGTTATGCAGCGGGGTCACCTGACGCCAAGCGGTGAAGCTGTTGCCGCCGCGGTCGGCGATCTTGCCGTGCTGATCCAGAAGGCCACCCTCACCGGCCCAGGCGTGCGAGAGCGAGTCGACGATGACCACCTCGAGGTCCGCCTGTTCAGCATCCCTGATCGCCTGGATGTACTTCTGCGGCTCATAGGGCGCCGTCAGCGTCAGCACCTTGTAGTCGCCAATCTTGGTGTTGCCAATCGTGGCGCCGACGTAGAGCTCGCCCGAGCCGTTCTCAGTGTCAACGAGGCCGATATTGGACCAGTCGCCGCAAAGACCGTAGGCTACCAGAAGAGCCGACGCCGTCTTGCCGCTGCCGCTGGGGCCGGCGATGCCCAATCTCAAATGCGCCTTGCGGCGCTCAGCCGTCCTGAATCCCGTCATCTAGTTCTCCTCCCTCTTGCTGCCTAGTGCGGCCAGTAAGGACCGTCTGTGGATCCTGATCGCATTGCCAAAGCGACCGTGCTTCAGATCACCCCGGCGGCACATCTCGTAGACCTTGCTTGGTGATACCCGAAGCCACCCTGCCGCTTGCTGCACCGTGTAGACCTCCGCGTCGCCGATACCGGATGACCCGGCCCTCCCTGTCTCCACTTGCCCTACTGCCATCGCTGACCACCTCAACTCTGCTGATCTGCCCGGAAATCGCCCGTTGAGGGCAACCTGGGACTTGCTATACCGAACATCTGTTCGTATCATAGTACGAGGGGCCGGAGATTGTCCATCCGGGAGTAAATGTAAACGGCCAGCTAAAGTGGTGGTTACAAAACGTCACGGTGACATTTCGTCACCACCGGGCGTATCGGGGACATCAGAGTCAAAGGGAGGCAACAACGATGGCATTCGGAGAGCGCCTGCGGTTCTTCCGTGAGGAGGCGGGCCTAAGCCAGGGGGACATCGCCAGACGGCTGGACGTCGATCGCTCGACGATCACCCAGTGGGAAGCCAGCAAGCGCCAGCCCAATCTGCAGATGGCCAAGCGTTTGGCGGCGGTCCTGGGGGTAACCCTCGACCTCTTGGTGGAGGATCCGGACAAGAAGCAGGTATCGATAGCCTCGCTGCGGGTGTTCTTGCGGGCCGGCCGCAAGCTGAAACCTGAGGATGCGGCTTCACTGCTTGCCTTTGCCCAATACGTCGCCCAGGCCAAGCCTGGCGAGTTGAAGGTGCCGCTTGATCCGATACATCGAGCCCGTTAGCGGCAAGCCTCGCATGGAGGCGGAGGACACTCACCGGCGCTTGCCGGATGTGGTTGGCGCGGCGCCGCCATTCGAGATCTATCCCTTGATTCAGCATTACGCCTTGGAACTGGCGGAGTGGAATTTGGCGGATGAGATCGCCGGCTGCATCATGCGCAAGGGTGACACCTACTGCATCGGGGTCAATCGCCGGCATCCACTGACCCGCCGTCGCTTCTCCGCCGCGCACGAGCTCTACCACTACCTCGAGCACCGGCATCTCCTGGCCGACAGCACCTGGTTCAGCGCCCGGGCGTCGGCGGACGAGTTGCACGAGCGCGAGGCCAACCGTTTTGCCGCCGAGTTGCTAATGCCGGCGATATGGGTTAAGTACTACCTACGCTACTGGTCCATGCAGGTGCTCGCCGACACCTTCGGCGTCAGCAAACCGGCGGTGGCAAGGCGCCTGCATGAACTCGGCTTCTACAGAAAGATCGGGAGATGAGATCCGAATGAGGGGCAGGCTCAGGCAGCGCGGTGAGAAGCGGTATGCGCTCATAGTTGAACTCGGCCGGGATGAGTACGGCGTGCGGCGCCAGACGCAACGTGCGTTCTCTGGCTCAAAGCGCGAGGCGCAGAAGGCCCTGGCGGACTTTGAGGCCGAGATCGAGCGACGCATGGTCCAGACCGAGCGGCCGCCGGAGATGGCCCTTGGCGCCTATCTTGACCAGTGGCTCGAGTCCTACGGCAGAACGCAACTGCGGGCTACCACCTATGAGAGCTATGAGGTGATGGTCAGAAGGCACATCAAGCCGGCCCTCGGCAAGGTCAGGCTGAGCCGACTCGCTCCGACGCAGATCCAGAAGCTCTATGCCGAAAAGCTACAGGGCGGCCGCGCTGACGGCAAGGAGGGTGGACTATCACCGCGATCGGTGCGCTACATCCACGCCGTGCTGCGCGAGGCCTTAGGACACGCGGTCAAGTACGGCTACCTCGCCCGCAACCCGGCGACGGTGGTGGATCCGCCGCGACAGCCACGCCGGCAACCCGCTGTGTGGACGCCGGAGCACGCCCAAGCATTCCTCGCGTTCATCCAGTCGGACGACAAGGCCAGGCGGTGGTACCCTCTCTACCTGCTGGCGCTGCTGACCGGGATGCGGATCGGCGAGCTGCTCGCCCTGCGTTGGGCGGACATCGACCTTGATCGCGGCGTGGTGCATGTCAACCGCACTCTGCAGCGCACCAAACAAGGCCTGGCCTTCGCTGAGCCCAAGACTGACCGATCGCGGCGAGCGGTGCCGATCGGAGGAGCTGTTGTGGAGGCCCTGCGCAAGCACCGTGTCGTCCAGCTGCAGCAACGTCTCCTCGCCCTGCCTGGCGAATGGCAGAGCCTCGATCTCGTCTTCACCGTCGCGCACGGCGGGCCAATCGTACCGGGTCAACTTGAGCGACACTTCAGCCGGATGATCGCCAAGTCCGGCCTGCCCAAGGTGCGCTTTCACGATCTGCGCCACAGCCACGCCACCCAGCTGCTGATGCTTGGTGAACATCCCAAGGTGGTCCAAGAGCGCCTAGGCCACAGCCAGATCAGTGTGACCTTGGACACCTACTCGCACGTCCTGCCGTCGATGCAGAGGGAGGCGGCGGAGAAGGCGGAGAGGTTGGTGCTGGGCAAATCCTAGCAGGCCCACCACAAACCAGTGCTCGGTTGCACCCACCGGTGCACTGCACAAGCTGCTCAGCATTCTGTACGCGTTACAAGTAAGTCTAGCATCACAACGCCAGATTCGACTGATAGGGCCACCAACAGCGAAGTCGTCTGTGCTACTGGCTCACTTCTCTGAGCCGCACGATCGTGTCTCCCAGTACTTGTCTCAGTTGTGGCAAGTCCGCGACACCGAGACCACCTGCACCGACCTTGACACCGTGCCTACGGCGTATCAGTTGCATACGTTCCCCGAGGAACGTCAGTCGCTCCGCCATCCCAGCGAGCACCTCATTTGTGGAAGAGCCATCGGGCTCTGGCCAGTTGAAGAACAAGACGTCAACGCCACCGACCGACCCATTCGGGTAACCCCACAGGAGGCTGAAGGGTCGGCCCAGGTCAATGTGATAGGCAAAACCCTTCTTGCCCCAATCAACGCGCTCCTCAAGCGATTCCAGCATCGGAATCAGGTCCTGCCACACAGGCCGGGCATCAGGAGAGGCTTCCTGCAGGAAAGCTTCGAAAGTCGTCATTCCTGATGCCGGTCGCCTCGAGCGGTTCCTGACCGTATACGCACTGGGGACGTACATGTGCCGACCTTCGTCTGAGAAATGGTCAACCTCTATGCCGGCGATGTTCAGCCCCCCAACCTCACCGAGATACCGCATGGTCTGTTTAAGAATGTCGTCAAGGTGCGTGGTAACCACAAGATAGTGGAACTGACCGCTCTCGAGGGCCCTACCCAGACCTTCCTGAAAACCACTCCAGCTAGACGTAGCCTCATCCTCCTGAGTGGCAGCACCAAAGCAGCGCTCGAACACGGCTTGGATAGATCCGGTGCCGTAGAGCTGAGTCAAAGTCCGAGAGCAAGTCAAAGCAAAGTCATCGACCGTCAAGCCCCACAGATGGGCACCGTAGTCCATCAGCTGGGCCACGACTCGACGCGAGTCGCTGTTCTCTGGGCCTTTCTTAAACTCAACCAGCACGGGTGTACCCTTCTGAGTGAGACAGAGCAGGTCAATGCTCCCGGAGGGCACGGACACTTCTCTGCCTACAACCATCAAAGAGGGTAGACCCAAGTCATCTCCAGGTATGAGGGAAGGGTGTTCCGCAAATGCGCGCTGCAGGTCCGTCTCGACTGAAATGAGCTCCTCTCTGAGCAGAGATTCGGATATCCCATCAGACATCAGCATGTATCTCGGCACGTTGCTCCACCTCCGGTCTCTCTAGTGCTCAGCTTGGCCCTTCCTGTTTACTGAGACAGCCGCAGCGATCATGGCGACTTGGTTTTCCTAAGCCGGTCGGTCGCCTTCTCCAGCTGAATCTCCCAAAGTCGCATCTGAAGCTCGACTTCCTCGGCCGTCCACCGATGACTCACATTGGCGGCGTGACGTCGGACGTCCAGCCAAGTACGGTTGATCACGTTTGGCCAGTCTGCTTCGTTATCAGAGCTTGGGTTGCCCATGTGCCAGTACTTCCGCTCATCGAAGTAGAAGTACTTGCGGCGAGCATCTCCGAAACGCTCCATTTCACCATGTCGTTCAATGAGTTCAATCAGCCTTGCGTGGTCGTGAGCAGCGCAGAGTGCCTTTGTTGTGTACTCGTGCGGGTAAGTACGAGCATATGTCCAGGCGAACTTCCACTTGGCCCGCTCGATCAACAGGCGGAGATCTTCGGCTTCGTCCGGGCTGAGTCGCGCTTCTCGATTGGCGGCGCTCAGCATCGCCTTCAGTCTTGTTTCGGCGTCAGGAACCAACTCATCGTAATAGTCGTACCAATGCTGTGGGTTGGCTACCTTTGGAGTGTGCAGGTCGTCCAGCAAGGGGAACGACTGGTTGCCTGTAGCTTGAATCACTATAGTGTCTGCGCCGACCCTGATCACCCATGCCCCGTGACGGTATCCTTCGCGTTCATAGGTCATAGACCCACCGAGGCCCTCAACCAGTGATCTTGCGGCATCGTAGACACGGCCCTGCATAGCTTATCCCTCCCTGGGCATCCTTCATCAAGCCGACGCTAATACTACCGATCGGGTCGCGCCGTAACCCGGCCTAGCGGTAGTACGATCCCTTCTCCAGCAACCTTTCCTGTGTTACGAGTCTAGGGGCAACGAGTGTAATCGCGCCCCTACTCACGGGGACCAAGTACGCCGTATGAACCCCCAAACGGTCCTTCTCAAGGATTGTCAGCCCCAGTTCAATGGCATTCCGGGCTATGATATCCTCCGCTTGCTCTCTCTCAGCCCCGTGTTTGGTTTCAAGCAAGTACAGACGCAGGGCGCCTTCGCTGGGCGCGAACTGCAGAATCCCGCCGTCGAACTCGTGGTGTCTCCGTCCACGCATTTGAATCTTCGATGTAAGCACAATGGTGCGTATTCGGTGGTTCTCGCAGGAGTTCGCCGTCGTCTGGTTGCCTAAGGCCGACCACAGGCATTCCAGCCCATGGTACTCCTGCAGTTTGCCCAACATATCAGAGTCGGTTCGGGTTGACATTGGCTGTTCTTTAAAGAGCAGCTTGAGCGCAGCATCAGACAAACCCTCCCTTGATACAACCACACCGACAGGCCGTTCGAGTTCGTAGGTGGTTGACCCGAACATCTCCGCCAAATCCCATGGAGTGAGAGTCACCTGGATAGGCTTCAGGGCAAGACTAAGTAGTTGCTCCACAAGCGGATGATACAGATCTGACAGAGCTGCTTTCGTGTCCATGGCGTGTTCCATCCAGGTCGTCCGACGATCGCGTGGAAACCTGGTGGCCCAATCTGGCTCAAGCCGCGCAGCCAGCGTGTCAATGAGCAGCATCAGCGTCTTCGCAGTTGGCGGCTCCTGTAAGAGAACAGTGCCGTAAGCATGCCTCGGTACCACTACCTTGGGGTGAGGCCACGGGACGTACTCCCAAACGGTAGCACCAGCCACGGTCGAGTCCATTGATCGTAGTCTGAGTTCCAACTCCGCCGGTCGTTCGACATTCGGTGCATGCAGGCTATTGCAGTCAAACTCCACATGCGGAACTGAGCTGAGCGAGTCCGCAGACGGAGGCGAATCGAGGTTGAGCACAGAACGAAAATCGGACTCCCGTAGCCAGTTCTTAATACACTGCAAAGCCACACTGCGAGACCGCTGGGCAGCCAACACTCTGAACACTTCGCTCGCTGCCCACGCCAGTGCCAAACGCGCATCTTTGCGAAGATACAAGCTGTGAAACATCTGATGTTCGAGGGTAACAAGAGAATCGAGCGTGTACTCACTGAGCGACTCGATGTCCCGGTGCTTCTGCAGGTACCGAAGCCATAGGTCAAGGTCGAACCTTACCGGCAGTGCACTATGACGGACATCGACGTTCATGTAGGCAACTCGCCGCACCATGTCGTATACTAAGCGAACCTTCTTCCATTTGTTGCGCTGCCGCCCGTCTCTGGCATCGCTCGAAGAACCTAGCAGGTAGGGCACGTAGAAGTCCCACAGCAACCGTTGGAGCTCGGGATCCCCCTGAGCCCAGCCATCCAGCTTTTGCACACCCAAGAGCTTGTGAAGCGCTTCGTAGTCCTCAACGCCGAGCAAATCATTCAAGGCCTTGATTCGCTTGAAGTCGGACATCCGGAGCGAGTCGTATAGGTCGGAGAAGCGCACTTCACTAGCGAGCATCCATTGAAGAACGCCTTTCTCTGCCCCGTATGTCCCTGGCAGGTGTCCGATACTCGAAAGCATGGCTAGCACCTGGGCAGCCGCAAACTCGCTCCTCAGCTTGGCGTCACGCAGCCGGAACTCGGAATCGTAGGATGGACGACTCACGCGGGCAAGTCGGTCCGCTACAAATAGCATCGTTGCGCAGTATTCCCATCTGCTGTGCCTTCGGAAGTCCTCCCCGAAGACAAACGCCTGCACTCCAGCGTGGGGCATCTTACGCAAGCGGGAGATCTCGCGGTTTCTGTCGAGGACGGCATATAGCCTTTCTGCAGGACCGTAGAGTTCGATGCGCTCAGCCTGGGGACCGAATCCGGGAATCACCTCGTATATGGCCACTCTCGTCGCCTCCGAATCACATTCAGTGTCGTTGGCCAGCGAATCCGAGGACACCGCGCAACCTCAGTGCCCGGGCAGTAGGAATATGGTCGGCAAAAGTCTGCTCGTCCATGGGCACGCGAACCGGGAGTTGTACCGTGACGTGGCCAAGTTAACCGAGTCTCACCGTCGTACCACACGGGAGTCGGTCAAGATGGCCCACACATATGCCGGACCACGCACAAGTCGGGTTATGACGCTGGGGCCATCCACGGGCATGAGTTGGTACGCCCGCTCGAAGTCCGCATAGCCGATTCCGTAGTTCGTCCGGCTCGTGACCACCTGACGGCCAGCTACTCGATAGGTGAACTCAAGTCCGGTCTTCGTCCTGAACTCCGCACCTGCATGCGCCCGGATCAAGTCCCATACCTGTGGAAAGCCATGTCTATCGGCAGCCCCGTCTGGTTCAGACTGCGAGAGCTCGGCGGAGCGTGGCGACTGCTGCAAGATATCCCTAACAGGATGGAAAGCTGCTTCCGATGGGGACTCCCCGACATCCGTTGCTCCGAGCTGCCTTGTCATTCGTTGCACGGCCGACCGCATTTCTCCAGGGCGAAGCCCCTCAACGGGCCACTCGACCCGCGTTCCCGTCTCCTCGAACGCCTCTCTGACCTTGGAAGCGTAGTCGCGATCGCCCAGTGTGACAACATGGTCAAACGCGTCAAGCCGTAAGTCCCTCACTTGCCGCTTCAGGTCACCCATAGAGATTGGATTAGATTCTGGGACAGAGAAGGTGACATCGTAGTTGCTAATCAACCTATCAGGATGTAGGAAGCCGTACTTTGCGGACAAGACCATCCACGCATGGCCAGTTGCCTCTGCATATTCGCGATTCGTGCGGAAGTTGTCGCTATTGTAGGCGTCTCTTGGGAATAAATCCAAGCAGTGG
>Ga0209163_1000749_pt1 | contig 49425 bp, 44 predicted proteins | sample MTBAKSrepl2MetaG_FD_187457 | JGI IMG/M metagenome (GOLD analysis project Ga0209163, IMG submission 187457) | Enrichment culture microbial communities om Arthur Kill intertidal strait, New Jersey, USA, that are MTBE-degrading - MTBE-AKS2 (Arthur... | ecosystem: Environmental > Aquatic > Marine >...
ACTTCTTGTCCACGTGCACGGAACGCTGCACCGTGGTGATGTGCCTGTCCGTGGGCAGGGGAATGGGTCCGGCGACGGCCGCTCCCGTGTTCCGGGCGGTGTCCACGATCTCGCTCACAGCCTTGTCCAGGATGCGGTAGTCGTAGGCCTTGAGCTTGATTCTGATGCGATCGCTCGTCATGGAAGCCATAATGATCTCCTAGCAATTTCGCGTCGTTGCGTTCAACGCCGCGTTCCGGAGCAACCCCGGCCAAAGTGAAAAGCGGCACAAGGGCTTACGCTTACTCTCCCTTTCCTGTCAAGGAAAACCTCTCCCCGCGCGGGGTCTACTTCTTCTTCACGATCTCTTCGGCGATGCTCGCAGGCACCTGCTCGTAGTGATCGAACTGCATGGTGAAGGTGGCCCGGCCCTGGGTCTTGGACCGCAGGTCCGTGGCGTAGCCGAACATGGCCGAGAGCGGCACGTTGGCCCGGATGACCTGGGCGTTGGCCCGGGCCTCCAGGTTGCTCACCCGGCCGCGGCGGCCGTTCAGGTCGCCCATGACGTCGCCGAGGTACTCCTCGGGGGTGACCACTTCCACGGCCATGATGGGCTCCAGGAGCACCGCCGAGGCCTTCTGACAGGCCTCCTTGATGGCCATGGAGCCGGCCACGTAAAAGGCCTGCTCGCTGGAGTCCACGTCGTGGTAGGAGCCGTAGACCAGCTTGGCGCGCACGTCCACCAGGGGGAAGCCCGCCAGGATGCCGTTCTTGAGGGCGTCCTGGATGCCGCGGTCAACGGCCGGGATGTATTCCTTGGGGATGATGCCGCCCTTGATCTCGTCCACGAACTCGTAACCGCCGTCGCTCTTGGGCTCGACCTCCAGGACCACGTGGCCGTACTGGCCGCGGCCGCCGGTCTGCTTCACGTGGCGCACGTCCACCTTGACCGGCTTGGTGATGGTCTCGCGGTAGGCCACGCGGGGCGCGCCCACGTTGGCGTTCACGCCGAACTCGCGCAGCAGGCGGTCGACGATGATCTCCAGGTGCAGCTCGCCCATGCCCGCGATCAGGGTCTGACCGGTCTCCTCGTCGCCCTTGACCCGGAAGGAGGGGTCCTCCTTGGTCAACTTGGCCAGGCTCTGGGAGAGCAGGTCGCGGTCGGCCTTGGTCTTGGGCTCGATGGCCACCTCGATGACCGGCTCGGGGATGTCCAGGGACTCCAGGACCACCGGCAGCTTGGGGTCGGCCATGGTGTCGCCGGTGGAGACGGTCTTGAGGCCCACGGCGGCCACGATGTCGCCGGCAAAGGCCTGCTTGATCTCCTCCCGCTTGTTGGCGTGCATCTTGAGCAGGCGGCCGATGCGCTCCTTCTTGCCCGAGGCCGAGTTGACCACGGTGGCCCCGGACTCGATGCTGCCGGAGTACAGGCGCAGGAAGGTCAGGTGGCCGACGAAGGGGTCGGTCATGAGCTTGAAGGCCAGGGCGGCCAGGGGCCTGTCGTCTTCGCAGGGGCAGGCCACCTCGGCGCCGGTGTCGGCGTTCACGCCGGTCATGACCTGCACGTCCAGCGGCGAGGGCAGGAAGTCCACCACGGCGTCCAGCAGGGGCTGCACACCCTTGTTGCGGAAGGCCGTGCCGCAGATCACCGGACAGATCTTCAGGCCGACGGTGGCCTTGCGGACGCCCATCTTGAGCTCGTCCACGGTGAGTTCTTCGCCGCCCAGGTACTTCTCGAGCATGGCCTCGTCTTCCTCGGCCACGGCGTCGATGAGTTCCTGGCGGTGCTTGTCGTAGAGCGCCTGCATGTCCGCGGGCACCGGGGCCACGGAGAACTCCATGCCCAGGCTCTCGGGCTTGTCGTAGATGATGGCCTGACCCGACAGCAGGTCGATGACGCCTATGAAGTTGTCTTCGGAGCCGATGGGCAGCTGCAGGGCCACGGGCTTGGCGCCCAGACGGGTCTTGATCATGTCCAGGCAGCGGTAGAAGTCCGCGCCGACCCGGTCCATCTTGTTCACGAAGGCCATGCGCGGCACGCGGTAGCGGTCGGCCTGGCGCCAGACCGTCTCGGACTGCGGCTCCACGCCGGCCACGGCGTCGAACACGGCCACGGCTCCGTCCAGGACGCGGAGGCTGCGCTCCACCTCCATGGTGAAGTCCACGTGGCCGGGGGTGTCGATGATGTTGATGCGGTAGTCCTTCCAAAAGCAGGTGGTGGCGGCGGAGGTAATGGTGATGCCGCGCTCCTGCTCCTGGACCATCCAGTCCATGGTGGCCGCGCCATCATGGACCTCGCCGATCTTGTGCGACACACCTGTGTAGAACAGGATGCGCTCAGTCGTGGTCGTCTTGCCGGCATCAATGTGGGCCATGATGCCGATATTGCGCTGTCTCTCGCGTGGGACCTGTCTGGACACGTGTAACCTCGGTACTACCAGCGGTAGTGGGCGAAGGCCTTGTTGGCCTCGGCCATCTTGTGGACGTCTTCACGCTTTTTCACGGCGCCGCCACGGTTGTTGAAGGCGTCGACCAGCTCACCGGAGAGGCGGGCGATCATGCCCTTCTCGCCGCGGCCGCGGGCGTAGCCGATGATCCAGCGGATGGCCAGGGCGATCTGGCGGTCCGGACGCACCTCGACGGGCACCTGGTAGGTGGCGCCGCCCACCCGGCGGGACTTGACCTCGACGTAAGGCTTGACGTTGTCCACGGCCTTTTCAAAGGCCTTCAGGGACTCTTCGGAGGTCTTCTGGCCGAGGGCGTCGAGGGCCTGGTAGAAAATGCGTTCCGCCGTGCTCTTTTTGCCCTGGAACATGAGGCGGTTGATGAACTTGGCGGCAAGACGGCTGCCGTAGACGGGATCAGGAAGCACGTGGCGCTTGGCCACGGGACCTTTGCGGGGCATTCTCCTCGCTCCTTGCTCTTGGCCGGGGGGACATTATTTCGGGGCCCCTCCCCTACTTTGGCGTCTTCCCCGGGCGTGACGAACAAAAAAAACTTACTTCGGACGCTTGGCGCCGTACTTCGACCGGCCCTGACGGCGGTCGGAGACCCCGGCGGTGTCCAGCGTGCCGCGCACGATGTGGTAGCGCACACCGGGCAGGTCCTTGACGCGGCCGCCGCGGATGAGCACCACCGAGTGCTCCTGCAGGTTGTGGCCCTCGCCCGGAATGTAGGCGGTGACCTCGATGCCGTTGGTCAGGCGCACGCGGGCGACCTTGCGCAGAGCCGAGTTGGGCTTCTTGGGCGTGGTCGTATACACGCGGGTGCACACCCCGCGGCGCTGGGGGCACTCCTGCAGGGCCGGCGTCTTCTTACGCTTGAGGACCTGCTTGCGCTCCTTGCGAATGAGCTGATTAATCGTGGGCATGCATCCTCCACAAAAAGTAAAAGTAACCGCAAAGAGGCGGGAATGTAGTGCACATTCCCGTGCTCTGTCAAGCCCCGTCCCCGGTTTTCCCGGGGCTGCCGCCCCCGGGGCGCTCCGGGCGGCATTTTTCCAGAAGCCGGGCGGGCCTAACGGCCCGCCCGGATTTCCTACTGCTCCTGATCGATGAGCAGCGGGTTGTCCTCCAGTTCCTCCAGGAACTTGTCCGGACGCTCCGGCTGCTCGGGCACGTCGATCTCCGCGTCCACGTAGGACCGGAATCCGGTGCCCGCGGGGATGAGACGGCCCACGATGACGTTCTCCTTGAGGCCCCGCAGATGGTCGGCCTTGCCCTGGAGCGCGCCCTCGGTGAGGACCTTGGTGGTCTCCTGGAAGGAAGCCGCGGAGACCCACGAATCCGTGGACAGGGAGGCCTGGGTGATGCCCAGGACCAGGGTCTCGGCCGTGGCCGGCTTGCGGCCATCGGTCAGGGCGACCTGGTTCTCCTCCATGAAGCGCTGCTTGTCCACCTGCTCGCCCACGAGGAAGCCCGTGTCGCCCGGATCGAGGATGCTCACCTTCTTGAGCATCTGGCGCACGATGACCTCGATGTGCTTGTCGTTGATGTTCACGCCCTGGAAGCGGTAGACGTCCTGGATCTCCTCCACGAGGTAGCGGGCCAGGGCCTTCTCGCCCTTGATCTTCAGGATGTCGTGCAGGTCCGGGTAGCCCTCGGTGAGCTGGTCGCCGGCGTTCACGAAGTCCCCTTCCTGGGTGGTGATGTGCCGGCCCTTGGGGATCAAGTATTCCTTGGACTCGCCGGTCTCGGGGGTGACCACGATCTTGCGCTTGCCCTTGGTCTCCGGGCCGAAGGACACGGTGCCGTCGATCTCCGAGACCACGGCCAGCTCCTTGGGCTTGCGCACCTCGAAGAGCTCGGCGACGCGCGGCAGACCGCCGACGATGTCCTTGGTCTTGGAGGATTCGCGGGGCTTGCGGGCGATGATGTCGCCGGCCTTGACCTGCTCGCCGTCCTTGACCATGAGGATGGCCCCCACGGGCATGGAGAACACGGCCGCGCTGTTGGAGTTGGGCCGGATCAGGGCCTTGCCCTTCTCGCCCACGATGGACAGCGACGGCTTGAAGCTCGTGGTCCGGTACTCCATGATGGTGTACGTGGCCCGCTGGGTGACCTCGTCCACGCGCTCCTGGAAGGTCTTGCCCTCGATGATGTCGGTGAACTTCACCGTGCCCTTCACGTCGGAGATGAACGGCTCGTTGAAGGGGTCCCATTCGGCGATCATCGTGCCCTTCTTCACGGCCTGGCCCTCGGTGACCAGGAGCCGCGCGCCCGAGGGCAGCACGTACTTCTCGCGCTCGCGGCCCTGCTCGTCCACCACGGCCACCTGGCAGCTCTTGCCGAGCACCAGCTGATGGCCGTCGCTGTTGGCCACGGTGCGCATCCGCGAGAAGGTGATCCGGCCCTGGTGCTGCGTCGCGATGCTGGACTGCTCGATGACGCGGCTGGCCGTGCCGCCGATGTGGAAGGTGCGCATGGTCAGCTGGGTGCCGGGCTCGCCGATGGACTGGGCCGCGATGATGCCCACGGTCTCGCCCGTGTTCACCAGGTGCCCGCGGGCCAGGTCGCGGCCGTAGCACATGGCGCAGACGCCGTGGCTGCTCTTGCAGGTCAGGCCCGAGCGGATGACGATGGAGTTCACCCCGGCCTCGTCCAGCCTGGCGGCGTAAGCCTCGTCGATGATCGTGTTGGCCGGCACCAGGATCTCGCCGGTCTCCTCGTCGTAAACCTCGAACATGGTGGCCCGGCCCAGAACGCGCTCGGCCAGGCGCTGCTTGATCTCGCCGCCCTTGATGTAGTGCCCCAGCTCCAGGCCGTCCACGGTGCCGCAGTCGATCTCGGTGACGGTCACGTCCTGGACCACGTCCACCAGGCGGCGGGTCAGGTAGCCCGAGTTGGCCGTCTTGAGGGCCGTGTCGGCCAGGCCCTTGCGCGCGCCGTGGGTGGAGATGAAGTACTGGAGCACCGAGAGGCCCTCGCGGAACGAGGCCGTGATGGGCGTCTCGATGATCTCGCCGGAGGGCTTGGCCATGAGGCCGCGCATGCCGGCCAGCTGGCGCATCTGGTCCTGGTTGCCTCGGGCGCCGGAGGTGGCCATCATGTAGATGGGGTTGAAGCTGGCGTTGACGTCTTCCTTGCCCGTCTTGGGGTCGCGGACCACGTCCGTGGACATCTCCTTCATCATCTCCGAGGAGACCTCGTTGGTGATCTTGGTCCAGACGTCCACGACCTTGTTGTACTTCTCGGTGCGGGTGATGATGCCCTCGCGGTACTGGCTCTCGATGTCGGCGACCTCGGCATGGGCGTCGGTGAGCAGCCCGGCCTTGCGATCCGGGATCTTCAGGTCCTTCACGCCGATGGTCACGCCGGCCCGGGTGGCGTACTCGTAGCCCAGGGCCTTGAGCCGGTCGCAGAGGATGACCGTGGCCTTGGTGCCCGCGCTGCGGTAGGCCTCGGAAACCAGGCGGCCGATGTTCTTCTTGTTCAGCACCGTGTTCACGGCCTCGAAGGGCATCTGCTCGGGCAGGAGCTCGCCGGCGATGACGCGGCCGGTGCTGGTCTCCACGAGCTTGTCCTCGATGCGGCACTTGATCCGGGCGTGCAGGCCGAGGACGCCCGCGTTGTGGGCGGCGATGACCTCCCAGGGCGCGGTGAAGATCATGCCCTCGCCCTTCTCGAAGCTGCGGGCCGTGGTCAGGTAGTACAGCCCGAGCACGATGTCCTGGCTCGGGTTGATGATCGGCTGGCCGTTGGCCGGGGACAGGATGTTGTTGGAGCTCATCATGAGCACCCGGCACTCGATCTGGGCTTCCACGGACAGCGGCACGTGCACGGCCATCTGGTCGCCGTCGAAGTCGGCGTTGTAGGCCGAGCAGACCAGGGGGTGCAGCTGGATGGCCTTGCCCTCGACCAGCAGCGGCTCGAAGGACTGGATGCCCAGGCGGTGCAGGGTCGGGGCGCGGTTGAGCATGATCGGGTACTCGCGGACCACGTCCTCGAGGATGTCCCAGACCACGAGGTCCTCGCGCTCGACCATCTTCTTGGCGCTCTTGATGGTCGTGGCGATCTCGCGCTTCTCAAGCTCCGCGTAGATGAACGGCTTGAACAGCTCGAGCGCCATCTTCTTGGGCAGGCCGCACTGGTGCAGCTTCAAGTTCGGGCCCACCACGATGACCGAGCGGCCGGAGTAGTCCACGCGCTTGCCCAGCAGGTTCTGGCGGAAGCGGCCCTGCTTGCCCTTGATCATGTCCGAGAGGGACTTGAGCGGGCGGCCGTTGGTGCCGGTGATGGCCCGGCCGCGGCGGCCGTTGTCGAACAGGGCGTCCACGGCTTCCTGGAGCATCCGCTTCTCGTTGCGGATGATGATCTCGGGCGCGCCCAGCTCGATGAGCCGTTTCAACCGGTTGTTGCGGTTGATCACGCGGCGGTAGAGGTCGTTCAGGTCCGAGGTGGCGAAGCGGCCGCCATCCAGGGGGACCAGGGGCCGCAGCTCCGGCGGAATGACCGGAATGACCTCCATGATCATCCACTCCGGCCGGTTGCCGGAATCCAGGAAGGCCTCCACGATCTTGAGCCGCTTGGTCAGCTTCTTCTTCTTGGTCTGGGAGCGCGTGCTCTGGGACTCCTCGCGCAGCTCGGCGCGCAGGGTCTCCAGGTCGATGGCGTCCAGGAGCTTGCGGATGCTCTCGGCTCCCATGCCCACCTTGACCGCGTCCTCACCGTAGTGGTCCATGACCTGGAGGTACTGGTCCTCGGAGATGACCTGGAGCTTCTTGAGCGGGGTGTCGCCCGGCTCGAGCACGATGTAGGAGTCGAAGTAGAGCACCTTCTCCAGGTCGGCCATGGTGATGTCCAGAAGCGTGCCGATCTTGGAGGGCAGGGTCTTGAGGAACCAGATGTGGGCCACCGGCGCGGCCAGCTCGATATGGCCCATGCGGTCGCGGCGGACCTTGGAGGCGATGACCTCGACGCCGCACTTCTCGCAGACGATGCCCCGGTGCTTCATGCGCTTGTACTTGCCGCAGTTGCACTCGTAGTCCTTCACCGGGCCGAAGATCTTGGCGCAGAACAGGCCGTCCCGCTCCGGCTTGAAGGTGCGGTAGTTGATGGTCTCCGGCTTCTTGACCTCGCCGAAGCTCCACTCCCGGATTTTCTCCGGAGAGGCTATGGATATCTGGATGGCCTTGAGGTTACGGCCAACCAGCGTCGTTCCCGGCGATCCCCGCAGACTGAACAGATCGTCCAAGGTCATGGAATTCCCTCGTCTGTAATGTGTTGCTCAATAGCGCCCGGCCCAAGGGACCGGGCCTCCACGCCGCTAACGCCCGGACCTAAAAGGCCGGACGGGACGGCGGCTGAAGCTTCTTCGCCTTCTCGTCCTGGATCAGGTTCACGTCCAGGCCCAGGGACATGAGCTCCTTGACCAGGACGTTGAAGGACTCGGGCAGACCGGCTTCCAGGAAGTTGTCGCCCTTGACGATCTTCTCGTACATCTTCACGCGGCCGGCCACGTCGTCGGACTTGACCGTGAGGAACTCCTGGAGCAGGTAGGCCGCGCCGTAGGCCTCCAGGGCCCAGACTTCCATTTCGCCCAGGCGCTGGCCGCCGAACTGCGCCTTGCCGCCCAGCGGCTGCTGAGTGACCAGGGAGTAAGGACCGGTGCTCCGGGCGTGGATCTTTTCATCGACCAGGTGGTGCAGCTTCATCATGTACATGACGCCCACCGTGACCCGGTTCTGGAAGGGCTCACCGCTGCGGCCGTCGTAGAGGACCACCTTGCCGTCGTCGGACAGGCCGGCCTTGGTCAGCCAGCCCCAGATCTCCTCTTCCTCGGCGCCGTCGAACACCGGGGTCTTGGCGACCACGCCGTTCTTCAGGTTGCGCACGGCCGCGGCGAACTCCTCGTCGTTCATGGAGTCCACCAGGCCGGTGATCTCGGGGGAGTCGAAGATGTCCTTCACTTCCTTGCGGATGCCCTTGAGCACGCCGCCGTCCTGGAGCATCTCGTTGAGCTTGATGCCCAGTTCCAGACCGGCCCAGCCCAGGTGGGTCTCCATGATCTGGCCGATGTTCATGCGCGAGGGCACGCCCAGGGGGTTGAGCACGATGTCCACGGGCTTGCCGTCGGCGAAGAAGGGCATGTCCTCCTCGGGCAGGATGCAGGACACGACGCCCTTGTTGCCGTGGCGGCCGGCCATCTTGTCGCCCACCGAGAGCTTGCGCTTCACGGCCACGTAGACCTTGACCATCTTGATCACGCCGGGGGGCAGGTCGTCGCCCTCGGTGACCTTCTCGCGCTTCACGTCATAGACGGTCTTGATGAACTTGATCTGGCGGTCGTAGTCGGCCAGCACGGTCTTCACGGCCTCGTTGGAGTCCTTGTCCTTGAACAGGCCGGAGAGCTTCTTCAGGGGCACTTCCCGGAAGACCTCCAGGGACAGGGGCTTGTTGGCCGGGGACAGGACCTCGCCCTTCTTCTTGCCGGGCAGGGCCTGCTCGATGGCCTTGCCCTCCACGGACTGCCAGAGCTTCTCGCGGCAGCGGTCGGTGAGGGCCGCGATGTGCTTCATTTCCTTCATGTCGAACTTGGTCAGGTCGCGGCTCTCGATGGACAGCGTGCGCTCGTCCTTCTCCCCGGAGCGGCGGTTGAAGACCTTGACGTCCACGATGGTGCCCTCGATCCCCGGCGGGACCTTGAGGGAGGTGTTCTTCACGTCCCGGGCCTTGTCGCCGAAGATGGCCCGCAGGAGCTTCTCTTCGGGGGTCAGCTGGGTCTCGCCCTTGGGCGTGATCTTGCCCACCAGGATGTCGTCGGCCTTGACCCGGGCGCCGATGCGGATGATGCCGCAGTCGTCCAGGTTGCGGAGCATCTCCTCGGAGACGTTGGAGATGTCCCGGGTGATCTCCTCGGGTCCGAGCTTCGTGTCGCGGGCCACCACCTCGAATTCCTCGATGTGGATGGAGGTGAAGGTGTCCTCCTTGACCATGCGCTCGGAGATGAGGATCGAGTCCTCGTAGTTGTATCCGCACCAGGGCATGAAGGCCACCAGCAGGTTCTTGCCCAGGGCCAGCTCGCCGTCGCGGATGGCCGGGCCGTCCGCGAGCACGTCGCCCTTGCGGACCTTCTGGCCCAGGCCCACGCGGGGCACCTGGCCGAAGCAGGAGTTCTGGTTGGACTTGTGCCACTTCAAGAGTTCGTAGTGCACCGCCCCGCCGGTGTTCGGGGAGACGCTGCCCTCGTAGTTCACGATGACCCGCTCGGCGTCCACGTAGTGGACCAGGCCGTCGTTCTCGGCCAGGAGGCAGGCCCCGGAGTCGCGGGCCACGTCGGACTCCACGCCGGTGCCCACCAGGGGCTGCTCGGCGCGCAGGAGCGGCACGGCCTGGCGCTGCATGTTCGAACCCATGAGGGCGCGGTTGGCGTCGTCGTGCTCCAGGAAGGGGATGAGCGCGGCGGACACCGAGACGATCTGGCTCGGGCTGATGTCCTGCATGGTCACCTCTTCACTGGGGACCATGGAGACCTCGCCCTGGGTCCGGGCGGTGATGATGTCGTTCTCGAACTCGCCCTTGGCGGTCAGCGGCACGCTGGCCTGGGCCACCACCTCGCCGGCCTCGCGGGAGGCGTCCAGGTAGACCACCTCGTCCGTGACCCGCTTATCCTTGACCACCCGGAAGGGCGTCTCGATGAAGCCGAAGTCGTTGACCTTGGCGAAGGTGGTCAGGGAGACGATCAGGCCGATGTTCGGGCCTTCCGGCGTCTCGATGGGGCAGATGCGGCCGTAGTGGCTGGCGTGCACGTCGCGCACTTCGAAGCCCGCGCGTTCGCGGGTCAGGCCGCCGGGGCCCAGGGCCGAGAGGCGGCGCTTGTGGGTGACCTCGGAGAGCGGGTTGGTCTGGTCCATGAACTGCGAGAGCTGGGAGGTTCCGAAGAACTCCTTGAGCACCGCGGCCACGGGCTTGGGGTTGATCAGGTCGTGGGGCATGAGGGTGGCCACTTCCTGGAGGCTCATGCGCTCCTTGATGGCCCGCTCCATGCGCACCAGGCCGATGCGGTACTGGTTCTCCACCAGCTCGCCCACGGGCCGCACGCGGCGGTTGCCCAGGTGGTCGATGTCGTCGGCCGGGCCGTGGCTGTCCTTGAGCTTGGTGAGCATCTTGATGGCCTTGAGGATGTCCTCGTTGGTCAAGGTGCGCAGCTCCAGGGACTGGTCCAGGGCCAGGCGGGAGTTCAGCTTGTAGCGGCCGACGCTGGAGAGGTCGTAGTAGTCGGCGCTGCGGAACAGGTTCTCGAAGAAGCTGGCGGCGATCTCCGGGGTGGGCGGAGAGCTGGGCCGCAGCCGCTTGTAGATCTCGATCTGGGCGCTCTCCAGGTCCGAGGTCTTGTCCTGGAGCAGGGTGTCGCGGATGGAGGAGGAGACGTCCATGCCCTTGGTGTGCAGCACGGAGAACTCCTCCGCGCCCGCGGCGCGCAGCTTCTCCAGGAGGTCGGCGGTGAGCTCCTCGGCGGCCGAGGCCAGGACCTCGCCGGACTTGGGATCCACCAGGTCGCGGGCCAGGAACAGGCCGATGGCCGCGGACGGATCGACCTCCAGGCTCTTGACGCCCTCGCGGACCATCTTGCGCCAGGCGGCCTTGGTGATGGCCTGGCCCTTCTTGACCAGGACCTTGTTGCCCGCGCCGGTCACCTCGGCGTAGGCGTCCTCCTTGCGGTACTGCTCCTCGCGCACGGCGCGGAAGAGCTTCTCGCCGTCAAAGGAGTAGTCCTCGGTCTCGTAGAAGTACTCCAGGATGTCGGCCTTGGACATGCCCATGGCCTTGAGCAGGATCGTGGCGGGCATCTTCCGGCGGCGGTCGATGCGCACGTAGAGGATGTCCTTGTGGTCGAAGTCGAAGTCCAGCCAGGAGCCGCGCATGGGGATGATGCGGCAGGAATAGAGGACCTTGCGGCTGGAGTGGGACTTGCCCGAGTCGTGCTCGAAAATGATGCCGGGCGAGCGCTGGAGCTGGTTGACGATGACCCGCTCGGTGCCGTTGATGATGAAGGTGCCCTTCTCGGTCATCAAAGGCAGGGTGCCGAAGTAGATCTCCTGCTCCTTGATGTCGCGGATGGTGCGGTTCCCGGACTCTTCGTCCACGTCATAGACCACCAGGCGGACCTTGATGCGGATGGGCGTCTCGTAGGTCAGGCCCTTGGAGATGCACTCGTCCACATCGTACTTGGGATCGCCGATCTCGTAGCTGACGTACTCGAGACTGGCGGTCCGGTTGAAGTCCTCAATGGGAAATACCGAGCGGAACACGCCCTCCAGCCCGTAGTCGCCTCGGCTGGCAGGCGGGATCTCCAGCTGGAGGAACCGCTTGTAGGAGTCCGTCTGGAGCTCCAAAAGGTGGGGGGTGGTCAACGCATCCGCAATCTTGCCGAATCGTTTTCTGAGCTGACCCATTGTACCCTCATCATCGAAGGTTATAGGTGTGTGGGAACTGGGAAGTGGGCCCGCGGCCCTGGCCCTCGACGGCCGTTATGGTAATGCGGCTTCGGCTCGCTCGCGCCACGGCCGGGCTTTCGCCCGCCGGTTCACGGTTTTCGCGGCTCTGGCCTGGCCGGAGACGGACATCCTGCCGGCAGAACCGCATGGCCGGAGGATTCGCGAAAGCTCGTCAAACACGCGTCATCGAACGGAAAACGCAAAACGGGACAGAGGGCGCAATCCTCCATCGGGGGATTGCGCCCCTTGTTCCCATCGAACCGGACTGGTTGAAATCGTTACTTAATCTCAACCTTGGCGCCGGCCTCCTCAAGCTGCTTCTTGGCCTCGTCGGCCTCGGCCTTGGACACGGCTTCCTTCACCGGCTTCGGGGCCTCGTCCACCACGGCCTTGGCCTCCTTGAGGCCCAGGCCCGTCAGGGCGCGCACGACCTTGATGACGCCGATCTTGTTGTCGCCGGCGGCGGTCAGGATGACGTCGAACTCGGTCTTCTCCTCAGCGGCCTCGGCCGGGGCGGCGCCGGCGGCCGGAGCGGCGGCGAAGGCGGCCACCGGGGCGGCGGCGGAGACGCCGAACTTCTCCTCGAGCTCCTTGATGAACTCGGAGAGCTCGAGCACGGTCATATTGGCGATGAATTCGACAACCTGTTCTTTGGTCACGGACATGATCTTCTTCCTCCTGGGAACTTGATTCCGCTTACACGCGGCGGGGTTAGGCTGCGGCTTCCTTCTTGTCCTTGATTGCGGTCAAGGCATAGAGGCAGTTGCGCAGCAGGTTCGCGAACAGGCCCACAAAGTTGGTGGGCACGGCATTCATGGTGCCGAGAACCCGGGCCAACAGTTCGGGCTTGCTCGGAAGCTTGGCAAGCTCTTTCACGCCGTCCGCGTCAAGAAACTTTCCTTCAAGGCTGCCGTAACGCAGATCGAACTTCTTGCTCGTTCTGGCGAAATCCGACAGGGCCTTGGCCATGGCCACGGGGTCATCATACCCCAGCGCCACGGCGCAGTTTTCCTTGAAGTACTGCTCAAGGACCCCATGCGGGGTTTCCTTGAGAGCCAACCGGGCCAGGGTGTTCTTGACGACCTGGTAATCGACGCCGGCTACACGGAGCTTGGCGCGGAGGTCAGTGACCTCCTCCACGCTCATGCCCTTGAAGTCGGTGACGACGGCAATGCTTGCCCGACCTGCCTTCTCGCGAAGGCCTTCGATGATCTGGGCTTTTTCTTGCCTGTTCATCAACACTCCTCATCGTTGGGCCCGGAAAGCAGGTCAAAGCGGTCTCGGCAGGATATTAAGGGCGAACCCACCTGCTGTCTTCGACTCAACTTCCCGTGCGTATTTGAACCCCGCCCCCGACGCCATGAACGCCGGGGAACGGGGCCAGGTACCGTATTCCTAACTCTCCGTGAACTTGCGGATGCTCAAGGGGTCGATCTTCACGCCCGGGCCCATGGTGGTCGCCACGGCCATGGCCTTCAGATAGGTGCCCTTGGCGCTGGACGGCTTCAAGCGGTTCACCGCGTCCAGCAGGGCCTTCAGGTTCTCCAGGAGCTTCTCGGCCCCGAAGGAGACCTTGCCGATGGGGGCGTGCAGCACGCCCGCCTTGTCCACCTTGAACTCCACCTTGCCGGCCTTGAGTTCGCGCACGGCCTTGCCGATGTCGAACGTCACGGTGCCGGTCTTGGCGTTGGGCATCAGACCGCGGGGTCCGAGCACCCGGCCCACCTGGCCCACCAGGGCCATCATGTCCGGGGTGGCCACGGCCTTGTCGAACTCCAGCCAGCCGCCCTTGATCTTCTCCAGAAGATCCTCGGCGCCGGCGATGTCCGCCCCGGCCTCCTTGGCCTCGGCCTCCTTGTCACCCTTGCAGAAGGCGGCAACGCGCACGGTCTTGCCGAGCCCGTTGGGCAGGCTCACGGCGCCGCGCACCATCTGGTCCGAGTACTTGGGGTCCACGCCCAGGTTGATGGCCACGTCCACGGTCTCGTCGAACTTGGCGTAGGCTTTTTCCACGGCCATCTTGAGGGCCTCATCGACCTGAAACTTCTGCGTCAGGTCGAGGCCGTCGAGGGCCTTGCGGTATTTCTTTCCATGCTGTGCCATGGCTGCGTCCCTCACTAGGCTGTCACTTCAATGCCCATGCTCCGGGCGGTTCCCAAGACGCTGCGCTTGGCTGCCTCCACGTCCTTGGCGGTGAGATCGGGCATCTTGAGCTTGGCGATCTCCTCCACCTGGGCCATGGTCACCTTGCCGACCTTGTCCTTGTTGGGCGTCCCCGACCCCTTGTCCAGCTTGGCCGCCTTCAGGAGAAGCACCGAGGCCGGAGGGGTCTTGGTGATGAAGGTGAACGTGCGGTCGGCGTAGACGGTGATGACCACCGGAATGATCAGCCCCTTCTGCTCCTGGGTCTTGGCGTTGAACGCCTTGCAGAATTCCATGATGTTCACGCCGTGCTGGCCCAGAGCCGGGCCCACGGGCGGAGAGGGGTTGGCCGCCCCCGCGGGAATCTGCAGTTTGATCTTGCCAGTTATCTTCTTGGCCATTGTATTTTTCCTCGAACGGGCCGGCCCGTGGGCCGGGGAACCCGCCTATCCTTTCGTCACCTGAACGAAGTCAAGCTCCACGGGGGTCTGGCGCCCGAAAATGGACACAGCCACGCGCAGCTTGCCTTTGTCGTAGTTCACGTCCTCCACAACGCCGTTGAACCCGCCGAAGGGGCCGTCGATGACCCGGACCTCGTCCCCTCTCTCGAAGTGGAACTTGGGCCGGGGCTGCTCCTGACGCGTCTCCATCATGGCCAGAATGGCCTCGGCCTCGCTGTCCTTCATGGGCGTGGGGCGGTTTTTGCCGCCGACGAAGCCCGTGACGCGGGGGATGGACTGGATCAGGTGCCACGACTCGTCGCTCAGCACCATCTTGAGCATGACATAGCCGGGATAGAACTTGCGGGTGGAGGTCCGCTTCTCTCCCTTGACCATCTCCACGACCTTCTCGGTGGGCATGACCACTTCCTTGACCTGGCCGTGGTCCTGACCCGTCCGCATCATCTCGCGGATGGTCTGCTCGACGCGGTGCTCGAAGCCGGAATACGTATGCACGATATACCAGCGGGCCCGCTGCTCAGTCTGTGTACTTTCGACGATATCGCTCATCTGGCGCCTACAATCGGGTCACTAGGACAAAATCGCCGCAATCAGCTTGGAGAATCCCAGGTCAACGATCCCCAGGAACAGCGACATGACGAGAACAAGAACCAGGACGGCGAGACAGGTGGCCACGGTCTCCTTGCGGGTCGGCCAGACCACCTTCTTGATCTCGACCTTGGACTCCTCGAAGAACGTCCGGAACTCGCGGATCTTGCCCACGATGCCCGCGGACTGTTCGCTTTTTTCAGCAATGTCCTTCGTCTTGTCTTTGGCCATGGTTTCTCTTCCTGGTCTCTTGAAGATAGTGGCAGGGCAGGAGGGATTCGAACCCCCAACATCCGGTTTTGGAGACCGGCGCTCTAGCCGTTAGAGCTACTGCCCTGCGGTATGGAACCCTACTTGGACTCCCGGTGAAGCGTGTGTTTCTTGTCCCAGGGACAATACTTCTTCACTTCCAGGCGGCCGGTAGTGTTCTTCTTGTTCTTCTCGGTCGCGTAGTTGCGCCGCTTGCACTCGGTGCACTGCAACTGGATGTTGACCCGCATGACTTACTCCAGGATTTCGGTGACGACGCCCGCGCCGACCGTGCGGCCGCCTTCGCGGATGGCGAAGCGCAGGCCCTTTTCCATGGCGATGGGGGCGATGAGTTCAACGGTGAAGGTGGCGTTGTCGCCGGGCATGACCATTTCCACGCCCTCGGCCAGGGTCACCACACCGGTGATGTCCGTGGTGCGGAAGTAGAACTGGGGACGGTAGCCGGAGAAGAACGGCGTGTGACGGCCGCCCTCTTCCTTGGACAGGACGTACACCTCGCCCTTGAACTTGCGGTGCGGGGTGATGCTGCCCGGCTTGGCCAGCACCTGGCCGCGCTCCACGTCCTCGCGCTTCACGCCGCGCAGGAGCACGCCCACGTTGTCGCCGGCCTGGCCCTGGTCCAGGATCTTGCGGAACATTTCCACGCCGGTGCAGGTGGACTTGACGGTGTCCTTGATGCCGATGATGGCCACTTCGTCGCCGACCTTGACGATGCCGCGCTCCACACGACCGGTCACCACGGTGCCGCGGCCGGAGATGGAGAAGACGTCCTCGATGGGCATCAGGTAGGGCATGTCGATATCGCGCTTGGGCTCCGGAATGTAGGCGTCGCAAGCGTCGAGCAGCTCGAAGATGGGCTTGGCGTCGGCCGAGTTCACATCGTCGGACTCCAGGGCCTTCAGGGCCGAGCCCTTGACGATCGGGATCTCGTCGCCGGGGAAGCCGTACTTGGTGAGCAGCTCGCGCACTTCCAGCTCGACCAGCTCCAGCAGCTCGGCGTCGTCGACCATGTCGCACTTGTTCAGGAACACGACCATGGAGGGCACGCCCACCTGACGGGCGAGCAGGATGTGCTCACGGGTCTGGGGCATGGGGCCGTCGGTGGCCGCGACCACCAGGATGGCGCCGTCCATCTGGGCCGCGCCGGTGATCATGTTCTTGATGTAGTCGGCGTGGCCGGGGCAGTCCACGTGGGCGTAGTGGCGCTTGGCCGTCTCGTACTCCACGTGGGCCGTGGCGATGGTGATGCCGCGTTCCTTCTCTTCCGGGGCCTTGTCGATCTGGTCGAAGGCCACGAACTGACCCATGCCCTTGAGGGCGGCCATCTTGGTGATGGCGGCGGTGAGGGTGGTCTTGCCATGGTCGATGTGACCGATGGTGCCGATGTTAACGTGCGGCTTGCTCCGCTCAAACTTAGCCTTACCCATTGCGAACCCCCTAGACTAAAAAGTTCCGTTCCGTTTGGAGTTTATGATTTCTGTGGAGCCCACGATCGGATTTGAACCGATGACCTCTTCCTTACCAAGGAAGTGCTCTACCTCCTGAGCTACGTGGGCCTTGCACGCGTAGAAGACGCATGGAAGGGGCGCGGCTGGAGCGGGAAACGGGAATCGAACCCGCAACCCTCAGCTTGGAAGGCTGATGCTCTAGCCAATTGAGCTATTCCCGCCTCGACGCTTCCGTAGTCCATCAGCAGGGACAATCCCTGCCTCCTACAGCGCGACTTGCCCAAAGATCGGTGGTGGTGGGGGGAGGATTTGAACCTCCGAAGTCATACGACGACAGATTTACAGTCTGTTCCCTTTGGCCACTCGGGAACCCCACCACATGGAGCTGGCGATGGGACTTGAACCCGCAACCTACGGATTACAAATCCGTTGCTCTGCCAGTTGAGCTACGCCAGCACGCGCGAACGAAGGGATATACGCCCTTGCCCGTTAAAAAGCAAGGATTTATTCCTGGCCAGCCCCTCCGGCCGCACGTCCCCGGCTCACGCCAGGGAGCCGCACCCTTTACCCACCGCAGCCCCCTCCTGTCAAGCCGGATTCCCCTCCCGGGCAAAAAAAATCCGCTTTTTTTCTTTGACGCCCGGCCCGGCGATGCGTATTTGGCCCTCCATGCGCACCCCGCCCATCTCCCCGGACGCCCCCTGGCTGGCCCCCCTGGCCGGCTATTCGGACCTGCCCTTCCGCATCCTCTGCCGCCGCATGGGCGCGGCCGCGGCCTGCACCGAGATGGTCAGCGCCAAGGGCCTGCTCTACGGCGGGGGCGGCACGGAGCGCATCCTGGCCACCCATCCCGAGGACGAGCCCCTGGTGGTCCAGCTCTTCGGCTCCGAGCCCGAGACCTTCGGCCCGGTCATGGACGATCTCCTGGCCCGGGGCTTCCGCTGGTTCGACCTGAACTCCGGCTGCCCGGTGCGCAAGGTCCTCAAGTCCGGCAGCGGGGCCGCCCTGCTCCAGCGCCCCGAAACCCTGTTGGCCGTGGCCAAGGTCATGGTCCGGGCCGCGGGCCCCGGGGCCGTGGGGGTCAAGATCCGCCTGGGCTTCCAGCTGGGCGAGGAGGTCTTCCTGGACCTGGCTAGGCGCCTGGAGGACCTGGGCGTGGGCTGGATCACCCTGCACCCGCGCTACGCCCGCCAGATGTTCTCGGGCCAGGCCCACTGGGACCGGCTGGCCGCCCTGGTGGCGGCCGTGCGCCTGCCGGTCATCGCCAGCGGCGACCTGTTCAGCGCCGAGGACGCCGTGCGCTGCGTGGAGCAGACCGGGGTGGCCGGGCTCATGTTCGCCCGCGGGGCCCTGCACGACCCCTCGATCTTCGCCCGCTACCTGGGCCTGCGCCGGGGCGAGCCCCTGGCCCCGGCCGACGGCGCCTTCCTGGCCGGGATCGTGGGCGAGCACATCCGCCTGACCCGGGAGTTCGACGGCTCCCTGCGCTCCTTCCGCAAGATCCGCTCGCTCATCCCGCGCTACGCCCGGGGATTGCGCAATGTCCGGGCCCTGCGCACGCAGCTGCTCTGCTGCCTGACCTGGGAGGCCCTGGAAGAAACCGCCGCGGGCATCGAGCACCTGGAGCCCGCCGACGGGCCTCAACCCGGAGAAGACGCGGCTTTCCCATTGACGGACCCTTATGTACCAGAATAACCTGACCGATATGGGTCGTACCTGACACCACAACCGGAGACTGCAGGCCATGGTCAAGACCACCAACATCCTCCTGGAAGCCGGAACCAACGAACTTGAAGTCGTGGAGTTCTACATCGAGGAACCGGCTCGCGGGAACGATGCCGAGTCCTACAAGGGCTACTACGGCGTCAACGTGGCCAAGGTCCTGGAGATCATGCAGAAGCCCAAAATCACCGAGATGCCCGAAGTTTCCCATCCCTCGGTGCTCGGGGCCTTCAACCTGCGCTCCAAGGTCATCCCCCTGGTGGACCTGGCCATGTGGCTCGGCAAGAAACGCGTGGAGAACGAGCCGCCCAAGGTCATCGTCACCGAATTCAACAAGGTCACCTCGGCCTTCATGGTCTCGGGCGTGACCCGCATCCACCGCATCAGCTGGGAGGAGGTCGAGGCCCCCAACCGCTACGTGGCGGCCCTGTCCTCCAACTCCATCACCGGCGTGGTCAAGCTCGAGGGCCGCATCGTCTTCATCCTGGACCTGGAGAAGATCGTGGCCGAGCTCAACCCGAGCCTGGCCCTGCGCCTGGACGACAACGTGGACTGGGACTCCTCCGAGCACTACAAGGCCCTCATCGCCGACGACTCCTCCATGATCCGGGAGATGATGAAGGACCTCCTGACCAAGGCCAATTTCCAGGTGGAGAGCTGCAACAACGGCAAGGAGTGCTGGGACCGGCTCCAGGAGATCAAGGGCAAGGCCGAGTCCGAGAGCCGCCCGCTCTCCGACTTCGTCCAGGTGGTTGTCTCGGACATCGAGATGCCCGCCATGGACGGCCACAACCTGACCAAGCGCATCAAGGACGACCCGGTGCTGCGCAAGCTGCCGGTGATCCTGTTCTCCTCGCTCATCACCGACAAGCTGCGCCACAAGGGCGATTCCGTGGGCGCGGACGACCAGATCTCCAAGCCCGAGATCACCCACCTGGCCCAGCGGGCCCTGGCCCTGATCCAGGAGCACGACACCGCCGCGGTCTAGCCCGGCGACGCGCCACAGAAAACCGCGGCGGCCCGGAATTCCGGGCCGCCGCTTTATTTTTTCGCCTCAGGGGCGCAGGGCCCGGGCCACGGTCAGGGCTGAGCAGGCCAACATGGAATCGGCCGCGCGTTCCGCCAACTCCGCTGCAAATCCCTCCAGCCCGGGACGCGGGCCGAACAGACAGTGGCGCTCCATGCCCGCCCGGATGCGCGCCGCCAGTTCCTGGGACTCGGGCTGCGGCAGGTCCGGCAGATCCATCAACCGGGGTTCTTCGCAGCCCTGGGCCCAGCGCGCCGCCCCTGCCCCGGCCCGGACCCCGAAGACCTGGGTGGCCAGGACCATGGCCCCGCCCAGGCGGTTGGCCCCGTGCATGCCCGTGGCGCACTCGCCGCAGGCGAACAGGCCCGGCACGCTGGTCCGGCCGTCCTGGTTCACCACGGCTCCGCCGTTGCCCGCATGGGCGCAGCACTCCAGGCAAAACTCCCGGCCCTGGGCCGTGGTCAGCCGCACCAGCCCGTCCGCTCCCCGCTGCGCCAGGAGCAGTTCGTCCAGGGCCGCGTCGGCCAGGCCATAGCCCGCGGGGCAGTGCCGGGACCGGGACCCGGCCTGGGCCAGGACCGGATGGTCCGGGCCGAGACGCAGCTCCCCCGGGGGTCCGTGGAGCACGGTCCCGGCCGCCAGCACCGAGGACGGGGGCACGAACCGCCCGCTGACCACATCGTTCCAGAAGAACTGGAGAAATCCGGCATTGGCCAGCCGGGCCCCGGCCGCGTCCAGCAGGCCATAGGACAGGCCCGTGTTGCCCGGCCCGGACATCTGGCGGGCAAAGAGCGGGGCCGGGCCACCTGCGGCCAGGACCACGGCCCGGGCCGCGATGCACCGCCCGGTTCCGTCCACGGCCCGGAACAGGGCCCCGGCCGCCCTGCCCTCTTCCTTCAGAAGCAGCCGGGCCTCCAGGCCCTCCCGGAAACACACTCCGGCGGCCAGGGCCTGGCCGCGCAGGCGCTCAAAGGCCTGGCCCAGGTTGTCGAAGACCACGGCCCGGGGGACATCGCTGAAGCAGCCCGGGATGCGGGCCAGAGAGCCATCGGCCCGGCGCCGGAACTCCAGGCCCCAGTCCAGGAGGTCCGCCAGCCGTGCGGCCCCCTCCTGGCGCAGCAGGGCCGCCAGGTCCGGGTCCGCGAACCCGGGCGCGGCCAGGGCCAGGACCTCGGCCTCGAAGCCCGGGTCCCCCTCGGGGTCCGGGACCTGCATGCCCAGGGCGTTGTTGCGGTTGGCGAAGGAGGAGCCGGAAGGGCCGGAAACGGGGCAGGCCAGGGTCAGGGGCAGGTCCGGGGCCGCGGCCCGGGCGGCCAGGGCCGCGCGAAAGCCCGCCAGGCCCGCGCCGATGACGAGCACGCCGGTGCGGAACGGGGCGGGTCCCCGGTTCACTTCCCCAGCATCTTGCGGGCAAAGGCCCGCATCTTCTCGGCCTCGGCGAACTGGGGGTTCACTTCCAGGGCCTTCTGGGCGGCTTCGTCCACCTTGGCCCACTTCTTCCAGTCGATGTACAGCCGGCCCATGTTGAAAAAGAGGAACTCGTCCTGTTTGCTGATCTCCAGGGCCTTGAGATAGTACTTCTCGGCCGTGGCGAAGTCCTGCATCTTGCGCAGCACGATGCCGATGCGGTTGTACAGGTGGATGGCGTTGGGATCGTGGCGCAGGGCCTCCTCCAGGTAGCCCAGGGCATCCTGGTAGCGGCCCACCTTGAGGAAGCGGTCGGCGATGTCGGCCTTGAGGTCCGTGTCCGCCGGAAATTCCGAGATGAGCTGGTTGAAGAGGGCCTTGGCCTCCTCGAACTTGCCCGCATCCAGCAGGCCTTGGGCGTTGCCGAGCATTCCGGCCTTGCGGCGCTCCAGTTCGGCCAGATCCTTCTGGGCGTCCTCGGTGACCAGGTTCTGCATCTCCTGGAGCAGCTCGTAGATGGCGTCCAGCAGCGCCTTCTCCTCGCCCGGGGTGTACTGGATCACCAGGGGATAGATCTTGCGCAGGCCGGGGTCGGAATTGAGCACGTTGACCGCATCCGCCAGCAGCCTGGCGAATTCGTCCTTCTCGCTCTTCATGAGCGAAGACTTCAGGATCACGATGAGCGAGTCATGCACGGCCTGGACCGCAGGCATGCTCTTGCCCTGCTTGAGCTGCGTACGGATCGCCGAAAGCCTCTGCCGCGCCTTGGTCAGTTCCGTGGACATGCGCTCCCCCCCTTGTTGCGCTCCCCTATTTGCCGGTGCTCTGGCGCACCATGTCCCGGAACCGGGACATGAAATATTGGCTGTCGTGGGGCCCCGGCGCGGCCTCCGGATGGAACTGGATGGCCAGGATGGGCTTGTCGCGGTGGGCGAAGCCCTCCAGGGTCCCGTCGTTCAGGTTGCGGTGGGTCTCCTTGAGGAAATCGAGGCCCGAGACGTCCACGCAGAACCCGTGGTTCTGGGAGGAGATCTCGATCTTGCCGGTGTCCAGGTCGAGCACGGGGTGGTTGCAGCCGTGGTGTCCGAACTTGAGCTTGAAGGTGGTCCCGCCCAGGGCCAGGCCCAGGAGCTGGTGGCCCAGGCAGATCCCGGCCACGGGGTAGTCCCGGGTCAGGTCCCGGGTGGCCTCCACCGCGGTGGTCACGGCCGCGGGGTCGCCGGGGCCGTTGGACAGGAACACGGCGTCGGGCTGGAGCGCCCGGACCTGGGCCGCGGTATAGCAGGAGGGCACCACCAGGAGGTCGAAGCCCTGGCCGGCCAAAAGCCGCAGGATGTTCCACTTGATGCCGAAGTCGTAGACCACCAGCCGGGGGCCTTTGCCCGGCCAGTCGTAGCCCTTGTCCGCGTCCACGGCGCGGGGGGCCTTGCCGTCCCAGGTGTAGGCCGCGCCGCAGGTGACCCGGTCGGCCAGGTTCAGGCCCTCCATGGAGGGGATGGCCCGGGCCCGGGCGACCAGTTCCTCGGGCGAAAGGTCCTCGGTGGTCATGTAGCCGCGCTGGGCCCCGTGCAGGCGCAGGTGGCGGGTCAGCGCCCGGGTGTCGATGCCCTCGATGCCCATGATCCCGGCCTGTTCCAGGTACTCGGGCAGGGGCATGGCCGCGCGCCAGTTGCTCGGGCGCTTGCAGCACTCCTTGACGATGAAGCCCTCGCACTGGACCTTGGAGGATTCCACGTCCTCGGGGTTGACCCCGTAGTTGCCGATGAGCGGATAGGTCATGCAGACCATCTGGCCCACGTAGGAGGGGTCGGTGAGGATCTCCTGATACCCGGTCATGCCGGTGTTGAAGATGACCTCGCCCTCGGCCGCGCCGGGGCCGGTGAAGGTGGCGCCCTCGAAGCGGGCTCCGTCTTCCAGGGTCAGGACGGCTTTCATCGATTCTGCTCCATGAGAATGTTGCGCACGAGCTCCAGGTCCTCGGGCCGGTCCACGGCGTGGCAGAGACATTCGGTCAGGACCACGCGGATCGGGATGCCGTTTTCCAGAAGCCGCAATTGTTCCAGCTTCTCGCGGGTTTCCAGGGGGGCCGGCGGCAGGGCGGCGAAGCGGGCGAGCGTCTTCATGCGGAAGGCGTAGAGCCCGATGTGCAGGAGATAGTCCCGGCCCTCGCCCCAGGGGATGGCCGCACGGGAGAAATAAAGCGCATCGCCCCGTCTGTCCAGCACGACCTTGACCCGGTCCGGGCTCTGGGCCGCGGCGGGGTCCATGGTCCGGGCCAGGGTGGCGGCCTGGACCCCGGGGTCCGCGAAGGGCGCCAGCACCTGGGAGAGCATGGCCGGGTCCAGGGCCGGTTCGTCGCCCTGGATGTTCACCACCACGGCCTCCTCGGGCACGCCCAGGGCCCGGGCCGCCTCGAGCACGCGGTCCGTGCCGCTGGCGTGGTCCGGCCGGGTCATGAGCACGGGCACGTCCAGGGCCTCGGCGGCCTGGCGGATGCGTTCGTCGTCCGTGGCCAGGACCACCGAGCAGAGCTCCGGGCAGCGGCTGGCCCGCTGGTGCACGTGCCAGAACATGGGCCGTCCCAGGATGTCGGCCAGGGGCTTGCCCGGAAAGCGGGTGGAGCCGTAGCGCGCCGGGATGACGCCGTAGCACGGGGGAAGGGTCTTCATGGGCTGTAGGGGGTTCTCTATCCGTTCTCCAGCCATTGGGCAATACGGCCGCAGACCGCCGCGGCGCCGCCGGTCCGGCTGGCGGCGTAATCCAAAACCGCGCGGCGCACGGCTGCGCGGTCCGGGGGCCGCGCCAGGAAGGCCAGCAGGGCCTCCAGGACCCCGTCCCCGTCCCGGGCCTCGCGCAGCGGGCCCAGGTCCAGGATGGCCCGGCCCACCCAGGCGAAGTTGTCCCAGTGCGGGCCCGTGACCGTGGGTGTGCCCAGGCCCAGGGGCTCCAGGAAGTTCTGCCCGCCCAGGGGCTTGAGGCTGCCGCCCACAAAGGCCGCCCGGGCCAGGCCGTAGGCGCGGCCCAGCTCGCCGAACACGTCCCAGAGCAGCACCGTGCCCGGCACGGCCGGGGCGTTCAGGCTCGAGCGCCGCACGCAGGGGACGCCGGTCCGGGCCAGCCGCCGGATCCAGGGCTCCACCCGGTCCATGTGCCGGGGAAAGAGCCCGACCACGGTGCCCGGGGCCCGGTCCAGAAGCCCGGCCAGCACCCCCGCCACCGCGCCCTCCTCCTGGCGGCGCACCGAGCCCAGGACCACGAAGTCCGTGTCCGGGGCGAGCAGCCCGGCCAGGGGGTTGTCCCCGCCGGGCGCGGCGCTGCGGGCCAGGCGGTCGAACTTGATGTTGGGCATGAGCCCCACCCGCTCGCGGCCAAAAAGCTTCTCGAAGCGCCTGGCGTCCTCCGGGGACATGGCCAGGACGAAGTCCGGGGCCAGCAGCTTGGCGGCCCCGGGAAAGCGGCGGTACCCGGCCAGGCTCTTCGCGGTCATCCGGCCATTGGCCAGGAGCACGCGCGTGCCCTGGCGGCGGCAGGCGGCCATGAATCCGGGCCAGAGCTCGCTCTCCAGAAGCACGGCCACGTCCGGGGCCGCGGCGGCCACCGCCTGCTCCATGAGCCGGGGCGCGTCAAAGGGGAAATAGCGCGTCTGCACGCTCAGGCCCGGGTCCAGGTCCGGCGAGGCCGCGGCCTGACGCAGCACGCCCAAGCCCTGGCTCGTGTTCGTGGTGCAGAGCACGGAAAGCCCGCCCGCCGGGGCCCGCAGCCGGCGCAGGACCTCCCAGGCCAGAAAGGCCTCCCCGGCCGAGGCCGCCTGGATCCAGACCCGGGCCCGGGCCGGGAGCCCGCTTCGCAGGGTGCGCTCGTCCAGGCCCTCGCGCAGGCGGTGGTGGCGGGAAAGCAGGGGAATGGCCAGTTTCCAGGCCAGACCGTAGACCGATTCCAGCAGGGTCTTCATGGCCGCGCGGGCCTCACGCCCGGCTCCGGCCGCCGCGCTCCTCCAGGCCGAGCCGGATGAGTTCGGCCACAAGGGCCGGGAAATCCAGGCCGATCTCGGCCGCGGCCCGGGGCACCAGGCTGGTGGGGGTCATGCCCGGCAGGGTGTTCATCTCCAGGAGGAAGAGCCCCTCGCCGTCCCAGATGAAGTCGCCCCGGCTGTACCCGGACAGGCCCAGGGCCCGGTGGGCCCGCAGGGTCAGGTCCTGGACCCGGGCGGTGACCTCCGCGGGCACCGGCGCGGGGCAGATCTCCTCGGCCCCGTCCGCGGCGTACTTGTTCTCGTAGTCGAAGAAGGCCGCGCCGTGCTTGGGCCGGATCATGATGAGCGGCAGGGCCCGCTCACCCAGGACCCCGCAGGTCAGCTCCGTGCCGTTCACCCCGCACTCGGCCAGGGCCACGTCGTTCATGCCGAAGACCAGGTCCAGGGCCGGGCCCAGCTCCCCGGGCTCACGCACCAGGCTCATGCCCAGGCTGGAGCCGCCGGAGTTGGGCTTGACGAACAGCGGCAGGGGCAGGGCCTGGACCTGGGACAGGTCGTTCTCGTCGCAGACCAGGGCCCAGTCCGGGGTGGGGATGCCCTCGGAACTGAAGACCTCCTTGGCCGCGGCCTTGTTCAAGGCCAGGAACGAGCCCGCCGGGCCCGTGCCCTGGTAGGGGCAGCCGGCCTTGTCCAGGAGGGCCTGGATCAGGCCGTCCTCCCCGGGCGCGCCGTGGAGGTTCAGGAAGGCGAAGTCGTGCCCGCGGGCCTCGGCCTGGATCTCCCGGAAGCGCCGGGAGGGGTCCAGGAAGGTCACGGTGTGGCCCAGGTCCTGGAGCGCGGACTCGATCTTGCGGGCCCCGGACAGGGAGACCTCGCGCTCACTGGACCAGCCGCCTGCGATCAGAAGGACGCGCATGTGAGATCCACCTCGAGGGCCTGGCTGAAAAGCTGTTCGATCTGCCGCCCCTGCTCGTGGGTGGCCTCGATGCGGGCGCGGATGGCCTCGCTGGAGCCGTAGCGCGCGAGCAGGTCCTGAAAGCGGTCCTCCATGGACACGAGCCGGTCGTGGGCCACGCGCTTGTCGCCGTAGAGCACGCAGAGCGGCGCGAAGTCGCGCTCGATCTCGGCCTCGAAGGGCCAGAACACGTGGTGCATGACGCCCTGGGCGATGCGCGGGTTGCCGGTGTGCTCCATGACCCAGGAGGCCCCCAGCTGGCTGTGGTTGCCGCCGAAGCGGATGGTGTAGGTCTTGGCCAGGTCGTGGAGCAGGGCCGAGGCCCGCACCAGGGCCGGGTCCACGGCGAAGCCCTTGTCCCGGCCCCGCTCGGCCAGGAACGTGGCCACCCGGGCCACCAGCAGGCTGTGCTCGCGGATGTTCGGGAGCATCTCGTAGCGCTCCCAGAGCTCCAGGCAGGCGGCCTCGCCGGGCACGGGCCAGGTCTCCTCGCCCGGACGGGTGGGCGGCGCGGACAGGGGCGGAATCAGGTGGCGGAGGACGCCTCCGGGCTTGGGCAGGGTGGTATGTGCGCTCATGGCCGTTGGCTGGGCGGGCGGCCGCCCATGGACGGGAACCTAACAGTCCACAGGGCAAAAATAAAGCGGAACGTGCCTCCCGGCCGGGAGTCCACGGGCAAACACTTTTCCCTTGCCATTTTTCCCCTGTCCAAGTAAATGCGACTCTCGTGCCCCGGCAGGCGGACGTCCGTCCCGCCCTTCACCGCGGCCGACCATCGTGTCAACACATCGCGAGGAGGAATCCAATGGCTGTTGTGGAATTCAAAGGCAAGAAGTTCGAGGTGGACGAGGACGGTTTCCTGCAGCGCTTCGACGACTGGAACCCCGAGTGGGTCGAGTACGTTAAGGAGTCCGAAGGCATCAAGGAACTCTCCGACGGCCACAAGAAGGTCATCGACTTCCTGCAGGACTACTACAAGAAGAACGGCATCGCCCCCATGGTGCGCATCCTGTCCAAGGTGACCGGCTTCAAGCTCAAGGAAATCTACGAGCTGTTCCCGTCCGGCCCCGGCAAGGGAGCCTGCAAGATGGCCGGCCTGCCCAAGCCCACCGGCTGCGTCTGATTCCGATTCGCCAGCGTGCAAGCAAAAAAGGCGGAGCCAGCTCCGCCTTTTTTGTTTGAAGCTCGTTCCGAAAGAGGCTATGGATGGGCGGGCTCCTTCCGGCCCGAACGACCCCGCAGCGAGGTGATTCCATGAGCCAAGCACTGCTGGAGCAATTCCACGATCCGGCCCTCTGCCGGGACCTCCTCGAGCGCCTCAAGGCCGAACTCTCCGGTGAGCTGCGTTTCATGGAGGTCTGCGGCACGCACACCGTGGCCATCTTCCAGAGCGGCTTGCGCTCGCTGCTGCCCAAGGAGATCGTGCACCTCTCCGGCCCGGGCTGCCCGGTCTGCGTGACCCACGAGTCCGAGGTCAACGCCTTCCTGGACCTGGCCGGCAGGCCCGGGGTCATCCTGGCCACCTTCGGCGACCTCATGCGCGTGCCCGGCCGCAAGGGCCACAACCTGAAGAACGCCCAGGCCGACGGGGCCCGCGTGGCCGTGGTCTATTCGCCCTCGGACGCCCTCAAGCTGGCCCAGGACAATCCCACGGACACCGTGGTCTTCCTGGGCGTGGGCTTCGAGACCACCGCGCCCACCGTGGCCGCCACGGTGCTCACGGCCAAGGCCCAGGGCCTGACCAACTTCCAGGTGCTCTCCTTCCACAAGCTCGTGCCCCCGGCCCTGGAGGTCCTGCTGGCCGACGAGGGCACGCGCATCGACGCCTTCATCCTGCCCGGCCACGTCTCCGCGATCATCGGCCTGGAGCCCTACAAGGTCATCGCCTCGCGCTTCGGCAAGGCCGCGGCCATCACCGGCTTCGAGCCCGTGGACATCCTCTCGGCCCTGGTCTTCCTGGCCCGCTGCAAGAAGGAGGGCCGCGCCGAGGTGGCCAACCTCTACCGCCGGGTGGTGGCCGACGCGGGCAACCCCAAGGCGCGGGCGATCATGGCCCAGGTCTTCACGCCCTCCGACGCCCTCTGGCGCGGCATCGGCCGCATCCCGGGCTCGGGCCTGGAGCTGGCCGATTCCTTCGCCGCCTTCGACGCCAAGAAGCACTTCGGCCTGGTCATCGAGGACTGCCCGCCCCTGCCCGGATGCAAGTGCGGCGACGTGCTCAAGGGCCGCATCCGGCCGGACCAGTGTCCGCTGTTCAAGAAGTCCTGCACCCCGGCCAAGCCCGTGGGACCCTGCATGGTCTCCACCGAGGGCTCCTGCGCGGCCTACTACAAATACCAGGTGGACTAGGCATGTCCGACAAGATCCTCCTCGACTACGGCAGCGGCGGCCGGGCCTCCCACCGGCTGGTGGCCGACCTGTTCCTCAAGCACCTGGGCAACCCGGAGCTGAACCGGCTCAACGATGCGGCCCGCATCGACCTCACCGGCCCTCTGGCCATGAGCACGGACACCTTCACCGTGGACCCGATCTTCTTCCCGGGCGGGGACATCGGCTCCCTGGCCGTGCACGGCACGGTGAACGACGTGTCCATGCTCGGGGCCGCCCCGCGCTTTCTCACCTGCGGCTTCATCCTGGAAGAGGGCCTGCCCATCGCGGACCTCACGCGCATCGTGGCCTCCATGGGCAAGGCCGCCCAGGAGGCCGGGGTCCTGGTGGTGGCCGGGGACACCAAGGTGGTGCCCAAGGGCGCCGTGGACAAGATCTTCATCAACACCACCGGGATCGGGGAGATCATCGCCAACCCCGTGCCCTCGGGCGAGAGCGCCAGGCCCGGCGACGCCATCCTGGTCACCGGCAGCGTGGGCGACCACGGTCTGGCCATCCTCTCCACCCGCCAGGGCCTGTCCTTCGGCACGCCCGTGCTCTCGGACGCCGCCTCCCTGAACCACTCCATCGCCCGGCTGCTCAAGGCCGTGCCCGAAATCCACGTGCTGCGCGATCCCACCCGCGGCGGCCTGGCCACCACGGTGAACGAGATCGCCCTTTCCTCCAAGGTCTGCTGCGAGCTGGACGAGGAGGCCATCCCGGTGCGGCCCGAGGTCCGCGGCGGCTGCTCCTTCCTGGGCCTGGACCCGCTGTACCTGGCCAACGAGGGCAAGTTCCTCTGCTTCCTGCCCGGGGCCCTGGCCGACAAGGCCCTGGAGGTCCTGCGCGCCGACCCCCTGTGCACCGGAGCCGTGCGCATCGGCACGGTCACCGACGCCCACCCGGGCAAGGTCGTGCTCAAGACCCCCCTGGGCGGCACGCGGCTGCTCAACATGCTCGAGGGCGAACAGCTCCCGCGCATTTGTTAGGATTCTGCAAGCGTTCACTCGCCGGGCTTTGCATCGCGTCCAGCAATCCGGTATACTCGGTTCCATAGAACCGGAACCCGGAGGCGACCGTGAACATTCTTCTGGTCAACCCGAAGTATCCCGAGACGTTCTGGAGCTTCAAACACGTCCTGCGCTTCATCTCCAAGAAGGCGGCCTTCCCGCCGCTGGGCCTGCTCACCGTGGCCGCCCTCCTGCCCGGCGGCTGGCGCAAGCGGGTCCTGGACCTGAACGTCGAACCCCTCACTCCCGAAGCCCTGAACTGGGCCGACCTGGTCTTCGTGGGCGCCATGCTCGTGCAGAAGGACAGCGCCCAGGAGGCCATCTTCCAGGCCAAGGCCGCGGGCAAGCGCGTGGTGGGCGGGGGCCCGGCCTTCACCGCGGCCCCGGAACTGTTCATCGGGGTGGACCATTTCGTGCTCAACGAGGCCGAGGTCACCCTGCCCCTGTTCGTGCGCGACTTCCTGGCCGGAACCCCGCAGCCCCGCTACTCCTCGGACGAAAAGCCGGACATCGCCAAGACCCCGGCCCCGCTCTGGTCGCTCATCCGGATGAAGAACTACGCCACCATGTCCGTGCAGTTCTCCCGGGGCTGCCCGTTCAACTGCGAGTTCTGCGACATCATCGTGATGAACGGCCGCGTGCCGCGCACCAAGTCCCCGGCCCAACTGCTCGGGGAGCTGGAAGGCCTGCGCAAGGCAGGCTGGCGCGGCTCGGTCTTCATCGTGGACGACAACTTCATCGGCAACAAGGACAAGGTCAAAGCCCTGCTGCGCGAACTCATCGCCTGGCAGAAGGCCCGGCGCTACCCGTTCACCTTCTTCACCGAGGCCAGCCTGAACCTGGCCCAGGACGAAGATCTCATGCGGCTCATGAGCGCGGCCAACTTCCACAAGGTCTTCCTGGGCATCGAGACGCCCTCGCTGGAGAGCCTCAAGGAGTGCAGCAAGCACCAGAACACCACCATGGACCTGGCCCGGGCCGTGAACGCCATCCAGGCCAACGGCATGCAGGTCATGGCCGGGTTCATCGTGGGCTTTGACAGCGACACCGAGCGCATCTTCGAGGCCCAGCTCCAGTTCATCCAGAAGATCGGCGTGGTCACGGCCATGGTCGGGATGCTCGCGGCCCTGCCCGGCACCCGGCTCTGGCGCCGGCTCCAGGCCGAGGACCGCCTCCTGGGCGAGACCAGCGGCGAGAACACCGACGGCTCCCTCAACTTCATCCCCAAGATGGGCGTGGACACCCTGGTCCAGGGCTACAAGGAGCTGGTCAACTCCCTCTACTCCCCCAAGGTCTATTACGCCCGGGTCAACACCTTCCTGAAGAACTACCGGCCCACGGTCTTCTCGCGCGTGTCCTGGAGCGAGACCAAGGCCCTGTTCCGGAGCTTCTGGTCCATCGGCCTGCGCTCCCACTCCCGGCTCCTGTACTGGAAGCTCATCCTCAAGACCCTGTTCACCAAGTTCAAGGCATTCCCCACAGCCGTGGAAATGGCCATCTGCGGCCTGCACTTCGAAAAGTGCGCCAAGAAGATGCAGGAAGACTAGGACCCACCCTCCCCTGCGACACCAACGTGCGGCGGCGCTGCTGCCGGGCCAAGGCCCGGCAGCAGCGCCGCCGCACTATTTGGGGTCCAGGGGCCAGTGGCCCCTGGCCGCCGGAGGCCTATTTTCCTCTACACGAGCTGGGTGAGCAGGCCGTAGGCGGCCGCGAAGCTGTCCAGCCGGGCCTGGCCCGTGCCCACGAGGTCGTAGCCGGTGCCGTGGTCCGGGGAGGTGCGCGGGAAGGCCAGGCCCAGGGTGGTGTTCACGGCCTGGCCGAAGTGCAGGAGCTTGAGCGGGCCCAGGCCCTGGTCGTGGTACATGGCCAGGACCGCGGCGAAGCGGCCCTGGGCCGCGAAGTGGAAGACCGTGTCCGCAGGCAGCGGGCCCACGGCGTCCACGCCCTGGGCGCGGGCGTCGTCGATGGCCGGGGCGATGATCTCGATCTCCTCGCGGCCGATGCGGCCGGACTCGCCCGCGTGCGGGTTCAGACCACAGACCGCGATGGGCGCCGTGAGGCCCAGGCGCTGGACAAAGGCCTGAGTGAGCAGCAGGCAGTTGAGCACCGCCTCGCGGGTGATCAGGCTTGGCACCCGGGCCAGGGGCGGGTGCGTGGTCACCAGGCTCACGCGCAGGCGCGGGCCGCAGAGGTGCATGCAGTGGCCGTGCGGGCCCGTGCCCAGGCGCTGGGCCAGGAATTCGGTGTGGCCGGGGAAGTCGAAGCCCGCGGCCTGGAGCATGGCCTTGTTCAGGGGGCAGGTACACAGGCCATGAACCAGGCCGGACTGGAGGCAGCGCACGGCCCATTCCAGGGAATGCCCGGCTGCCAAGCCGCCTTCGGGAGCGGCCTGGCCCGGGGGCAGGTCCAGACCGTTCAGTTCCGGAGGCTCGAAGAGATAGAGGCCGGGACGGGACGGCAGGTCCTCGGGCAGTTCCAGGCGCTGGTGCAGGGCCGGGCCCAGGCGGAGCAGGCTCTTTTCCGGGCCCAGGACCAGGACCGGGACTTTCGGGGCGTAGGAGGCGAAGAAGCGGCGGACCAGCTCCGGGCCGAGGCCGCCGGGATCGCCCAGGGTGACGCAGAGGGCCCGGGCCATGCTAGTCCCGGGTAAAGGCCAGGGCGGCCAGGGGCGGCAGGGTCAGGGACAGGCACCAGCCCTTGTTGTCCTGGTGGAAGGCCTCGCGGCCGCCGTCGTTGCCCAGGTTGGAGCCGCCGTAGAGTCCGGCGTCGGTGTTGAGGACCTCGCGCCACCAGCCCGGGCCGGGGCAGCGCATGGAATAGTTGTGGCGCGGCACGGGCGTGCAGTTGAAGACCCAGAGCACGGGCGCGCAGTCCGGGGCCTTGCGGGCGAAGCCCAGGACCGAGGCCCGGTTGTCGGCGAAGTCCATCCACTCGAAGCCCTGCCAGGAGTGGTCCTCGCGGTGCATGGCGGGCTGTGCGCGGAACAGGGTGTTCAGGTCGCGCACCAGGCGAGAGACCCCGGAGTGGGTCCCGAAGCAGTGCAGGACCCAGTCCAGCTCGGCCTGGGAGTCCCACTCGTTCCACTGGCCGAACTCGCTGCCCATGAACAGGAGCTTCTTGCCCGGGTGGGCCCACTGGTAGGCCAGGAGCAGGCGCAGGTTGGCGAACTGCTGCCACATGTCCCCGGGCATCTTGGAGAGGAGCGCGCCCTTGCCGTGGACCACCTCGTCGTGGGACAGGGGCAGGACGAAGTTCTCGGTGAAGGCGTAGATCATGGAAAAGGTCAGGCTGTTCTGGTGGAAGCCGCGGTGCACCGGGTCCTTCTGGAAGTAGTCCAGGGTGTCGTGCATCCAGCCCATGTTCCACTTGAAGGTGAAGCCCAGGCCGCCGGTGTAGGTGGGCCGCGAGACCCCGGCCCAGGCCGTGGACTCCTCGGCGATCATGACCGCGCCCGGGAAGTGGGCGTGGACCACGGTGTTCAGCTCCTGGAGCAGGTGGATGGCCTCCATGTTCTCGTTGCCGCCGAAGGCGTTGGGAATCCAGTCGCCATGCTCCCGGGAGTAGTCCAGGTAGAGCATGGAGGCCACGGCGTCGATGCGCAGGCCGTCGAAATGGAACTCCTTGAGCCAGTAGAGGGCGTTGGCCAGGAGGAAGTTCTTCACCTCGTGGCGGCCGTAGTTGAAGATGTAGGTGCCCCAGTCCGGGTGCTCGCCCTTGCGCGGATCGGCGTGCTCGTAGAGGGCCGTGCCGTCGAACCGGCCCAGGCACCAGTCGTCCTTGGGGAAGTGGCCCGGCACCCAGTCCAGGATGAGCCCCAGTCCGGCCTGGTGGCAGCGGTCCACGAACTCCTTGAGGTCCTCGGGCGTGCCGAAGCGCGAGGTGGGCGCGAAATAGTGGCTGGTCTGGTAGCCCCAGGATTCGTCCAGGGGATGCTCGGCCAGGGGCATGAACTCGATGTGGGTGAAACCCAGGTCCGTGACGTAGGGGATGAGCTCGTCGGCCAGCTCCAGCCAGGTGAGGAAGCGGCCGTCGCGGCGGCGCCAGGACCCGGCGTGGACCTCATAGACCGACATGGGCCGGTGGAGGTGCGAGCCCGCGGCGCGGCGGGCGTCCATCCAGTCCTGGTCGCGCCACTGGTGGTTCTCCAGGGTCCAGGTGCGGGCGGCGTTGCCCGGCCGCATCTCGGCGAAGAAGGCCAGAGGGTCGGTCTTGAGGGTCAGGTGGCCGGACTGGTGGCGCACGGCGTACTTGTAGACCACGCCCTGGTCCATGCCGGGGATGAACCCGGCCCAGATGCCCGAGGAGCCCACGGGATGGAGGTGGTGGCGCTCGGAGTGCCAGCCGTTGAAGTCCCCCACCACGCTCACGGCCCGGGCGTTGGGGGCCCAGACCGCAAAGCGGTATCCAGCGACTCCGGCGGCCTCGCCGTCCTCGGGGGTGAAGGGATGGGCTCCAAGAATGCGATGGAGGTCCCAGTGCTCACCCCGTCCGAAGAGGTAGAGGTCGAAGGGCGGAATATAGACGGGTATGGTCCGGGAGCTGTCCACCGTCAGTTGTCTTCTTCCTGACTCGTCTTCATGCAGTCGTCGTAGAACAGGCAGTTGCCCTGGTCGCAGTAGCCGCCCACGGCCCGGCCGTAGCAGTCGAAATTGCCTTCGGATTTCTGGATGGCGCGGATGGCGTCCGTCTTCTTCATGTTCCCGACCTTGACGCCCATGGCCTTGGCCATGCTCCTGATGTCCTGCATCTTCATCGCCCTGCTCCTTGGGTTCTCCCCCCTGGTTCCAGCGACTTCACGCACTTCCCAAAAATAGTCTTTCGCGGCCCGATAGGCAAGGCCGTCACGCAAAGTTCACGTTTCACGCCTCAGAGCTTGGCCCCGATCTCCCGGTACAGCCGCACGTAGTCCCCGGCCGAGCGCTCCCAGGTGAAGGCCTGGTGCATGGCCCGGTCGACCATCTGGGCCCAGGCCGCCTTGTCCTCGCGCCAGAGCTTGAGGGCCAGGTTGATGGTCCAGAGGAACTGCTCGGTGTTCGGCTCGGCAAAGGTGAAGCCCGTGGCCTCGGGATCGGGATAGGGCACGATGGTGTCGATGAGCCCGCCCACGGCCGTGGCCACGGGGATGGCCCCGAAGCGCAGGGCGTACATCTGGGTCAGGCCGCAGGGCTCGTAGCGCGAGGGCATGAGGAAGATGTCCGAGCCGGCCTGGATGCGGTGGGCCAGGTCCTCGGCGTAGCCCACCTGCACCGAGAGCCGGCCGGGGTACTCCTCCATGAGGGCGAGCAGCCGGGCCTCGTGCTTCAGGTTGCCCTCGCCGAGCACCACCACGCCCACCTGCTTCTTCATGAGCCGGGGCAGGATCTCGATGAGCAGGTCGATGCCCTTCTGGCCGCGCAGGCGGCCGATGAAGCTCATGATCGGCTTGTCCTCGAGCTGGTCCGAAAGATAGAGCTCGCGGATGAGCGCCCGCTTGCAGTCCTGCTTGCCGGACGCGTCCCCCCGGGAATAGGCGCAGGGCAGGAACTTGTCGTTGTCCGGGCCCCAGACCTCGTAGTCCGCGCCGTTCAATATGCCGCGCAGCACGGCCCGGCGCTTGTTCAGGATGCCCTCCAGGCCGGAGCCGAACTTGGAGCTGAGGATCTCCCGGGCGTAGGACGGACTCACCGTGGTCACGGCGTCGGCGTAGGCGATGCCGGACTTGAGCAGGTTGAAGTCGCCGAAGTACTCGGCCCCGTCCATGTTCCAGGCTGCGTGGTCCAGGCCGCATTCCCAGAACAGGCGCGAGGAGAAGCGGCCCTGGAAGGCCAGGTTGTGGATGGTCATGACCGTGCGCACGCTCTCCCAGGCCGGGTCCTTCTGGCGTTGGAACCAGACATAGGCCGGGGCCAGGGCGGTCTGCCAGTCGTGGGCGTGGAGCACGGCCGGGAGGTCGGGCAGGCGCGCGGCCCACTCCATGACCGCGCGGCAGAAGAAGTTGAACCGCTCGCAGTTGTCGAAATAGTCCCCTTCATAGGTATTGTAGTAGTAGCGGCGGTCAAAGTACTCGCCCCGGGCCACGAAATAGACCGGCATGCCGTGGTAGTCGGTCTGGTAGATCTCGGCGGTCACCGGGGCCCAGGGATAGCCCACCGGGCTGTGCGGCTGGATGAGCCGGAGCTTGTACCCGGCCGTGGACAGGCGGCCGTACATCGGGGTGATCACCGCGGTGTTCACGCCCATGCGGTGCAGGGCCAGGGGCAGCGCGCCCATGACGTCGCCCAGACCGCCAGTCTTGGAAAAGGGATACATCTCCGAGGTCAGGAACAGGACGAGAGGCTTGGCCATGGCGCGCTCACGAGCCCGCCGGAACAGGGCCCGGCGGGCAGGGGTTGATGCCTTTGAGGCCGTGGACAAAGTCCTCCAGGATGCGGGCGTGGTCAAAGGCCAGGGCCGGCAGGGCCGCCAGCGGGAAGAAGCGCGCCGTCTTGGCGTCGTCGCCCGCGCGCAGCGCCGCCAGGTTCGCGGCCTGGGCCGTGTAGACCACGCTCAGGGTGTGCTGCCGGGGGTCGCGGGCCGGGTCGGAATAGACGCCCAGAAGGGAGGTGAGGGTCACGGCCAGGCCGGTCTCCTCGCGCACCTCACGCACCGCGGCCTGTTCGCAGGTCTCGCCCACGTCCACGAAGCCGCCGGGCAGGGCCCAGCCCAGGGGCGGGTTGGCCCGCTCCACCAGAAGCACCCCCCGGGCCGGATCAAAGATCACGGCGTCCACGGTGGGCAAGGGATTGCGCATCCCCGGCAGGGCCGCGCCGCAGTGCGCGCAGGTGGCCTTGCTGTCCATGCCTCTGCTCCGGCATCGGGGTCGTCCCCGGTTTTCCCTGACCCTAGCGTTCCTGCCATCCTAGCGGAACAGCTTCTTACATACAATGGAATCCCAGCGGGTTGAAACTATTATTTCCAAAATCGTCGCGCAACCCGGAAAAATTCCCGGCCAGGGCCGGACGCAGAAAACGAAAAGGCTTCCGGGGACCGTCCCCGGAAGCCCATTTCGTGCTTCGTTGCAAAAGAAAGGATGCTTGGACATAAGCAGGGAGCGTGCCAAGACCGGCGCTCTTTTTGGAAAAAGTTTTTATCGCATGTATCCAGCAGGTTAGGGATGCGGCCTCCCGCTCCGGCCAGGACCGCTCCCTGCTCCGGCGGTCTCAATTTTTGTACACCCCGGCCCTGCCGGGGCTGCCCGCCCGGCTCCCGGTCAAAAATATCCCATTGAAAAAACTAAGTTTATTGAAAATTGCTCCGGTCCGGGCCAGGGAGTTGAAAGAATTGGACCGCTCAGCCCGCCGGGGCGATGGAAAAGCCCCGGGCCTCCAGATCGGCCGCGGGCACGGCCCCGGCCCGCACCAGGCGCAGGCGTCCCGGGCCCAGCAGGGCCACCACCGTGGAGGCCGGGCCCCCTGCGGGCCGGGGGCCGTCCAGGAGCAGGCAGTCGGCCTGCACGGTGAGCGCCGGGTCCAGCTCGGCCGGGTCCGCGGTGGCGGGCGCGCCGCTCAGATTGGCGCTGGTGGCCACCAGGGGCGCGCCCGACTCCCGGCACAGGGCCTGGGCCAGGGGATGGGCCGTGATCCGCACCGAGGTGTAGCCCTGGGCGTCGCGCACGGCCGGGGCCAGGAGCGAGCCGGTGCGCAGAAGCACGGACAGGGGCCCGGGCCAGAAGGCCCGGCCCAGGGCCTGGAGGTCTTCGGACAGCCCGTTCGCCGCGATGCGGGCCAGGCCGTCCAGGTCGCCCACCACCACGGGCAGGGGCTTGTTCTCAGGGCGGCCCTTGAGCCGCAGGACCCGGGACACGGCCGCCAGGTTGCGGGCGTCGCAGCCCAGGGCGTAGAGGGTCTCGGTGGGATACACGAGCACCCCGCCTTCGAGCACGGCCCGCACGGCCTGGGACAGATCGATGTCGCGCATGGGGCAGGTATAGTCCGGCGCTTCCGGCTTTTCAATGTCCCGGCTTTGCCTTACAGCGGTTTCAGGAGGCCCCATGCCGACACCCCTTCCCGGGACCGGGACCCTGCGCCAGAGCATCCCGGCCCTGCCCCTGGGCCTGGAGGAACCGGGCCTGCGGCTGGCCCAGACCCGACGGCTCCTGGCCCTGGCGGCCCAGGACCCGGCCCTGCTGGCTCCGGCCCGGGGCCTGGCCCTCTGGGCCTGGCAGCGCGACCCCCTGAGCCTGGACGCCTGCCGCCTGCTCCTGGAAGCCCAGGCCACGGCCCTGGCCGCCCGCCTGGAAGCCCTCCTGGCCGCGCCCTTTCCCGAGGACGACTGGAACACCCTGCTGGCCTCGGGCGAACACGGCCTGGTGGTCCGCCACCTCCTGCCCCGGCTGCGGGTCCCGGCCTCGGGCCCGGCCTGGCTGGCGCGCACCTGGGACTGGCTCCTGCGCCTGGGCCGCGAGGACCTGCCCCGGGACATGCTCGAGGCCACGGCCTGGGACCCGGACCTGGAGCCCTTGCGCAGGCGGCTCCTGGCCGAGTGGGCCTTTTTCTACGCTGCGCCGGAACAGGCCCTGGAAGCGGCCGAGGCCGTGGACAGCGGGGCCTTCGGCCTGTGGCGCGAACTGGCCGTGAGCACCCTGCTCCAGCGCCTGGGCCGCCGGGACGAGGCGCGGACGCGCCTGGCCGGACTCTGGCGGCGGCTGCCCTGGCACCCGCACCTGACCCTGACCCTGCACGCCCTGCTCCATCCCCCGGTCCCGGCCGGCGACGCCCGGGACGTCTGCCTGCTGCTCTATTCCTGGAACAAGCGCGACCTGCTGCGGGCCACCCTGGAGGGTCTGGCCCAGAGCGAGCTCCTGGGCGCGCAGGTGATCGTCCTGGACAACGGTTCCGAGGACGGCACCGGCGCCATGCTCGACGAGGCCCGGGCCTGGTTCCCGGAAGGCCGCCTGGAGATCGTGCGCCTGCCCGTGAACGTGGGCGCCCCGGGCGCGCGCAACTGGCTGCTCGCCCTGCCCCAGGTGCGCGCGGCGCGCTACGCCGCCTTCCTGGACGACGACGTGGTCCTGCCCCGCGACTGGCTGCCCCGTCTCCTGGGCTCGGCCCTGGCCGCGCCCTGGGCCGGGGTGGTGGGCTGCCGCATCGTCTCGGCGCAGGCCCCGGCCTGCATCCAGTCCGCGGACTACAACCTGCTGCCCGGCCGCTACGGCCAGGAGTCCTTCCCCGGATTCCCGGAGAACATCCACCTCCTGGACAACGCCGCCGGGGGCCTGGACCTGGGCCTGTTCTCCTACTCCCGCCGGACCCTCTCGGTGTCCGGCTGCTGCCACCTGCTGCGCGGCGACACCCTGAAGACCGTGGGCGGGTTCGACCTGCGCCTGAGCCCCACCCAGTTCGACGACCTGGAACGCGACATCCGCGCCAACCTGGCCGGGGTCCCGGTGCTCTACGCCGGGGACCTGGCCGTGGGCCATGTGCAGCACTCCAGCCTGGCCAAGGCCAGCACCGCGGCGGCCGTGGGCCAGGTGGTGGGGAACAAGGTGAAGCTGGAGTGCCTGTACAGCCGGGAGCAGATCCAGGGACTGGCCGAGGACGGCCTGGCCCGGCTCTGGGAGGACCTGGCGGCCAAGGAGCGGGAGCTTTCGGAAATCTTCGGCGGCTAGCGGCCCAGCCAGTCCGCGACCTTGCGCTCCAGCTCCTCGGGCGTGAGCAGGGCGTTTTCGGAAAGGCCCCGCACCCGGCGCTGGCCCGCGGCCTCATAAAGGATCAGGCCCGCGGCCACCGAGACGTTGAAGCTCTGGACCATGCCCTGCATGGGGATGAAGACCTCGTCCGAGACCAGGGCGCAGAGCTCCGGGGACACGCCCCGGTGCTCGTTGCCCAGGATCACGGCCGTGGGCCGGGCCAGGTCGTATTCCCAGGGCGGCCGGGCCTTGGGCGAAAAGCCGGTGCGCAACAGCTGGAAGCCCTGGGCGCGGAGCCCGGAGATCAATTCCCCGGGGTCGGCGTGGCGCACGCGTTCCACCCATTTCTTGGCCGAGGCCGAGGACTTCTTGCCCAGGTCGGGCCAGGGCTCGGTGGTGTAATAGAGGTGCACGCGCAGGACCCCGAAGGCGTCGCAGCTGCGCAGGATGGCCGAGACGTTGTGCGGGTCCCAGATGTTGTCCATGACCAGGGTGAGGTCCTGTTGGCGCCGGGCCAGAACCTGGCGGATGCGGTCCTCCCGCTCGGGCGTGCGCGTCTTCGGCATGGGCGGTTCGTATCCCAAGGTTTCCCCGGACGCAAGGCCGGCATTATATTTTCACTGATACCATTGACAAAAAACAGCCCCGATCGGAAACCATGAAAAAAGGGCCAGACCCGCAGACGAACAAGGGACAGCTATGAGAGCGCTCATTGCCGAAGACGAATTCCTGAGCCGCAAGGTCCTCTTGTCCTACCTCACCCCGCTGTTCGATGTGGACATCGTGGTCAACGGCAAGGAGGCGCTGGACGCCTTCCGGCTGTCCCTGGAGGAGGGCCGGGCCTACGACCTCATCCTCATGGACATCATGATGCCCGAGGTGGACGGCATCCAGGCCCTGGAGGGCATCCGCGGCCTGGAGCGGGAGCGCAAGACCCGCCGCCCGGTGCGGGTGATCATGACCACGGCCCTGGACGATCCCAAGGTGGTCATCCGCTCGTTCCACGACGGCGAGGCCTCGGGCTACATCGTCAAGCCGGTGATCAAGGAAAAGCTCTACGCCGAATTGGAGAAGCTGGGACTGCTCAAGAAATAACGCCGCAGGGCGGGGGCGACATGGGCGAAGACGATGCCATGGTCGAGGAGTTCTTCTCCGAGGTCAATGACAAGTACTACCCCCAGGTGCTCGAGGGCCTGGACCTTCTGGAAAAGCAGGAGGTCGCCCCGGGCATAGAGATCCTGGCCCGGCCCCTGCACACCATCAAGGGCGTCACCGGCTTCATGTCCGGCTTTGAAGGCGCCTCGCATTTCACCCACAAGGTCGAGGACTACCTCAAGAAGCTCCAGTCCGGCGAGGTCGAGCCCTCGGAGCACAACGTCACCCTGCTCTCGCTGGGCGTGAACATGATCTTCACGGTCATCGAGCAGATCCGCGACACGGGCGCGGCCGACGCGGCCGAGACCGACGAGATGCTCGAGCTCCTGCGCCAGGCCTCGGGCCCGGCCGCGGCCGCCACGGTCTCCTCGGGCATCCGGCTGGAGGCCAGCCAGCGCGACGGCGTCCTGGTGCTCAAGGTCCTGGGCCGGCGCATCCACCTCCAGCCCGAGCGCGAGGTCCTGACCAGGGCCGTGGCCGCGGCGCCCCAGGGCGGCCGCGTGCTCCTGGACCTCTCCGGGGTCCTGACCATGGGCTCGGCGGCCTGGGAGGCCCTGGCCGCCCTGGCCGAGGGCCGGGAGATCGCCGTGGCCGGCATGAGCTTCGACTGCCGGGGCGTGTTCTTCGCCTGGGGCCTGGACCGGGCCCTGCGGGCCTTCGCCACGGCCGAGGACTATTTCCAGACGGCCTGCCAGCCCGTGCAGCAGTGAGGCATTCATGCTCGGAAGCATCCAACAGTGCATCGAATCCCTGGAAGAGGGCGTCCTGGGGCTGGAGACCGGCGCGGGCGCGGCGGCCACGGTCATGGAGCGCCTGGGCCTGACCCACGTGAAGCTGCCCTCGGCCCAGGTCATCGCCCTGCTGGACATGCTGGCCGACGGCATCACCCCGGTGAACCAGGACATCACCTCGGCCTTCCTGGGGCTCTGCGAGGCCCACAAGAAACTGCTCTACGCCCTGGCCGGGTTCCTGGAGCAGGGCGCCGGGGTCTTGCGCACCGGCGCGGACCTGGCCCCGCCCCAGGCCGAGGCCCCCCTGCCCCCGCCGCCCGAGGCCCAGGCCCAGACCGCCCCGGCCGAAGCGGTCCACGAGCAGGAGGCCCACGAGCCGGAGCACCCGGTGGAGGGCCACCCCCAGGCCCGTCAGGGGGCCATTTCCTCGGTGCGCGTGGGCACGGACCGCCTGGACAAGCTCATCGAGCTCGTGGGCAAGCTCATGGTCACCTACGCGGTGATCTCCCAGGCCGGCACCGCGGCCGCCGGCAAGACCACCTCCAGCCTGCGCGAGCTGGACTCGGTCATCGGCCAGCTCCAGAGCGAGGTGGAGACCATCCGGCTGGTGCCCCTGAAGCAGATCTTCACGCCCATGCAGCGCCTAGTGAAGAGCCTGGGCCAGAAGGTCGAGAAAAAGGTCCGCTTCGAGCTCCAGGGCGAGGACCTGGCCCTGGACAAGTCCATCGTGGAGTCCCTCAACGAGCCCCTGGTGCACCTGCTGCGCAACGCCGTGGACCACGGCCTGGAGAGCCCGGCCGAACGGGCCGCCGCGGGCAAGGACGAAACCGGCACCGTGCTGCTCTCGGCCTCGCGCAAGGGCGAAACCGCCTACATCCAGGTCCACGACGACGGCCACGGCCTGGACCCCGAGCGCATCCGCAGGAAGGCCGTGGAAAAGGGCCTGCTGCCGGAGTCCGAGCGCCCCTCCGAGGCCGAGGTCCTCCAGTTCATCCTCAAGTCCGGGTTCAGCACCGCGGAGAAGATCACCGACGTCTCGGGCCGGGGCGTGGGCATGGACGCGGTGGTCAACGCCATCCGCACGGGCCTGGACGGGGACATCCTCATCGAGAGCGTCCTGGGCCGGGGCGCCACCTTCACCATCAGCATCCCGCTCTCGCGCTCGGCCAACGAGGGCATCGTGGACGCCCTGGTCTGCCGCCTGGGCCAGGACGTGTTCCTCATCCCCAGCCGCGACGTGGTGGAGATCTACATGCCCGCGGCGCGCGACGTGGTCTGCCTGCCCGGCGGCCGCGAGACCGTGGACGTGCGCGGGGAGATCTACGCCCTGCTGCGCTTGGACCACTTCCTGGAGAGCCCCTCGGACGGCCGTCCGGTGACCAGTTCCCAGGCCGTGGTGGTGCGCGTGGGCGATCAAAAGGCCGCCATCCTGGTGGACGAGGTCCTGCGCCAGCAGCAGGTGGTCATCACCGGGTTCACCGTGCCGGTGCAGAGCATCTTCTCCCTGCCCATCCTGGGCTTCGGCATGATGGGCGAGTCCGACGCCATGGTCGTGAACATCGAGGAGCTGCTCCAGGGATTCCAGGACCAGGCCGCCTGAACGCGCCTTGACAGCCGCCGCCCCTCCCGCTAGACCTCGTACACCTGCCGGCGCCCGCAAGGGCTTGATAGGGAATCCCGTGCAAATCGGGAGCGGTCCCGCCGCCGTAAGCTCCGTGAAATGCCTGTCCCCGCGATGGCCACTGGGAAAACCTGGGAAGGCCGGGACAGGTGGAGCGAGCCGGAAGACCTGCCGCAGGAGGCGAGTCTGTCCGCGCGTTCACGGGGCTTTGACGCACGGACATCCGGAAGGGAGCAAATACGGGCATCCCTTTCCCCCCAGGGGAAAGGGATGCTTTTTTGTCCTTCCCAACCAAGCCCTCCATTCCGGAGGTTTTTCATGCAGCGCCTTGCCCGCTTTTTCGTTCTCCTGTTCCTGCTCCAACTGGCCCTGGCCGCCCCGGCCCTGGCCCACGGCGATGCCCGGCCCGAAAAACAGGCCATCCTCCTGGTGGCCTTCGGCTCCAGCATGCCCGAGGGCCAGAAGGCCCTGAAGGCCTTCGACGCCACGGTCCGCCGGGCCTACCCCGGCATGGAGATCCGCTGGGCCTGGACCTCGCGGATCATCCGCGACAAGCTCACCGCGGCCAAGACCGCCCATCCGGAGTCCCCGGCCCTGGCCCTGGCCCGGCTGGCCGAGGACGGCTACACCCAGGTGGCGGTCCAGTCCCTGCACAGCATCCCGGGCGAGGAGTTCAGCGACCTGGAGGACACGGTCGCGCGCTTCCGGGGCATGCCCAAGGGCCTGCGCAAGATCACCCTGGGCCAGCCGCTCATGACCTCGCCCGAGGACATCCAGCACGCCGCCAAGGCCCTGCTCGAATCCCAGGGCAAGCGCAAGCCGGACGAGGCCGTGATCTTCATGGGCCACGGCACCCCCCACTCCGGCAACGCCATGTACCCGGCCCTGCAGTACCACCTCTGGCTGCTCGATCCCGACGCCTTCGTGGCCACGGTGGAGGGCGTCCCCTCCCTGGACGACGTCCTGCCCCTGCTGGCCCGCCACAAGATCCGCTCCGCGCGCCTGGTGCCGCTCATGGCCGTGGCCGGGGACCACGCCCACAACGACATGGCCGGCAAGGAAGAAGACTCCTTCGCCTCCCGGCTCAAGGCCCAGGGCATCGCCTCCACGCCGGTGCTCCAGGGCCTGGCCGAGACCCCGGCCGTGGCCGCGCTCTGGCTCGAACACCTGCGCCGGGCCGTGGCCGCGCTCCAGGACGAGCCCAAGTGAACAACTCCTCCCGGACCGCGATCCTCCTGGCCGCGGCAGGCCCGGTCTCCCTGATCCTGGCCTGCCTGCCCGGCCCGGCCCCCATCCCGGTCCGGGAGGTCCTCTCCATCCTGGCCTCGGCCGTGGGCCTGGCCCCGGCCCCGGCCGACCCGGCCCTGGCCACCGTGGTCCTGGGCATCCGGGCCGCGCGCGCGGTCCTGGCCTTTGGCGTGGGCGCGGCCCTGTCCCTGGCGGGCGTCGCCTTCCAGGGCATCCTGCGCAACCCCCTGGCCGATCCCTTCACCCTGGGCGTGTCCACGGGCGCGGCCTTCGGGGCCTGCCTGGCCCTGGCCCTGGGGCTTGCGGCCCCGGCCTTCCTGCCCCTGGCCGACCCCCTGCCGTTCTTCGGCCTGCTCGGGGCCTTCCTGGCGCTGTTGGCCGTGCTCGGCCTGGCCCGCTCGGGCCGCGAGCTGAAACGCGAAACCCTGGTCCTGGCGGGCGTGGTCACGGCCACCTTCCTCTCGGCCTGCATCGCCCTCTTGAAGGCCCTGGACGAGTCCACGGTCTCGGGCCTGGTCTTCTGGATCATGGGCAGCTTCCAGGGCCGGGGCTGGGGCCACGTGCTCGTGTTCCTGCCCTACCTGGCCCTGGGCGCGGGCCTGATCCTCTGCTTCGCCCGGGAGCTGGACATCCTCTCCATGGGCAGCACCCAGGCCCGGCTCCTGGGGCTTTCCGCCGACCGCTCCCGGCTCGTCCTGCTCCTGGCCGGGAGCCTGCTCTCGGGCGCGGCCGTGGCCGTGTCCGGAGTCATCGGCTTCGTGGGCCTGGTGGTGCCGCACCTGGTGCGCCGGGTCCAGGGCGGGGAACACCGCCCCCTGGCCGTGAACGCCGCGCTCCTGGGCGGCCTGCTCCTGCTCTGGTCCGATGTCCTGGCCCGCACGCTCCTGCCCGGCGGGGTGGAACTGCCCGTGGGCGTGCTCACCGCGCTCCTGGGCGGGCCGTTCTTCTGCCTCCTGCTCCGGGATCGCCGGGAGGCCGCATGATCCGCCTGGAGAACGTGAGCGTGGGCCATGGCGGCCGGGCCGTGCTCCAGGACGTGAGCTTCCACCTGGCCCGGGGCGAGGCCGTGGGCCTGCTCGGTCCCAACGGCTCGGGCAAGACCACCCTGCTCCTGACCCTGGCCGGGGCCCTGCCCCTGCTCTCGGGCCGCGTGACCCTGGCCGGAAAACCGCTCGACTCCCTGCGGCCCCGGGAACGCGCCCGGCTGGCCGCCTCCGTGCCCCAGCAGGCCGCGCCCCCGGAACTGCGGGTCCTCTCCGTGGCCCTCATGGGCCGCTACGCCCACACCTCGTTCCTGGGCGGGTATACTGAGGAGGACCGGGCCAAGGCCGGCAACGCCCTGGCGGAGACCGGCTGCATACATCTGGCCCAGCGCCGGGCCGACCGGCTCTCGGGCGGGGAATGGCGGCGGGTGCTCCTGGCCCGGGCCCTGGCCCAGGAGGCCGACCTGCTCCTCCTGGACGAGGCCGCCTCGGGCCTGGACCCGGCGCGCCAGGCCGAGACCGCCGAACTGCTGCTCCGGCGCAACGCCGCGGGCCTGACCATGCTCTCGGCCATCCACGACCTGAATCTGGCGGCCCTGACCTGCCGCCGTCTGCTCTTTCTCAAGAACGGGCGCCTGGCCCTGGACGGGGCCGTGGCCGACGTCTTCACCGAAGAACACCTCTCGGAGATCTATGAAACGCGCATCCTCGTCTCCCGGCACCCGCTGCTGGGCGCGCCCCAGGCCCATCTGGCTCCCGGCGCTCCTGCTGCTCCTGCTGGCGGGTCCGGCCCTGGCCGGACCGGTTGAGACCACCGACGACCTGGGCCGCAGCGTGCGGCTCCCCGCCCCGTCCCGGCGCATCGTGGCCCTGTACGGGGCCTTCAACGAGATCCTGGACGGCATGGGGCTCGCGGCACGCATCGCGGCCCGCACCCAGGCCGACGTCCTGCCCGCGTCCATCCTGGACCGGCCGGTCATCGGCACGCACATGCGGCCCAACGTGGAGATGATCGTGGCCCTCAAACCGGACCTGGTGCTCCAGATGGGCGGCCGGGCCGAGGCCCAGGCCCCGCTGCGCGACCTGGAGCGCTTCGGCCTGACCACGGCCTTTTTCGAGGTCCGCGACTTTGACCAGCTCTTTTCCGTGATCGGGCGCCTGGGCCTGCTCTGCGCCGAGCCCCAGGCCGCGGCCCAGCTCACCCAAGCCCTGCAGGGCCGTCTCGCAGCCGTGGGCCGGCGCGTGGCCGGGGCCGGAGCGCCCCGGGTCCTGTTCGAGGTGCGCTGGCCCAACCTCCTGGCCGCCGGACAGGGCTCCATGGTGGACGCCGTGATCCGGGCCGCGGGCGGAATCAACGCCGTGGCCCTGGAGGACAAGCTGGCCCGGCTCTCGGAAGAGGAGGTCTTCCGCCTGGACCCGGACGCCTACGTGCTCCAGCGCGGGGTCATGAACGCCGAGCCCCTGCCCCCGGACCAGCGGCCGCACCTGGCCGTCCTGCGGGCCGTGCGCCAGGGCCGGGTCCTGGTGGTGGACGAACAGGTCTTCTCGCGGCCCGGGCCGCGCAACGTGGAAGCCGTGGAGCAGCTCGCCCGCTTCCTGCACCCCGAACGCTTCCAGGACACACAATGACGCAAGGCACCCTGTTCGGACTGGGCGTGGGCCCGGGCGATCCCGAGCTCCTGACCCTCAAGGCCGCGCGCGTGCTGGCCGGGGTCTCGGTGGTCCTGGCCGCGGCCTCGCCCAAGAACGACGCCTCCCGGGCCCTGGAGATCGCGGCCCCGCACCTGCCCGCAGGGGCCGAGGTCCTGCGCCTGGACTTCCCCATGACCCGGGACCGGGCCGCGCTCACGGCCGCCTGGCGGGAGAACGCCGAAAAGACCCTGGAGGTGCTCGACGCGGGCAGGGACGCCGCCTTCCTGACCCTGGGCGACCCCATGACCTACAGCACCTTCGGCTACCTCCTGCGCACCCTGGGCGAGCTGGGCCCCCTGCCCCGGGTGGAGATCGTGCCCGGGATCACCTCCTACCAGGCCGCGGCCGCGCGCATCGCCCGGCCCCTGGTGGAGGCCGAGGAAAGCCTGCTGGTCATCCCCGGGGTCTGCTCGGCCGAGAAGCTGGAAAAACTCCTGGCCTGCGCGGACAACGCCGTGATCCTCAAGGCCTACCGCAACCTGCCGGAGATCCGCGCGGCCCTGGACCGCCTTGACCTGACCCGGTCCTCCATGTTTGTGTCCCGGCTGGGACTGCCGGGCGAGCTGGTCTGCGAGGACCTCGCGGACGCCCCCGAAACGCCCCACTACTTCTCCCTGATCCTGGTCCGAAAAGAGAAGGCATGAACCTGGCCATCCTTTTGGCGGCCTATGGGTCCCGGCAACCCGGGGCCCTGGCCGTCATCGAGAACATCCGCGAGCGCGTGCAGGCGGCCCACCCCGAGGCCGCCTGTAACGTGGCCTTCACCTCGCGCTGCGTGCGCGGGCACCTGGCCCGCCAGGGCCAGGCCGCGGACTCCGTGGCCGAGGCCCTGGACAAGCTCCGCGGCCAGGGCTTCGGGCGCGTGGCCGTGCTCTCCCTGCACATCGTGCCCGGCGAGGAGTTCGAGAGCGTGCTCGCGGCCGCGGACGAGGCCCGGACCCGCGGCCAGAGCGTGGAGGTGGCCGGACCGCTCCTCACCGGCGAGGACGACGTGGAGCGGGTGGCCGGAATCCTGGCCCGGCTCTTCCCGGAGCGCCCCGGCGCGGGAGAGACCGTGCTGCTCATGGGCCACGGCAGCAAGCATCCGGGCAACTCCCTGTACGCCGGCCTGGACCGGGCCCTGCGCCGCCGCGCCCCGCACGTGCACCTGGGCGCCCTGGAGGCCGAGCCCGGCATCGAGGCCCTGCGCGACCGGCTCCTGGCCCAGGGCGCGCGCTCCGTGCTCCTGCTGCCGTTCCTCTTCGGCCCGGGCTACCACGCGGCCCAGGACCTGGCCGGCGAGGGCCCGGACTCCTGGCTGGCCGTGCTCACCCGCGCGGGGCTGACCTGCCGGGCCGAGATCAAGGGCGCCGGGGAGTACGAGGACCTGGTGGAACTCTGGCTGGAACACCTGGACGCCGCCCTGGCCCGCCTGGGCCAGTGAGGACTCCCGCCATTTACAGCCCCGCCCCCATGGGCTAGGGGTAGCGGGACGGAAAAAACCCGCAAGCCCATGAACGACTTCATCCGCGCACAGACCTTGGACGGCCGGACCGTCGCCGTCCGGCCCGATCCCGAGCTGACCCTGGCCCAGGCCCTGTTCCTGGCCGGGCCTTTCCGGGATCTGCCCCTGTGCTCGGGCCTGGGCCGCTGCGGCCTGTGCCGGGTGCGCTACCTCTCGGACCCGCCCGAAATCCTGGCCGCCGAGGAAAAGCGCCTGAATCCCGAGGACCTGGCCGCGGGCTGGCGGCTGTCCTGCCTGCGGCCCGCCGCGCCCTGCGCGATCGCCCTGCCGGAGATCACCAGCGCGCGGCCCATGGCCTCCACCCTGCGGACCGCCTCGGGCCCGCTGGCGCTGGCCGTGGACCTGGGCACCACCTCCCTGCACTGGGCCGCCCTGGACCAGGGCCAGACCGTGGCCCAGGGCCGCGAGCTCAACCCCCAGATGGGCCTGGGCTCGGAGGTCATGTCCCGCCTGGCCTTCGCGGCCAGGCCCCAGGGCGCGCAGATCCTCAAGAACCTGATCCTCGAGCGCCTGCGGAACATCGCCCGCAGCCTGCCCGGCCCGCTGGACTCCCTGGTGCTGGCCGGAAACCCGGCCATGACCCTGCTGGCCCTGGGCCTGGACAGCGCGGGCCTGCGGGCCGCGCCCTACCGCCTGGACTACCGCGGCGGCGACCAGCGCGAGCTGGCCCCGGACCTGCCCCCGGCCTTCATCCCGCCGCTGCTGGCCCCGTTCGTGGGCGCGGACCTGAGCGCCGGGCTGGCCGCCCTGCTTCTGGCCCCGGACGCGGCCCCGGCCTATCCCTTTCTCCTGGCCGACCTGGGCACCAACGGCGAATTCGTCCTGGCCCTGTCCCCGGAAAAACTCCTCTGCGCCAGCGTGCCCCTGGGCCCGGCCCTGGAGGGCGTGGGCCTGCGCTTCGGCCGCACGGCCGGACCCGGCGCGGTGGAGGTCTTCCACCTGGGACCCAAAGGGCCGGTGCCCCAGTTCATCGAGGGCCCGGGAGGCGCGGACCAGGCCCCGGGCCTCACCGGACCGGCCTACCTCTCCCTGGCCGCCCTGCTCCTGGGCAGCGGCCTGCTGGAGCCCTCGGGCCGGTTCGCGGCCCCGGCCACGCCCCTGGCCCGCAAGCTGGCCGAAGGCCTGGAAACCCTGAACAGGGAGCCGGCCTTCCGGATCATGGACGGGCTCCACCTCCTGGCCTCGGACATCGAGGAGATCCTCAAGCTCAAGGCCGCCTTCAACCTGGCCTTTTCCCGGCTCCTGGCCGAGGCCGGGATCGCGCCCGCGAACCTGGCCAGCGTGCGCCTGGCCGGGGCCGTGGCCGAGCACACCCGGGCCGCGGACCTGGAGCGCCTGGGCTTCCTGCCCGCCGGACTCCTGCCCCGGGTGCACGTGGCCGGAAACACCTCCCTGGCCGGAGCCATGCTCCTGGCCTCGGACCCGGCCGCGCGCCGGGCCGTGCTGGACCTGCCCGCACGGGTCCAGGCCATCGACCTGACCAGTGAGCCCGATTTCCACACCCGCTACATGGAGCGCATGACCTTTGCCCACATTTCCTGAAGTGCTGCTGCCCCCGCTG
>Ga0209163_1000755_pt1 | contig 48789 bp, 43 predicted proteins | sample MTBAKSrepl2MetaG_FD_187457 | JGI IMG/M metagenome (GOLD analysis project Ga0209163, IMG submission 187457) | Enrichment culture microbial communities om Arthur Kill intertidal strait, New Jersey, USA, that are MTBE-degrading - MTBE-AKS2 (Arthur... | ecosystem: Environmental > Aquatic > Marine >...
CTGGGGACAATGTTTCGATTGAGGTGAATTTGATCCAGCCCATTGCCATGGAGGAGGGGCTTCGTTTTGCGATTCGGGAGGGCGGCCGAACCGTCGGGGCCGGTGTCGTGAGCCAGATCCTCCAGTAGGAGAACCACCATGAGAGAGATCATCACGCTGGCCTGCACGGTCTGCAAGCAGCGCAACTATACTACCACGAAGAACAAGCGGACCACTCCGGAAAAGCTCGAACTGAAGAAGTATTGCCGTTTTGACCGGCGTCACACCGTCCACAAAGAGACAAAATAGGCCGGGTGTGGCCCGTCGCGTCTTTTGCCGCAGGCCAGTAGCTCTAACGGTAGAGCACCGGACTCCAAATCCGGGTGTTGGGGGTTCGAATCCCTCCTGGCCTGCCATTGCGATTTGAGTCGATGAGGGTTTTGTAGAGTCAGGATGGTGATGAAGTGGTACGCAAGAATCGTTCCTCCGAGGAGGATCAGCCAGGCCCGGAGACCCCGGACAAGAAGGTGAAAAAGGAGAAAACGCAGCCTCCGAGGCGGGACGCCGGCAAGGATACTGTCGCCGGCACGCCGGCCGCCTCAGGCATTTTCGGGTGGGTGTCGAAGGCCCGGACCTTTCTCCAGGAAGTGCGGGTCGAGTTCGAGAAGGTGACCTGGCCCTCCCGGAAGGAGGCTGTCGCACTGACCGTCGCTGTGCTGGCTTTGACCTTTTTTTTTACAGCGTATCTGGGCCTGGTGGATATTGCTCTTTCAAAGCTCGTGAGGTTCCTGATATATTGACCCGCTCCTGACCGGACCGGGAAGGCCAGCAAGAAAACCGGCAGGAGAGTCGCTGCGCGGTCCGGCGTGTCCCGTGGCGTTCTGCCCCGGTGCAGATTCTCGGGCAGGGATTCCGGCAGAGGCACAGATCACTATGGCACAAAGATGGTATATAGTCCACACGTACTCCGGGTTTGAGGCCAAGGTGAAGCTCGCCCTGGAGGAACGGATCAGGCAGCAGGGCTGGGAGGAACTCATTACGGAGATCGTGGTGCCTACAGAGCAGGTAGTGGAGGTGGTGAAGGGGGAACGGAAGACCTCGTCACGCAAGGTTTTTCCGGGCTACATCCTGCTCCGGATGGAGCTGAACAACGATACCTGGCATCTTGTGCAGAACACCCCGAAAGTGACCGGTTTCGTCGGCGGGCTGGAGAACCCCACGCCACTGCCCGACGCCGAGGCGGAAAAGATCATACGACAGGTGGAGGAGCGGGCCCAGAAGCCGATCCCGAAATACAGTTACGACAAGGGTGATCAGGTCATTGTCACCGACGGCCCCTTTGCGAATTTTCACGGGATTATCGACGAGGTCAAGCCGGAGAAGGGCAAGGTGCGGGTCCTGGTGTCGATATTCGGGAGGTCCACACCGGTGGAGCTCGAATTCACGCACGTGCAGAAGGCGGGTTAGTGTCAAGAGGAGTATGCTATGGCGAAAAAGGTTGCTGCATATATAAAACTCCAGATACCGGCTGGACAGGCGAACCCGTCCCCGCCGGTTGGGCCGGCTCTGGGCCAGCATGGCGTCAACATCATGGAGTTTGTGAAGACATTCAATGCCAGGACCCAGGACCAGGCCGGTATGATCATCCCCGTTGTGATCACGGTGTACGCCGACCGCTCGTTCACTTTTGTGCTGAAGACGCCTCCGGCTGCGGTTCTTTTGAAGAAGGCGGCAAAGATAGAGAAGGGATCCGGAGTCCCGAACCGCGACAAGGCCGGGCAGGTCACCAGCAAGCAGGTGGAGGAGATCGCGAGGCTCAAGATGCCGGACCTCACGGCGGCCACTCTGGAGGCGGCGGTCCGCACCATTGCCGGGACGGCCCGCAACATGGGCATAGAAGTGGTGGAGTAGGGGGACGACCATGGCTCATCGTGGCAAGAAATATCGGGCGGCACAGGCCAAAGTTGACAGAACGCGCAAATATGGTCTCGAGGAGGCGGTGACGACGGTCCTCGCCACCCACACGGCGGAGTTCGACGAAAGCGTGGACGTGGCGGTGGTGCTTGGTGTGGACCCCAGGAAGGCGGATCAGAATATCCGCGGCTCGGTGGTTCTTCCCCATGGAACGGGTCGTGTGGCCAGGGTGCTGGTCATCACCAAGGGAGAGAAGGTAAAGGAGGCCGAGGAGGCCGGGGCCGATTACACGGGCGGTGAGGAGTTCGTGGAGAAAATTCAGGGCGGCTGGCTCGAATTCGAGAAGGTCGTGGCCACTCCCGATTGCATGGGCATGGTGGGCAAGATCGGGAAAATCCTCGGTCCCAGGGGACTGATGCCAAATGCCAAAACAGGAACCGTGACCTTCGAGGTCGCCAAGGCGGTCAGGGACATCAAGTCTGGGAAGATAGACTTCCGGGTGGACAAGGGCGGAGTGGTCCATGCCCCCATGGGGCGGGTGTCCTTCGGACCCCAGAAGATCCGGGAAAATTTTTTGAGTCTTGCCGAGACCCTGCTCCGTTTGAAGCCTGCCACGGCGAAGGGGGCCTACGTCCGCGGGGTGGCGTTTTCGACCACCATGGGACCGGGCGTCCGGGTCGAGCCGGCGGAGGTGAAGACAGTCACGGTCTGACAAGACGCGCAGATATTTTTCAGCGAATCCGCAATGTCATGCGTCAAAGACAGTAGGTACACCTTTGTGTTTAATCGGACCGGCCGGCGGGCCGGTTTGACCTACCGAGACAGGTGAGACCTCTGCCTTTGGCAGTGAAATGAACTGCCTGTGGCGGAAAGGGGGGAAAAAATTTGGCTTTGAAACGGCAAGAAAAGGAGGCGCTCGTCGATGCGCTGCACGGCCGGTTCGCCAGGTCCATCGCGGTGATCATGACCGACGTGTCGGGTCTGAGCGTGTCCGGCGCCAACAGCCTGCGGAAAATGCTCAGGGAAACCGGGGCGGAACTCAGGGTGTGCAAGAATACGCTCTCGAAGAGGGCTGCCAAGGGGACACCCGTGGAGGTGCTCGCGGATCACTTTGGAGGCCCGAATGCCCTTGCCATCGCTTATGAGGAACCGGTGGCCATGGCGAAGGCGCTCGTCCAGTTCGCCAAGGACCATGAGGCCCTGCAGATTCGGGGCGGCATGCTGAACGGGAAGTACATCGAGTCATCCGGAGTGGAGACGTTGGCCAGGCTACCCGGTCGCGAGGTACTCCTGGCGCAGTTGCTCTCGGTGATGGTGGCCACGCCCCGCGGTCTGGTCCAGGTCCTGGCCGGCATCCCGCGGAAATTGCTCTACGTCTTGAAGGCCATCGAGGAAAAGAAAGCGTAATACAGGACCCGTGTCCGGGTGGAAGATATTTCGAGAAGGAGATCGGAAATGGCTGTCACAAAACAGGAAGTTATCGATTTTATTTCACATATGACCGTGCTTGAGCTTTCCGAGCTCATCAAGGAGCTCGAGGAGACCTTTGGAGTCAGCGCCGCCGCGCCCGTCGCAGTGGCGGCCGTTCCCGGCGCCGCCACCGAGGCCGAGCCGGTGGAGGAGAAGACCGAATTCGACGTCATCCTCGCAGAGGTGGGAAGCCAGAAGATACAGGTGATCAAGGAGGTTCGTGCGGTGACTGGCCTGGGCCTCAAGGAGGCCAAGGAACTGGTCGAGGGCGCGCCGAAACCGATCAAAGAGGCCGTGTCCAAGGAAGAGGCGGCAAAAATCAAGGAACAGGTCGAGAAGGCCGGCGCGAAGGTTGAGATCAAGTAGCGCTGGAGTTTTGCAGAATTCTTGTTGCGGCGGCGGCCAGCACCGCTGCCGAGTCCCCCGGCCGGGTGCACATGGGGTCGGTGATCCCTTGCACCCGTGGCCGGGTTGACGTCGTTGTTCCTTTCCCTTTCTGTACCTGCCAACAGTCTACCTGAGGCCGCACCGTATGACACAATTGCACACCATATCCCTGAGGAAGAATTTCGGCCGCGTCAAGAAGGTCATAGACAATCCCCACCTGATCGATTTGCAGCGCCGGTCCTACGCGAAGTTCCTCCAGAAGGACACCGCCCCGGAGTCCAGAGAAGACGCGGGCCTCCAGGCGGCCTTCCAGAGCGTGTTTCCCATCGCGGATTTTACCGGCGCGTCCTCCCTGGAATTCGTTCAGTATTCCATAGGAGATCCCAAGTACACGGTGGAGGAATGCATGTCCCGGGGTGCCACATACGAGGCACCCGTCAAGATCGTGGTGAGGCTCCTTTCTTACGATGTGGACAAGGAAAGTGGAGTTCAGAGCATCCGGGACATCAAGGAGCAGGAGATCTATTTCGGCACCATTCCCCTGATGACCGAGACCGGCACATTCATAATCAACGGGACCGAGCGGGTGGTGGTCAGCCAGCTGCAACGTTCTCCCGGTGTCTTCTTCGATCACGATAAGGGCAAAGTGCACGCCAGCGGAAAGCTCCTCTACTCGGCCAGGGTGATTCCCGTGCGGGGATCCTGGATTGATTTCGAATTCGATCCCAAGGACATTCTGTACGTGCGTATCGACCGCCGCAGGAAATTCCCCGTCACGGTTTTGCTGAAAGCCCTGGGTTTCGAGGATATTTTGACCACCTTCTACACCCGGGACGTCTATATTCTCGATGGGAATCTGTTTTACCGGCGGGTGAACCCCGTGACCCTGGTGGGCCAGAAGGCCACCATGGATGTCGTGCATCCCGAAACGGGCGACGTCCTTGTCCGCAAGAATCTCAAGTTTTCGAAGACGATGTTGAAAAAGTTCGACGATCTGGGTGTGGCCCGCATTCCGGTGGAAGATGACGATCTCATCGGGAAGGTGGCCGCCGAAGACATCGTGGATCCTGCCACCGGCGAGGTGTTGATCGCCCGGAACACCGAGATTACCGACGGAGACCTGGATGTCCTTAGGGAGAAGGGCATAGGCGAGGTTGTCACGCTGTTCATCGACGGCATCAAGGTGAGTTCGTCCATTCGAGATACGCTGCTCCAGGATAGGACGCAGAATCGCGAAGAGGCGATCGTCGAGATATACAGGCGCCTTCGCCCGAGCAGCCCCCTCATCATGCATGTGGCGGAGAAGTTTTTTCACTCGCTCTTCTTCACCCCTGAGACCTACGATCTCTCAGAGGTGGGCCGTTACAAGCTCAACGAACGCCTGGGCCTCGACACACCGTTGTCAATGAAGGTCTTGACCCCTGAAGACATTCTGGAAACGGTGAAGGAACTGGTGCGCCTCAAGGACGAGCAGGGCGCGGTGGACGACATCGATCATCTGGGAAACCGGCGGGTCAGGTCCGTGGGGGAGCTCATTGAAAATCAATACCGGATTGGACTTGTTCGAATGGAGCGGGCCATCAAGGAGCGGATGACCCTCCAGGAGATCGAGGCCCTGATGCCCAATGACCTGGTGAATCCGAAGCCGGTGAGCTCGGTGATCAAGGAGTTTTTCGGATCCAGCCAGCTCTCGCAGTTCATGGATCAGACCAACCCCCTTTCGGAGGTCACGCACAAGCGCCGTCTCTCCGCCCTCGGACCGGGAGGACTTTCCAGAGAGCGTGCGGGGTTCGAGGTCAGGGATGTGCATCCCACGCATTACGGCCGGATCTGTCCCATCGAGACGCCTGAAGGCCCCAACATCGGTCTGATCGTCTCCCTGAGCACCTTCGGCCGGATCAACGAGTACGGGTTCATCGAGACGCCGTACAGGGTGGTCCGGGATCGGAAGATCACCGGGAAGGTCGTGTACATGACCGCCACCCAGGAGGAGAAGGAGACCATTGCCCAGGCATCGGTCAATCTGGACGCCGAAGGCCGCATTGTGGACGACATGGTGGGTGCCAGACGGAAGGGTGAGTTCACCATCGTGCCGGCCAACGAGATCACCGCCATCGACGTGGCCCCCGACCAGCTCGTGAGCGTCTCCGCAGGCCTGATCCCCTTTCTGGAAAACGACGATGCCAATCGGGCTCTCATGGGTTCCAACATGCAGCGACAGTCCGTACCTCTTCTGGTGTCTGAGGCCCCCTTGGTGGGGACGGGTATGGAGCGTACCGTGGCCCGGGATTCGGGCGTGGCGATTATTGCGAAACGGGACGGCTGGGTGGAGGATGTGGATTCCACCCGTCTCGTGGTGGCCTATGACGAGGATGATTCCCTCGGTCTCCCCGTTGAGGTGGAGATCCACAAGCTGACAAAGTTTCAGAAATCCAATCAGACCACCACCCTGAACCAGAAGCCCGTGGTACTGCCCGGCCAGCGGGTGAAGCGTGGGCAGGTGATGGTGGACGGCCCGTCCACCCGGTACGGCGAGCTGGCACTGGGCAGGAACGCAGTCGTGGCCTTCATGCCCTGGCGCGGGTACAACTTCGAGGACGCTATCATCGTCAGCGAACGGATCGTCAAGGACGATGTTTACACCTCGGTTCACATTGAGGAATTCGAGGTGGAGGCCAGGGACACCAAGCTCGGCAAGGAGGAGATCACCAGGGACATCCCCAATGTCGGCGACGAGGCCCTGAAGAATCTCGATGACAGCGGGATCATACGAATTGGGGCTGAGGTCAAGGCCGGCGATATCCTCGTGGGCAAGGTGACGCCGAAGGGCGAAACGCTCCTGTCGCCTGAAGAAAAGCTCCTGAGGGCCATTTTCGGTGAAAAGGCCGGGGACGTGAAGGACACTTCCCTGCGGGTGCCTCCCGGGATCGAAGGGGTGGTCATCGACGCCAAGGTCTTCTCCCGCAAGGGGGTGGAAAAGGACACGCGGGCCCAGGCCATCGAAGACTACGAGATCGCCCGTATCCAGAAGGATCAGGCGGACGAGATCAGCGTCATCCGGCGAAGTGCCATCAAAAAGCTGGAGAGAAGTCTCCGCGGGCAGAAGGTGGCGGTGCCCATCAAGGACGGCCGGGGCAGGACCCTGCTCGAGGCCGGCCAGGAGATCACCTCCGACTCCCTCCAGAAGGTTCCCATACACCGGCTCCGGGATCTCATGCTCGAGGGGCGCAAGATGCTTGATCCGGTCGTGGACGATGTCCTTTCTTGGTACGACGCGGAAGACGACAGGATCCGCAGGCATTTTGAGGGGAAGATCGAACGTCTGAAGAAGGGCGACGAGCTGCCTCCCGGCGTCATCAAGATGGTGCGGGTCTACGTTGCCATGAAGAGGAAACTCTCCGTCGGGGACAAGATGGCCGGCCGCCATGGAAACAAAGGCGTGGTTTCGAGAATCGTCCCCGTCGAGGACATGCCGTACTTTGCCGACGGGACACCGGTGGACATCATCTTGAATCCCCTCGGGGTCCCCTCCAGGATGAACGTCGGCCAGATCCTTGAGGTCCATCTGGGCTGGGCCGCGCGGAACCTGGGCGCGCAGCTCGTGGAGCTGGCCAGGAGGCGCGAGGCGGGCATGGTACGCAAGAAACTCGCCACCGTCTACTCCCCGGAGGAAATGGATGCCAAGCTCAAGGATCTCAGTGACGGGGAGCTGGAGGAGCTGGTGGCACACAGGTTCCAGAAAGGCGTGCCTGTCGCCACCCCGGTCTTCGACGGGGCAGACGAGGCCACCATAAGGAGGTGGCTTGTCAACTCCGGACAGAGCGAACTCGGAGAGGTGACCCTGTACGACGGTCAGACCGGGGAGCCTTTTTCGGAACCGGTGACGGTGGGCGTGATGTACATGCTGAAGCTCCACCATCTGGTGGATGACAAGATCCATGCCCGGTCCACAGGGCCGTATTCGCTGGTGACACAGCAGCCCCTGGGGGGCAAGGCCCAGTTCGGCGGCCAGCGTCTGGGAGAAATGGAGGTCTGGGCCATGGAGGCCTACGGCGCCGCCTATTCGCTCCAGGAATTTCTGACGGTGAAATCCGACGATGTGGTCGGCAGATCCAGGATGTACGAGAAGATAGTCAAGGGCAACAATTTCCTCGAGGCGGGGCTGCCTGAGTCCTTCAACGTGTTGGTGAAGGAGTTGCAGGGCCTTTGCATGGATATGGAGCTTCTCGAATAGCCGGTTGCGTGTTTTCCAGTGGCGGAGGCGCAGCCGCCTCCGCAGGACCGAAACTGCACCCGTAACACAAAGAGGTTTTTCGCATGGACGATCTCCTTTCTTTTTTTACCAAGCCCAAGGATCCGCTGAGCTTCAAGGCGGTCAGGATTTCCCTGGCGTCACCGGAGAAGATACTCGAGCGGTCCCACGGTGAGGTAAAGCAGCCGGAGACTATCAACTATCGCACATTCAAGCCCGAAAGAGACGGCCTTTTCTGCGCCAAGATCTTCGGGCCGGTCAAGGATTACGAATGCCTCTGCGGCAAGTACAAGCGCATGAAGCACCGGGGCGTCATCTGCGAAAAGTGCGGTGTCGAGGTCATTCAGTCCAAGGTCCGCCGGGAGCGGATGGCCCATATCTCCCTCGCCGCCCCCGTTGCCCACATATGGTTTCTGAAAAGCCTTCCCAGCAAGATCGGGGCACTGTTGGACCTGAGCCTGAAGGAACTGGAGCGGGTCCTTTATTTCGAGTCCCACATCGTGCTTGCTTCGGAGCACCCCGACATCCCGGTGGGAAGCATCATGGCCGAAGATGCCTACCAGCACAATCTCGAACAGTTTGGAGACAAATTCCAGGTGAGCATAGGGGCGGAGGCCATCCGCCAGCTCCTGAGCCAGTTGGATCTCGAAGCCCTCTCCAGGGATCTTCGTGAGGAGATGCTCAAGACCCGGTCCGAGGCCAAGCGCAAGAAACTGGGCAAGCGCCTCCGCGTGGTCGAGGCCTTCAGAGATTCGGGGAATCGCCCGGAGTGGATGATCCTCAACGTCATTCCCGTGCTCCCTCCCGACCTGCGGCCCCTCGTGCCGTTGGATGGGGGGCGGTTCGCCACATCCGACCTCAACGACCTCTACCGCAGGGTCATCAACAGGAACAACCGCCTGCAGCGGTTGAAGGAGCTCGACGCACCGGACATCATCATCCGCAACGAGAAGAGGATGCTCCAGGAGGCGGTGGATGTGCTCTTTGACAACGGCCGTCGAGGCAGGGTGGTCACCGGGCCTAACAAGCGGCCGTTGAAGTCCCTTTCGGACATGCTCAAGGGCAAACAGGGGCGGTTCCGCCAGAACCTCCTGGGCAAGCGGGTGGACTATTCCGGCCGTTCGGTCATCGTGGTCGGCCCCGAGCTGCGGTTGCACCAGTGCGGCCTGCCCAAACGCATGGCAGTGGAGCTTTTCAAGCCGTTCATTTACAACAAACTGGAGGAGAAGGGCCTCGTCACCACCATCAAGAGCGCCAAGAAAATGGTGGAGAAGGAGGTCCCCGAGGTGTGGGACGCCCTGGATGAGGTGGTGCGTGAGTACCCCGTGCTGCTCAACCGTGCCCCCACTCTGCACCGTCTGGGGATTCAGGCCTTCGAGCCCATCCTGATCGAGGGCAAGGCCATTCAGCTCCATCCCCTGGTCTGCGCCGCGTACAACGCGGATTTCGACGGGGATCAGATGGCTGTGCACGTACCCCTGTCCGTTGAGGCCCAGACCGAGGTCAGGGTGCTCATGATGTCCACGAACAATGTCCTCTCTCCGGCCCATGGCGAGCCCGTCATCATGGCCACTCAGGATATCGTGCTGGGTGTGTACTACATGACCCGCGAGCGGTATGCCGGGAAAGGGGAGGGCAAGGTCTTCGCTTCCAAGGACGAGGTGCTTTTCGCCTGGAATTCCGAGGAAGTGCATCTCCAGGCCAGCATCAAGGTCAGGATTGACGGGGCGCTCGTTGACACAACGGTCGGCCGGGTCATCCTTTCGGATGTACTCCCCGCCCAGGTGCCATTCTCCGCCATCAACAAGACCATGCGCAAAAAGGATTTGGCCAAGCTCATCGACCTCAGTTATCGGCTGGCCGGGGCGAAACGGACCGTCATCCTCGCCGACCGCCTCAAAGACATGGGGTACCGATTCGCCACGTTGGCCGGGATCTCCATCGGCATCAACCACATGGTGGTGCCTGTGCGCAAGGAGGAGATCCTGGCAAGGGCCCAGCAGGAGGTGGCCGACGTCCGCCTCCAGTACGCCGACGGCCTCATCACCGACGGCGAAAGTTACAACAAAGTGGTGGATATCTGGACCAGGGCAACCGATGAGGTTGCCAAGGAGATGATGGACGAAATCTCGGTGGAGTATCACCGCGGTCCGGACGGCAAGGCCATAGCCGCACCGAGCTTCAATCCCATCTACATCATGGCGGATTCCGGGGCCAGGGGCAGCAAGGACCAGATCCGCCAGCTGGCCGGGATGCGCGGGCTCATGGCGAAGCCCTCAGGCGAGATCATCGAGACCCCCATTCAGGCGAATTTCCGCGAGGGGTTGAGTGTGCTCGAGTACTTCATCTCGACCCACGGGGCCAGGAAGGGTCTTGCCGATACGGCGCTCAAAACTGCCAATTCGGGATATCTGACCAGGAGGCTCGTCGACGTTGCCCAGGACTCGACGATCTACGAAGAGAACTGCGGGACCATTGACGGCATCGAGATCGAGCACCTCATGGAGGGCGGTGAAATCATCCAGCCCCTGGGGGAGCGGATTCTCGGGCGGGTGGCCCTCATGGACATCACCGATCCCATTACAGGCGAGGTCCTGGTGGCCGGCGGCGAGGAGATCGACGAGGAAGGGGTCCGAAGGATCGAGGATGCGGGCATTTCCAAGGTCGAGATCCGCAGTGTCCTCACCTGCCGCTCTCCATACGGGGTCTGCGCCAGGTGTTACGGGCGGGACCTGGCCCGGGGACGCATGGTGGTGCTCGGGGAGTCAGTGGGCATCATTGCTGCAGAGTCGATAGGCGAGCCGGGGACCCAGTTGACTATGCGCACGTTCCATATCGGTGGGACCGCCAGCGGCAAGGTCGAGCAGGCCGAGATCCGTTCACGAGGCGGCGGAAACGTCCGTTTCGAGAGGATCAACGCTGTCCGGAATCCGGCCGGTCGTATGGTTGTGCTCAACCGCAACGGTGAGGTGGTGATCGTGGCTCCGGACGGCCGGGAGAAGGAACGGTATCCCGTTATCTACGGTGCGGAATTCCTGGTGGAGGATGGCGGGGATGTCCAGACGGGGCAGAAGCTCGCCGAGTGGGACCCCTTCACCATCCCCATTCTCACCGAGGTCCAGGGCAAGGTGAAATTCGGGGATCTCCTCGACGGCGTCACCATGCAGGAGAAAGTCGACCCGGTTACAGGCAAGGCCAGCCGGGTGGTGGTCCAGCACCGTTCCGCGGATTACACGCCCCGCATTTCTATCAAGGACGACCGCGGGCGTACGGCGAAACTGCCCACGGGAAAGGGTGAGGCCCGCTACCAGCTTCCGGTGGGGGCGATCGTGGTGGTGAATGAAGGATCCACCGTGGAGGCCGGCCAGCCCCTAGCCCGTATTCCCAGAGCGACGACCAAGACCAAGGATATCACAGGGGGTCTGCCCCGGATTGCGGAGCTGTTCGAGGTGCGCAAACCCAAGGAGTACGCCATAATCACCGAGATCGACGGCACGGTGTCCTTCGGCAAGGACCTCAAGGGCAAGAGGCGCGTCGTCGTGACCCCGGAGTACGGTGAACCCAAGGAGTACCTGGTGCCGCGGGGCAAGCACATCAACGTCCACGAAGGTGATTATATCCGGGCAGGAGAGGCCCTGATGGACGGTGTGATCAATCCCCACGATCTGCTGCGGGTCAAAGGCATCAAGGCCCTGGCCAGGTATCTGGTGGACGAAATTCAGGAGGTGTACCGCCTCCAGGGCGTGAAGATAAACGACAAGCACATCGAGGTGATCGTGCGCCAGATGGTGCGCCGGGTGAAGATCACCGGGGTGGGCGACAGCACTTTCATGCTGGGGGAGCAGGTGGAACGCTACCGCTTCGAGGAGGAAAATGAGCGGATCCTCGCCGAGGGCGGGGAACCGGCAACGGCCGAGCCCATGCTGCTCGGCATAACGAGGGCCTCTCTCACCACCGACAGCTTCATCTCCGCCGCCTCCTTCCAGGAGACCACCAAGATCCTCACCGACGCATCCATCGCAGGCAAGGTGGACTACCTCCGGGGGCTCAAGGAGAACGTGATCATGGGGCGCCTCATCCCGGCGGGCACGGGCCGGGTCTTTTATGAGGAGAAGGAGCGCCGCCGAGCGCCGCAGACTGAAGTCGGCGCAGCGGCCTGAGGGAGGGCTCCAATGGAAGCACGGGCAAGGCGGATATCCATCCCCCCCGAGGTCGGCCCTCTATACCAGAGGCTCAGATCCAAATACACTCTGGATTTCGAGTCCGTGAGGGTTCGCGGCAGGCAGTTTGATTTCCTGCACTTGAAGGATATCGAGCCTCTGATCGCCGGCAGGGACATCTTTGCCGAATCGGCGGAATTTCCTTACTGGGTCAAGATCTGGGAGGCGTCGGTGGTGATGGCCGACTTCCTGGCTCACATGAAGCCGAACCCAGAGCAGTGCATCCTGGAACTGGGAAGCGGTCTCGCCGTGCCCGGTCTTGTCGCCGCCGCCTTCGGGCACTGCGTCACCATCAGCGACTACCAGGACGAGATTCTGGATTTCGGCCGGGTTTCGGCGGCGGTGAACAGGTGCGACGGGGTCGGTTTTGTGCGGCTGGACTGGATGGCGCCGGCGCCTGTGGAACTGGGGCGGTTCCGAGTTCTGATCGGGTCAGAGGTCCTCTTTCACCCCCGTTTTTTTGAGCCCCTCCTCGGAATTTTCCGCAGATTTCTCGCTCCAGGCGGGGCGATATACCTTGCTCATGACGCCAGGCGCAAGAGTCTGGGGGCCTTCCTTCCTCTCTGTGAACCGGAGTACGACATCGCTGTGCAGAAGAAGACCCTTCGGGGGGACGGGGAGACCGTGGAGATCCTCCTCACCCGGCTGGTGCCCAAGGGCGTCTGATGTTCCCGCCCCATTGAACCCGGTTCGGTCCTGGCGGAGGGTGCCGGGGCGGGTCATTTTTTGTGGCCGGGAAGGTTTATGGTGGTACAGCTTCCTGAACCGCAGGAGCGCTGCTGGATTGGCTGCGCTGAAGAAGAATTCGAAGATGCCTGACCGCCTCCCACCCAGTTGGCGGCACTGACGAGTTTGCTCACGTCCGGACTCTGACATTTCGGGCAGCGCACGGTATCTATTTCGTCCTTTTTCATCAGGAGCAGTTCAAAGCAGAAGTTGCAGCTCGTGCAGCGGAATTCGTGAATGGGCATGGGGTCTTTCCCTCTCTCGGCGTTAAAGTGTTTCAAGTGTAACGGTTCTGCGGGAAAAAAAAAGAGGGGCCGCCCGTTTTCAGGGCCGCCCCTCTCGGTCGTCCTCTGCTGTTGCCGCCGGGGCTAGAAGAATACCTCGAAGGTCATGTAGAAATTGTCCATCCGGTCTACGGGTCCGAAAAGCTGAGCGTTTGCCGGGGAATCCTGCAGGTCGTCCAGCTTGACGGGTTTCCCCAGCCAGACGCCTGTTCCGGTGTAGTCGAACCAGAAGTACTGGTAGCCTGCCCGGATGAAGGCATTGGCGTACCTGGAGAGGTATGTCTCGGGCAGATCCCAGATCCAGTACACCTCGGCCACGTGGCCGCGGGCGCTGAGCTTGTCCAGATAGAGGTCGTCCGCCGCGACGTTGAAGGGCATCCAGTACTTGGATCCATAGTTGTATTCCAGGCCGAGCTTGCTGTTGAGTATCTCAAGGGGGATCCGCACGCCGGCATACACCGACCAGCCGTAGTGGGTGTCGAGGTCTTCGCCAGGGTTCGTCAGGATGCTCGCTCCCTGGAAGGGGTCGAAGGCAGGGGAGGCCGGTCCGTCGGGGAACAGGCCTTTGCTCCGGGCCTTCGGATCGGCGATGCTGCTGCCCCCGGAGATGAACCAGTCCACACCGCGGAATTTGTGCTGGACCAGGCCGGTGATCTCGTACATGTCCCCGAGGTTGGTCTGCGTGGTCATGCTGATCTGCTGCGCCCCGAAGGGCGTGGTGCCCGAATCGTCCGCGAGCCACAGCCGGCCGTCCGGGAAGTCGAAGATGTCCGCTGCCCTGAAGGCCTGAAGTATAACCAAGAGATCGTTCCCGGGATCGTCGATCACATCCCACACGAATCCGTAAAAGTCCACGTCGTCCAGCTTCACATCCTGCCCAAGTTCCTTGAAACCGGAATCAAACCCGCGGCCGTAACAAAAGCGGATTCGGCCGGTCCAGGGATAGCTGTACTGGTAGCCCAGGGTCAGGCCGTCGAAGGCATAACAGATTCCGAGACCCAAGGGTGTGGCGTCGCGTTCGTCGAGTCCTTCCCTCAACTGTGTGGGCGCTCCGTGGGTTGTGGGCCTCCTGCCGATGGAGAACCAGACCGGAAGGTCGGCGATGTTCGTCCAGTTCACGAAGGCCCGGTCGACATAGATTCTCGAATCGCTGGGCCGGATCCCGTAAGTGGCCGAGTGGGTGAAGAGGTTCGCCGGGAAGATGCCCTGCCCCGCTGACGTGAAATCGGAATCCATACCCCAGAGTTTGTACATGGCAAGCCGGGCCTTGAAGGTGAGGTTCTCGCTGGCCTGCACCCGGGCGTTGAGTCGCACCCTGTTGGTATAGACGGTGTCGTTGTCAGGATTGTACGCTCTGGTGAGGGCCGGCATCTGGCCGGCCATCTGCGCCGCCACAAGGTCGTTCACGTTGTAATATTTGGGCTGGTGCAACCGCGTGGAATCGAGGCGGAACCGGTAGTCGCCCCAGACGCTGAACCGGCCGACTCCGTCGGTGAGCAGATCGGTAAGGCCCTCCGAGACCTCGTCGACCACATCGCTCTGATCTTCCTGCTTCGCCTGGACTTCCTTCAGCTGTTGCCTGATCTGATTCAGTTCGGCCTGATCCACCGGAACCGGCCGGGCCTGCCCGGCCTGGACTTCCTTGAGCTGCTGCTTGACCCGCTCGAGTTCCGCGCTCAGATCGTCTATTTTCCTGAGCAGATCCTCGGGCGTGGGAGATGCGTAACCGCCGGCGAAGGCGGCCGCCGGCAGGGCAAGGAACAGTGCCAACAATACCCCGACTCCTCTCTTCATCATGGGACTTTCCCCCTTCTTTTTGATTGTCCAGCTCCTGAAAAGGCGCACGACACCCCTCTTGCCACCTTTTTCGATCTCTATTATGAAAAGCAAGGCATGTCAAGGTGGATCCTTCCACGGAAGGAGTGCGCTGCTCGTGGAGTACGCCCGATTTCTGGAGAGAATCAAGGAGAAGGCAGGGACGGGCGCCGGGATGATCCTGGTCCACAACGGTGTGGTTCGGGACCGCGACCGGGACGGCCGCCTGGTCAGCGGCATCGTGGTGACCGCTGACCGTGGACGGCTCGATGCCGTCCTGGAGGAGGCCAGACGACTCCCGGGTGTGCTCGCCGTGGAGGTCGAAATCTGCGAGGGCGCTCTCTCGGTGGGGGAAGACCTGATGCTTCTCGGTGTCGCCGGCGACATCAGGGAACACGTGATAGGGGCGCTGACATGGACGCTGAACCGGATCAAGACGGAGGTCACCAGAAAGAAGGAGTATTTCCTTTGACGCCTTTGCAGGAACGTGCCCTCCGGATCGAAATGGTGCGGATCTGCCGCCGGCTGTACAATAAGGGGCTTCTCGCCGGGGCGGACGGCAACGTGAGCATCCGGTTCCCGGATTCCAGATGCTTCCTGACGACCCCGAGCGGCGTCCACAAGGGTTCGCTTTGTGCGGGCGATCTGGTGCTTGTCGGCGCAGCTGGAGAGGTCATTGGAGGCATGGGAAGGCCGTCCTCGGAGCTGGCCCTGCATCTTTCCGTATACAGGGAAGACCCGGCGTGCATGGCGGTGGTCCACACCCATGCGCCTTGGGCCATGGCGCTGAGCCTGGCCGGTCTGGGACTGGCTCCGCACCTGCTGGTGGAGGCGCGGATGCTCCTAGGGACCGTGGCGGTGGTGCCCTATCGGGAGCCTGGGAGCATTGCCCTGGCCGAAGCCGTGGCCGCCGTGTTGCATCTGGGGCCGGCGCAGATCCTTGCCCATCACGGCGCGTTGACCAGGGGACCGTCGCTGGCCGCTGCCGCCGATCTCATGGAATGTCTGGAGCACAACTCCAAGATAACGGCCCTGGCCCGTCTCCTTGGAGACCCTGCCCCCCTCCCGCCGCCGTAGTAGTCTGTGAGCCCTCGGCGCCTGTGTCCGTCCATCGCGGCCGGGCCGAAGTCGGAATTTCAGGCCCTGAGGAACGATGTGCCCGGTTCCGGAGTGAGCAGCCCCTGGTCGGCGTTCAGGCCGTAGCTCCCTCCCAGAAGCAGGGGCTGGTTCTCCAGGCCGTGGCCCGCCGGCAGTCCGGCGACCACGGGTTTTCCAAATCCGCAGAGCCGGTCTTCGATCAGGGTCCTGACTGCTTCCTCCGAGGCCCCTGTCCCCAGCAGCTGCCCCACGGCGATACCGGCCACCCTGTCCAGCCGGCCGGAGAGTCGGAGGTGGGTGAGCATCCGGTCGATCCGGTAGAGAGATTCGTTGTGATCCTCCAGCAGAAGGACGGCGCCGTCCCAGGGTGGCTCGTACGCGGTTCCAAGGGTATGGATAAGGCACGTGAGGTTGCCGCCGGCGAGTTTTCCCCTTGCTGTTCCCGGGCAGAGGGGGATGCCTTGAAGTTCAGGGAATCGCCCGGCCCTCAGGCTCTCCCAGAGGGACTTCCGGGCCTCCTGCGAAGTGGATGAGAGGGTTGCCACCAGCGGCCCGTGGATCGAGATGCACCCGGCCCTGGCGAGGGCTGCGTGCAGGAAGGTGATGTCGCTGAATCCGATGACCGGGGGGCATCCGGGCCGCACTTTGTTCCAGTCCACCTGGTCCACCCACCTCAGGGAACCATACCCGCCCCGCACCGCCCAGACGAAGTCGATGTCAGGATCCAGCATGCGGGCGGAAAACCTCGCCGCCTGCTCTCGGTCATCGCCCGCCAGGTAAGGGAGGAGTGGAGTGCCCCCCGAGGGACTCCCGGCCAGAAATCCGATCCGTGGCCCTTCCTGCCGCACGACCTGCAGTCCGGCCTCCAGGGCGTCCTCCAGGACCGGACTCGAGGGGGTCAGGAGTGCCACCCTGAGCACTCTTTCCCCAAGGCGTTTTTCGGGTCCTGACCTGCGGCCTCTCATGATGTATGGACCTCCGAACACGCCCAGTGATATCCCGCCCGGCCTGGATCGGCCTTGCGCCAGGGACGCTCGTGCCTTACTGTGTACACTATCGAATCGCCGGAGGCATTGCAGCGCAGCGAGCAGGCGCGGACACGGCTACCCAAGGGGAACGGGACGGAAAACAGTATGGGCCATCAACGAGACTATTACAAGATACTCGGGGTCTCCCGGGGAGCCTCTGCCGAGGAGATCAAGAAGGCGTACAGGAAGATGGCCCTCAAGTACCATCCGGACCGGAACCAGGGAGACAAGGCCGCAGAGGAACGTTTCAAGGGGGTGAACGAGGCCTACGCTGTTTTGAGCGATCCTCAGAAGCGCCGCCATTACGATACCGTCGGTTCTGCCGAGTTTCATCGCACACACTCCCAAGAGGACATTTTCCGGAACTTTGATTTCGGCAGTGTGTTTCGAGATCTGGGCCTCGGGGGGGATTTTTCAGGCCGGGTGTTCTTCGGGGGAAGAGCCGGGGGCAATGTGCCCTTCGACGAGCTGCTCGGACAATTTTTTCAGCCCGGAGGGGGCGGAGGTTTTCACGGCACGGGCGTCCGTCAGTCGCCGCAGCCGGGGCAGGACGTGGTGCTGGAACTGCTCGTCACCCCCGGAGAGCTCATCGAGGGCGTGCAGAAGGTGGTCTCCCTCAATGTCGGAGGCAGACAGGAAAGGATTTCGGTGCGAATACCCGCGGGCGTGGGCCCCGGCAAGAGGGTGCGGGTGTCCGGAAAGGGTGCTCCTGGCCCCGGCGGGGTGCGCGGAGACCTGTTTCTCCTTCTCAAGCTTCAGGCGGACCCGCGGTTTCGTTTCACCGGTTCGGACGTGGAGGTAGACGCGGCAGTGCGTTTTTCCGATGCCTGTCTCGGTACTGAGATCGAGGCGCCCACCTTGGAGGGGGGAACGGTCAAGGTCAGGGTTCCTGCGGGGACGAAGTGCGGCCAGAGGCTCCGTCTCAAGGGGAAAGGGCTCCCTAATCCGTCCGGCGGCCGGGGGGACCAGTACGTGAAAATCGCGATCGATACGCCGGGCAGGCTCACCTCAAACCAGAGGGACCTGATCCGGAGGATGCGCGAAGAAGGTCTCTAGGCAGGGCGGGGCGGCGGGCCGAGAGGCGCCGCTGCCCCGGCCATGCGTCCGCCCCCTACTTGAAGTACTCCTTGGGGATGTCATTCACCACGAAATTTACCGCCTCGTAAATGCAGTTTCGAATGGCCTTTTCCATGGGTGTCTTGGCGTAGGCCCCGAGCCCGCCTCCCAGTGGAGTGCTCCCCACGATACCGCCCAGGATTCCGCCGGCGGAGATGGAACTGGCGCTGCCTTCGACCCGGGTGGCAGTGAGTACTTCAGAGGTCTCGACGTCTACCAGCCGGATGTCCATTGCCATGGAGGTCTTGTCGAAGGCCCCGGCGACCCCGCCGATGACGTTTCCAAAGAGTCCCCCCACACCGCCCCGGGCCCCGGAGGTGCCGGGCTCCCAACCCGTTATGGCCGCAACCACCATGACGTCGGCTTCCTTGATTTTTCCTTTACGGCTCTTCGTCTCAGGAGTGTATCCCTGTTCGCGGAGCCGCATCTCTTCGGCCAGGGCGCCGAAGTCCTGTCTCTCCACTACGGTGAAACACTTGGTCTGCACGAGGCTGGTGACCATCATGTCGCGGAGTCCTGTCATCACCCCGGCCTCATGTTGGACCGTCACCGTGCCGCCCGGGCCGGATATGGTGGTGGTGCCGCCGCCATTGACCCTCCAGTCGAACCGCGCCACTGCAAGTCGGGCCTTGCCTGGGCAGGAATAGGCCTGCTGGGACATGGTGGTGTCTACGCTGGCCTTGGGCTGGACCATGGACTCGCAGCCGCAGAGGAACACCGGGACAACGAGGGCCAGGACAAGAAAAACCGGACTCACAATACGTTTCTTCATCATTAGACTCCTTTCCCTTGCAGATTGATGCCGAGATCTTTCACAAACCCGAACAGGGTTACAATGCGTGATCTTCGATGTAGCGCTTTACCTGATCCACATCGGCAGGCAGGCGCTCGCAGCGTCTGGGCCGATCCTCGATCCCTCGCAGAGCAGCTGGCCTCTCGGGGTTCTTGCCGATGGCCTTGCGGACCGCCTCCGGGAACTTGGCCGGGTGCGCCGTGGCAAGACAGACAACCGGCCCCTCGGGGAGGTCGGGGCCCAGGCGCTGGACGGCGGCCACGCCCACTGCCGTGTGGGGGTCAAGGACATATCCGGTTTCCTTGTAGACGTCCCGGATTGCGGTCAAGGTGGCCCCCTGGTCGATGGATGCCGAAACAAAGTCCTTCCGCACGCGGCTCCTTTCATCGAGGGAGCAAGTGATTTCGCCGCCGGTCTCGAAGGCAGTCATGGTATCCCTGACCCGGGCCGGATCCTGATCGAAGAGATAGTAAAGATAACGTTCAAAGTTGCTCGCGATCTGGATATCCATGGAGGGGCTAATGGTGGGCACGACCTGATTCCGGACGTAACGCCCTTCGTGGACAAAGCGGGTGAGAATGTTGTTTTCGTTCGTCGCGAGCACCAGCCTGCCGATCTTCCCCGGTATGAGGCGTTTGGCCACGTAGCCCGCGAAGATGTCACCGAAATTTCCCGTCGGGACCGCGAAGTTGACCCTTTCCGCGCCGGCCTCGCTGTTCAGCTTCAGGTATGCGTAAACGTAATAGACAACCTGGGAGAGGATCCGTGCCCAATTGATGGAGTTGACGGCGCCCAGACGGTGCTTCTGCTTGAAGGGGATATCGTTAAAGATCGCCTTCACCACGGTCTGACAGTCGTCGAAAGTGCCCTCGATTGCCACGTTCCAGACGTTTGCCTCGGGAACCGTGGTCATCTGGAGGGCCTGAACCGAACTCACGCGGCCGTGTGGGTGCAGGATGAAGATGTTGATGTTTTCCTTGCCCTTCACCCCGTAGATAGCGGCGCTTCCGGTGTCCCCGGAGGTGGCTCCAAGGATGTTCATGGTCTCTCCCCGTTCCTTGAGGAGCAGGGAGAAGAGGTTCCCCAGGAACTGAAGCGCGATGTCCTTGAAGGACAGCGTGGGGCCGTGGAAGAGTTCGAGCACGTTGACCTTGGGCATTTTGATCAGCGGGGTCACCTCGGGTGTGTCGAAGGTCGTGCAGGCCGACTCCACCAGGGCTTCGAGATCCGGCCGTTCCAGGCCGGCGACGAAGAGGGACATCACCTCGACGGCAAGCTGCGGATAGGAAAGGTTCCGCCATGTTTCCATGGTGGTGGAGTCAACCGAGGGTAGGGTCTGGGGCAGGAGGAGTCCCCCGTCCGTGGCAAGGCCCATCATCACCGTCTCCTTGAAGCCGACGGGTTCTATCCCTCCCCGGGTGCTGACATATCTCATGAACGTTCCCCGCGATGATGGTGATCGGGACCGTGCCCATGGTGTCCATGGATGTCAGTCTGTTCCATGGGCCCTCCCGCCAGGAGAAGTGCGTCCTTCAGTCGATTTGTCACCTTTTCGGACGCTTCGGCCGCCTTTATGAGCGCAGCGGAGATCCCCGGGCCGCCAGCGTCCTGGCAGGACCGGGCCCAGCGCTCGAATTCGGCCTGGTGCTCCTCGTTGTGGCCGATCCAGTGGGGCAGGAGGACGCGCAATTTTTCCAGATCTGTCATGACTGTCGAGACCTCATTTTCTGAATCGAGACGGTGTTTCCGCCGCCTTTTCGTCGATCAACCATGTCCACAAGGGATCACGGCCCAGGGATCAAGGGTATCAGAAGACCGGCGGCAATTCCACCGTGAGATTCCAGGTCCTCCACGCGGAGTTCCGCCCCGGCAAAGACCCGCCTCCCCCAACGCAAACCCGGTCTGCGGGGCGCTTATTCCCTGGCTTCGAGGATGATCCGGTGCTTCAAAAGGTCAATCGTGACGATGCGTGCCGCCACTGTCTGCGGGGGCTCGAAGAGCCCCTGTATTTTCACCCAGCCCGGACCAGGCTCGACCAGGATCGCGTCCCGCAGCAGCACCTCCTCCTGTGTCCCTTTTCTCATATAGACCGTGGACTGACACATGCCGACCTCCCCAGGGTGGGTGCGGACGGCAACTGTGTCCCGCAGGCCGTCCCTTCCCATGGTCTTGACTTCGGATGCCCCTCATTATAACTGGTAATGGAGATTCTGTGGCAGCCATTTTCAGAGGGAGGAGACGATCATGACCCGTAGGATCCGGCATATTCACGCGATGGAAATCCTCGACTCCCGGGGAAACCCGACGGTCCGCGCCTCCGTCATCCTTGAGGACGGCACCCGGGGCGATGCATCGGTCCCTTCCGGCGCCTCCACCGGGGAAAACGAGGCTCTTGAGCTCAGAGACGGCGACCTGCGCCGTTACGGCGGGAAAGGAGTACTGAAGGCGGTGGCCAACGTGAACGAGGTCATTGCCCCGAGGCTCAAGGGGATCGACGTCACGAAACAGGCGGAGATCGACACGCTGATGATCGATCTGGACGGTACGGGAAACAAGAACCGGCTCGGATCCAATGCGATCCTGGGGGTGTCCATGGCCTGCGCGCGTGCGGCGGCAAGGGCCGTCGGTCTTCCTCTCTTCTCCTACCTGGGCGGGGCGACCGGCGGCCGCCTCCCGGTTCCAATGATGAACATCCTCAACGGAGGGGCCCATGCCGACTGCAGCGTGGATTTTCAGGAGTTCATGGTGATGCCCGTCGGGGCCCCGACCTTTGCCGAGGCCCTGCGCTACGGGGCCGAGACGTTCCATGCGCTGAAGGCCCTTCTGAAGGAGGGAGGCTATTCCACCGCGGTTGGAGATGAAGGAGGCTTCGCACCGAATCTGGGCAGCAACGAGGAACCCTGCGAACTCATCGTGCAGGCCATCGAAAAGGCTGGATACAAGCCCGGGGAGGACGTGGCCATCGCCCTGGATGTGGCGGCGAGTTCCTTCTTCGAGGAGGACAGATACGTCCTGAGGCGCTCCGGCGGAGGAGAGAAGACCAGCGTCGAGATGGTGGAGATCCTCAAGGGCTTGGTGCAGAAGTATCCCATGGTATCCATCGAGGACGGTCTTGACGAGAACGATTGGAGCGGCTTTTCTCTCCTGACAGGCGAGATCGGCGACCGGATCCAGGTGGTGGGGGACGATGTGTTCGTGACCAACACGGGCTTCATCGGCCGGGGGATTGCGGAGAAGTCCGCCAATGCCGTGCTCATCAAGCTCAACCAGATAGGCTCGGTGACGGAGACTGTGGACGCGATCCGGATGTGCCGGGAGGCGGGCTGGCGCTACGTGGTGTCCCACCGGTCCGGAGAGACTGAGGACCCGTTCATTGCCGATTTCACCGTGGCCATGGACGGAGGCCAGATCAAGACGGGGTCGGCGAGCCGGAGCGAACGGCTTGCCAAGTACAACAGGCTGCTGGAGATCGAGCGGGACCTCGGCCCTGGAGCCCGATTCAAGAGCCCTTTTTGACCGCATGCCGCACCGTTTCCGCTTCCCGGGCAACGGGGTTTTCCCCACTCTCGTAGCGGCGGTCAGGGTGGGACGTTCTCAGGCGTCCTGGAATTTCTGGAAGAGGGGGAGTGCGGGCTGGCCGTCCGAACCTTCCTCGCTGTCCGTCATCTCTGCGATTCGGGGGAGGGCGTCGAGGTCCTTGAGATCGAAGACCTCCAGGAATCGTCTGGCCGTTCCGTAGAGGAGGGGGCGGCCGGGCACGTCTTTTCTGCCGACGATTTTCACGAGTTTTTTCTCAAGAAGGAATTTCAGGGTTCCGCTGGTGTCCACGCCTCGGAGCTCTTCCACTGCCGCCCGGGTCACGGGCTGTTTGTACGCTACGATGGCCAGCGTTTCCAGGGCCGGCCGGCTCATCCTGGGCGGGCTCGTCTTTCCGAGTCTCGCTATCCATTCCTTTAGGTGCCCGCGGGTCTGGAGGCGGTATCCTTCGGCCACCTCCCGGAGTTCGAACCCCCGTTTTTCATTGTCGTATTCGGTTTGGATGATCTTGAGGGTCGTGCGGACGGCGGCCGGCGGGAACTCCGGCAGGATGCGGGCGAGTTCCCGTGCCCCCAAGGGCCGGTCTGCTACCAGGAGTATGGCCTCGAGAATGGCCTTGAGGTGCGGTTCGACCGAAGTCATGCTCTCGAGCGACCGGGTTCAGAGTTCTTCCACCACGACCGCGCCGCTGACCTTCACGTCCTTGCCTTTCTCATCGATAAAGGAGATGTAGGCGCCCTCAACCTCGATCTTGAAACGGCCCTCCCAACTCCTGATGACGGTTCCTGAGCAGTCATAGAGGGTCACCTTTCGCTTGAGCCCGATGACGTCGGACTTGAGATGCTTGAGTTCCTTGCGTTGTTTCTCCGTGCACGCGGGCAGGCAAAAGAGGATGCATGCCAGGCCGATGAGGAACCAAATGGCCTTCGGACAGGGCGTCACGGCACGGCCTCCCGCCCCAGATCGAAGGCCCTGAGATTCATCTCGCGGAAGCCCGGCTTCACCTTCGAACGGATGGCCTCCCGGACGGCCTCCGGCGAGAGCGTCAGGATGCCGGTGCCGAGAAGTGCCCCGAGCAGGACGACATTCACGGTTTTCGCGTTTCCCGCTTTCCCTGCCGTGGCCTGGGCGTCGAAGGCCACCACCCTTCTGCAGTGCCGCTCCATGAATCCCACCCAGGCGGCTACATCCGGATATTCGGCTTGCCCGAGCTGGACGGTGAAGGGGACGATGGGGGCGGTGCTGGTGATGATGCAGGAGGAGCTGGAACACCGGGAAAGTGCCCGCAGGGTCTCCAGGGGTTCGAAGCCGACCAGGACGTCCGCTTCGCCCTCGGAGATCAAGGGGCTTTCGACGCCGCCGAGCATGACCGTCGACTCCACCACCCCACCCCTCTGGGCCATGCCGTGGACCTCGCTCACCCGCACCGGGATCCCCGAGGCCATGGCCGCCTCTCCCAGGAGCCGGGACGCGAGGAGGGTGCCCTGGCCTCCGACACCGGCGAAGAGCAGTCGCATCCGCCTCATTTTTTACCTCCGGCCCGTTTCGCGTACAGCACGCAGGGGGCCTCCGAGATCACCACCGAGAGCCCGTCCTCCGACAGGACCTCCTTCAGCACCTCCACGGCCTCCGCCCGGCGGTACGGATTGATCTTCCGCACCCGCTCCACACCGCAACCCCGGACCACCTGCTCGATGGGGACCCTGGTGCGGTCGTAGCCCGGCGGGGGGATGGCGATCCCCGGGTTGGGCTGATGCCCGGTCATGGCGGTTGTGCCGTTGTCCAGGATGACAAGGCAGAAGCGGTGTCGGTTGTGGACCGCGTTGATCAGGGGGGGGACGCCGGAATGGAAGAAGGTGGAGTCTCCGATGAAGGAGACGATCTTCTGATCCGTGGCTACGGAAAAGCCTGCCGAGGTGCCGACGCTCGATCCCATGCAGAGGATGTAGTCCGTCATCCTGATGGGAGGCAGGAGGCCCAGGGTGTAGCACCCGATGTCAGAGGGGAAGAAGGTTCTTTCCGTGAGCCCCAGCGCCGCGAGCGCCTCCTTGACCGCCCCGTACGTCTCCCGGTGCGGGCACCCTTTGCAGAGGGAGGGGGGGCGCTGGGGAAGCGTAGGGACGGCGGAGAGATCCGGCCTCGGGGCCTCCCTGGGCTCCAAGCCGAACACCCGGGCGACGGCCGCGCTGACCTGGGCCGGCTCCAGCTCGAAGAGTCTCGGCAGATGTCCGCTTCTCTTCCCGTATATGGGCACGGGCACACCGGCCTCCTGTGCGAGGACCTTCAGGGCCTCCTCCTGGAACGGCTCCAATTCCTCCACCACCAGGACCTGTTCCACCTGCCCGAGGAAGCGGCGCAGCAGGCGCCGGGGGTGGGGATAGGTGAATCCAAGGCGGAGGAAGCTGGTCCTCTCCCCGCAGCGGAGGTCTTCCAGCGCATCCGCCGCATAACACGCGGCAACGCCCGAGGCCAGGATGCCTGTCTTGCCCTGACCCTCCAGCCGGTTGAACCCGGAGGACTCCGCCATCTCCTCCGCCGCTGCGGTCTGCCGGAGCAGCACCTTGTGTCTCGCCCGGGCCACCGCCGGTACCGGGACCCAGCGCATCGGCTCCTGGACAAAATGTCCCGGGCCCCTACTTTCACGAGGCAGGGGACCCAGCTCCACCGGGGCCCGCATGTGCGCGGTCCGGGTGGTGGTGCGGATGATCACGGGCAGTTCCAGGGCCTCCGACACGGCGAAGGCCTCCACGGTCATGGCCTTGGCCTCCTGGGGCGAGGAGGGCTCGAGCATAGGCAGGCCGGCCATCTTGGCGTACGCTCGGTTGTCCTGCTCGTTCTGGCTGGAATGGATGGACGGATCGTCTGCGTTGACGATGACCATTCCTCCTTTCGTGCCGAGGTAGGCGAGGGTCATGAGGACATCCGCCGCCACGTTGAGGCCCACGTGCTTCAGGCAGGTCAGGCTCCGGAGGCCCGCCGCCGAAGCAGCAGCAGCGAGTTCCATGGCCACCTTTTCGTTGACGGAGAATTCGAAGTAGAGTCCCGCTGCCGGGTCCCGGCAGAGCTGGAGCATATTGTTTCCGATCTCTGAGGAGGGGGTGCCCGGATAGGCGGCGGCCACGGCCACTCCGGCCTCAAGTGCCCCCCGTACTATGGCCTCGTTTCCGAGGAGGAAGAGTTTCTTTCCCGTCTCGTCGGTCAGGAGTTCGTGCATGGCTCCGGTTGTCCCTTTCGCACTGGGTGCCGTCAGGCGAGCCGGGCCATGGTGGCTACGTCGCCCGTCTCAAAGGAACCGCCCGAGACGGCGGATGCCTCGGCTGCATCGGTGCCGAAAAGGTGTTCCACCACGATTTCCCCTTTCAGCTCGCCGGGGGCCAGACCAAGGGAGCGCCGGGTGACAGGGTCCACCAGTTCACGCCCCCGGCCGTATACCCGGAGCCGGTCACCTGGCCGGAGGCCGCTCAGCCGGCCGGAATTCAGGTACACTTTCCCTTCTTCGGTCTTGATGATCCTGCAGGACCATTCGGTGCCGCGGACCACGTCCTCGGAGATCTTGGGTGCCACCTCCTCGAACTGGTCCAGCCTGGCGAGATAAGATCCGATGAGCACGCTTTCCCCGGCGTGGATCACGTCGAGCCGCAGATCGGACCTGGGTGCCGGCCCGAAGGTCTCGGGAAAATATACGAGTATGTACGCGTGTATTCCGGCCAGGGAGGCGATCTCTCTTCTGACAGCGGAGGAGGCGAGATCAGCCACGGACTCTCCCCGCTCCTCGAGGAGCCGGGAGAGCTGAGATGCGTCCACGGGGACTAGGCCCTCCGTGCGTCTCAGGGCGGCGGGGAGGAGGGAGAGGACGTCGAGGCCGAGATCTCCGAGGAGCGACAGGAGGACCACTTTTCGGCGGAGAACCGGCAGACCTCCCTGGTCCTTGGCCCGCTCCGGCAGGCCCATGAGACGTTCTTCGAGGCGTGCCAGACGTTCCTCGAGATCCTTTTCCTTCGGCGAGGGACCGAAGAGCCTGAGCGACTGTCCCGCGCCGGCTGTGCTGCGGAAATAGTCGGAGGTGATGAGCATGGGCGAGGCGACGATCCGTTCCTCGAGTTCGGCCCTGCGGATTGCCTCCGGATCCTCCGCCGAATCGGCGGTCGCGCCGGGGCCGGCGTCTTTCCCGACGGCCTGGCGGGCCTTTTCTCCGGCGCACGCCGCCAGTGCTGCGAGAAGCCACAGTGCCCATATCAGTACCGGCAACGCTGCGGGATGCCTTGTGGTCTGCACTGTCTCCTCCGTCGCTTCGAATTCGTTCGTAACTATACCCTGAAAATTTTCGCGTGTCAGGCGCGCAATGTCCCAGCCGCCGCCGGAAGGCCGAAGTGCCCGGCCGCAGCCGAAAAAAATGGACAGGGGCTTGAAGCCCCCGTCCATTTTGTCGCGTTCGCCTGCGCCAGCTAGAAGCTGTACGTCATGTATCCCATCAGGGACTGGACGGTGACGTCCTGTTCCCCGTAGACATACGCCTCGTCGTCTTCAAAGTCCGTGTAGTAGTAACTCACGCCCAGACCCATGCTCCCCGTCAGGCGGTAAGACACCCCGGCCGTGACGTCCAGCTCGTTGAAGTCGAGATTGGAATAGCCGGACACGGCGTTGATGTACGCGGTGTCGTACAGGAGAGGCTGGTTGGGGTTGAGGCTGCTCGAGTCGTAGCCGAGCTTGACATCGCCTGTCACGTAGTGGCCGAACTTCAGGTCCGAGATGTTGCCGCGGCCGGTCATGTACGCGAGGTTGAGGTTGATGTCCAGTTTGGGTAGCGGGGCTAAGTTTGCGCCTGCTGTGAAGGTGTGAGCCTCGGTGCGATATTCCATGCCGGTGTGTTCGGAACCATACTGGTCCGATGTGATGAGGTTCGCTCACCCGTCATAGATGGCGATACAGAACAGAGATTCGTACTTGTCGTTGAAGTAGTTGTAGCCTGCGGAAAACACCATCTTTTCACTGGGGGTGAGGACCACGTTGATTCCTCCGGTGAACAGGTCCTGCTCCCATTCATTGCCGTCCACCTCGTCGTTTTCAGCCAGGCGGTACTTTGCGTAGAGGCTCGTGCTCACAAGCTGCATCGGGCTCCACGTGGTCCTGGCCTTGAACTCGTGGGCGGTATTTGGCAGATTCGATCTGGTTCCGGTCCGGGCGTGGTAAATGGCGGGGTAGTAAGACCGTGAATAGTCGTAGAGGGCGGTTCCGGGTCCTGCATAGCCGGCGCCGCTCACGTCCGGCGGGCAGACGGCCTTGTCCATGGCGTAGGCGTCGTCGGCCAGAGAGAGGGTGTAGCCGAGCCGGAGCTTCAAGCTGCGGTCGATCCGCCAGTCTCCGGCGATGTCGAACGTGTGCTCCGTGGTCTCTGAGGGGACCTCGTACTCCTCGGCGTTGTCACGGTCCACATACCGGAGTTCGTAATCGCCGTGGAGTGTGACGCCGGTCATGATGCGCCAGGATGCGTCCACTCCGGCGGTGACCACGTCCCTGTTGTACCCGCTCTCCCGTGTGAAGTCCCAGTAGCCGGCTGGGAGCCCGTACCCTGTGGCGAGGTCCCGGTTCGCCGCGGCGGTGGAACCCGCTGCCAGGGCGATGGTGTAAAGATCGTCGGCCACGTCGACGTACACATCATCGCCGTCGATGGTCTGATATGAGCCGCGGACGTTGAAGGAAAGCGCCCTGGTGAGGCGGCTGTGCCACTTCGCCGTGACAGATGTACTGTCGAGTTCCAGATCCTTGCCGAACTGCCCCATCAGCGGGTCGTAGGAACCGCCCGTATCCTCGTTTGTGCTCCGGGAATAGGCGAACCCCGCGGTGAACACGTTCTGTGGGTTCACGTCCCACCGGGCCTTGAGGGTGTGGGTGTCCTTGGTGGAATCCGGTGTCTCGTCAAAGGGCAACGCTCCGCTCATGTTGGCGTACTGGAGACGGTTCACGAAGGAGTTGAGGTGGGCCGGCACCACCAGCCCGTTGTAGGTCTGTTCCAGGTCGTCACTCTTGTCGTTGAATTCCCGGTGCAGAAACGAGTACTCAATGCCCAGGGCCCCGACCCGCAAGGACGCCTTGGGGATGTAGTCGTTGGTGACTTCGTGCACGCCCCGGGAGTATCCCTCCACATGGCAGGCGGAGCATTTGCTCATGGTGCGGGCCTGGGCGCAGCCCTGCCGCTTCTCCATGCGGTGATCGAACCCCAGGGTGAGTTCCGGGATCATGGGGATGTGGAACGTGACGCCGTTGTTCCACTCGGATCGGGTGACGGCGTACTCGTCCAGGGGATTGTGGTCGGTGTGGTACACCGCCGCCGAGCCGATGGTCCCGGCCGCCCCGAGCGAAGCTACGGTGAGCCCGCCGCCGCCGTTGGCCGCCAGATCGAAGATGTGCGCTTCGAGATTGGAGAGCCCGTCGTGGCCCAGCCGGTGCATGAACCGGTTGTAGTCGGTCTTGTAGAGGAGGACGCGCTGGAGGGAGAGTGCGCCGGCGTATTCCTGATCATCGCCGTCCTGATAGTGAGCCTGGCCGTCGAACGCCAGGCCGCCGCTGCGGAGGCTCAGGTCCGCCCCCAGATCCACCGTGAGGTTCTTGTCCACGGCGCTGTTGTATTCGACGCCGCCTACGGCGCCGTCCTCGTCTCTGTCGATATCATCCAGCGTCCACATGCCCCCGAGGGTGACCTCGCCCTCGAGGACCTTCTCCTCGGCCATGGCTCCGGGGCAACCGGCCCAGGCCAAGGCCAGGATTGCCAGTACAGTAAATGCGATTCTCTTCATTGGCTTTCCTCCTCCTTACCTGGTCAACGCGCCGCCGCTGCCGGTCACGCTCTGCGACGGGAGGTCCGAGCCGTGGACCTTCGAGTGGCACTGGGTGCACTTAGTGAGAAATGCCTTCTGGAAACCGTAGTCCGCCGGCTGCATCCTGCGAGAGGGGTCTCCGGGATTCCCGCCGGGGACCGCGTGGGACTCGACGGCATTGGACGCCCTGGTACCGTGGAAGTGGGCCTCATGACACTGGAGGCACAGGAACGGCTCCTGCTGCCTGAGCAGGTTGTTCGCCACGCTGCCGTGAGGTTCGTGGCAGATGAGGCAGTCTTCGATCACTGGGTCGTGTTCGAATACAAAGGGGCCCTGATACCTGGTGTGACACTTGAGGCACAGGTCGTTCAGCCGTTCGTCCGTCTTCAGCATCCCCTGGTTGAAACCGGCGCTTCCGTGGGGATTGTGGCAGTCGGAACAGCCCATTTTCCCTTCCTTCACCGGGTGATGGGAGGCAAGGTAGGTCTGGGCGTCGACGTCCTGGTGGCACGAGGCGCAGAGGTCCTTCTCCCGGGCCGCGGCGAGGAGCCGTGCGTTTTTGTTGTTGTGGATTTTGTGGCATTCTGTGCAGGAGACCTCGTTTTCGGCGTGGGCGGAGCCCTGCCAGTCCATCTGCGGGCCGATCTGATGACACGTTGTGCAGACGCCGGCAACTTGATCTGCCTCAAGGCCGTCCATCCCGAACCTGAGGATCTTCGCCGTATCCCCGCCTTCCTCCACGTGGAGGGAACCCGGGCCGTGACACCCCTCGCATCCTGTCTTGTAACCGCCAGGCACCTCGAAGGAGGCGATGGTCATGTGGACATTGCGGCGGTCGCCGGCCTTGAGATCGTGGCATTCGTAACAGGCCTCGGCACCCACATAGGCGGCCCCCGGTGCCACCTCCGGCGGCCGGATGAGGCCGGCCCTTTGTTCGAGCATCTGTGTGCAGCCGATCAAAAGGGCGAGACCGGCTGCGGAGAAGATGAGTCTCTTGAGCATGCTGTCCTCCGCTTCGAGTTGTTCCCGGACCGCTCAGTACCGGGAATGTTCATGGATCCGCCACCTCGGAGAGCCTCTGATGCCCAGTCCCTCCGGAAGGCGCCATCCTCCCTGTCTTCAAGCTGAACCCGGCACCACCTCCTTTCCCGGTTCTTCCGGTTTTACCGGGATATCGGCGCGAACCCCGAGTTTCATCAATCACCGTCCGCCACCGTGAAAAATTAAAAGACTGCCGGTCCCGGCGGGATCGCGGTCTCTTCTGGATTTGCGTGTAGGGGGCGTGGGGAGAGGAATGGTGGAGTCTCTGCCGCACCGCAGCCACGAGGCTGGTGCCTGCGCACCGGACCGGCCGTCTGAATGTTCGGCAAAGTCAGACGTAATCGCGGTAGCCGGGAAACGGAAACGCCGGATATACCACAACCCCTCCTCCGTCAGGCGCCGTATACGCCGCAGCCCCGTCCCTCACGGAGCGCAACGGTGGCACCTGAAGTGTTCCTGCCACATTTTTGAGCATGTGTCAAGTTAGCCAGGCGGAGAGGCGGAGGCGGGATCCCCCCGGACCGCAGAGTGCGGAACCGGGGGGCGGATTCTCAGAGTTCCAGGGCCTGGGCCCTGGTGACCCCGTCCTGCTGCTGGAGTCGGGCCAGGGCCTCTTCGCTCACGGGTTCGTCGGTGGTGAGCAGGATAACGTTGCGGTGGTGACCGGTGTCCTGCCCCACCTGCATGCGGGCGATGTTGATGGCGGCCTCGCCGAGGGTGATCCCGATCCGGCCTATCACCCCGGGTCGGTCCTCGTTGTAGATGAGGAGCATGTGGCCCTCGGGGACGGCTTCCAGCCGGAAGTCGTTGATCTTGACGAGCCTCGGTTCTTTTTTCCCGAAGATGGTGCCTGCAAGGACGTTGGCCTCCCGCCCGGTCTTGATCATGACGCTGAGGAGATTGGTGAAGTCCTCGGAGGTTTTGCTTTTGGCCTCGGTCACCTTGATGCCGCGCTCCTGGGCCAGGATGGGGGCGTTCACGAAATTTACGTCTTCCCTCAGGACGGGTGCGAGCAGGCCCTTGAGCACGGCCACGGTGACCGGGGCGGTGTCCAGGTCCGCCACATCACCCTGGTACGCGATCAGCACTTCCTCCACGGGACCGGAGCAGATCTGTGCATGGAGGGCGCCCATCTTTTCCGCGAGTTTGAGGAACGGTCCCATCTGGGCCAGGGCCTCGCTGCTTACCGATGGGACGTTCACCGCATTGCGCACCTCACCCCTGGTCAGGTAGTCGGCGATCTGCCGGGCAACCGCAATGGCCACGTTCTCCTGGGCCTCCCTGGTGGAAGCCCCCAGGTGGGGGGAACAGATGAAGTTCTCGAGGGACAGGAGCGGATGCTCCTTTGGGGTGGGCTCCTTTTCAAAGACATCCAAGGCCGCCCCGGCGAGCTTACCCGAGGTGAGGGCCTGGTACAGATCCTCCTCGTTGATGATTCCGCCCCGGGCGCAGCTGACGATCATGGCCCCGTCCTTCATCTTGGCAAACAGGTCCTTGTTGAGCATACCCCTCGTTTCCTTGGTGAGCGGGGTGTGGACGGAGATGTAGTCGGCCCTGGAAAGCAGCTCGTCCAGGCCGACGAGTTCGACCCCGAGCTTCTCCGCCAGTTCGGGCCGGATGTGGGGGTCATAGGCGACGACCTTTATCCTGAGACCCAGGGCGCTCTGGGCCACGATGCTCCCGATACGGCCGATTCCGATGATGCCAAGGGTTTTGCCCGCAAGCTCCCGGCCGAGGAACCGCTTCTTCTCCCATTTCCCGGCCCGCATGGAGGCGGTGGCTTGGGGGATGTGGCGGGAGAGGGCCATGATCATGGCGATGGCGTGCTCCGCCGCGGAATTCGTGTTTCCTCCCGGGGTGTTCATCACCACGATGCCCTTCTTGTTGCAGGCGGCGATGTCCACGTTGTCCAGGCCGGTGCCGGCTCTGCCGACCACCTTGAGTCGCGATGCGGCGGCCACCACGTCGGCGTTGACCCTCGTATTGCTCCGGATCACCAGGCCGTCCGCAGCGGGTATGGCCGCCAGGAGTTCCGCGGGCGTGAGCCCCAACCGCTCTTCCACCTCCAGGCCCGCAGCCTTCAGTATGTCAATTCCCTCCTGGGCTATGGGGTCTGTGATCAGAACCTTCATGGCGCGTTCCTCATCCCTTTCAGTATGGATAATGTCAGTTCCCCGCGGGCCGGGCGAAATAGGCCTGGGCCGCAGCGACCCCTCTGCCCTGTTCGGTTTTCCCGCCAAGCCTGCTCAGGGCGCGTTCCACGGCGGCCAGGGCGACCAGCATGTCCCATTCGTTCAGGTGGCCCATGTGGGAGATGCGGAATATCTTGCCCTTGGCCTGGGCCTGTCCCCCGGCGATGGTGATGCCGTATTCGTCCCGCAGGATCTTGACCACGTCCTGACCGTTGATCCCCGCAGGGGCCTGTATGACGGTGATGGCCTCGGAGGGGACCTTTGGGTACAGTTCCAGGCCCATGGCGGCCACCCCGGCCCTGGTCCCTTCCGCGAGCCGGCGGTAGTGGGCGTGGAGAGCGGGCAGACCCTTCTCGCGGATTTGGCGCAGCACCTCCGCGAGTCCCATGATGAGTGACACCGCCGGCGTGAAGGCGGTGGTCTGTTTCTCCATGGCCTTCCTCTCTTTGAGGAAGTTGAAATAGTACCTGGGCAGCTTTGCCTTCTCCGCCATAACCCAGGCCTTTTGGCTGACGCTTACAAGGGCCAGGCCCGGAGGCAGCGAGAGGGCCTTCTGGGATCCCGTCACCACCACATCGAGCCCCCATGCGTCGGCTGGCAGCTCGTACACACCCAGGGCGCTGATGGCGTCCACGATCAGGAGGGTTTCTGGCCTGCCCCTGACCAGTTCCCCCAGTTCCCGCACAGGGTGTTTCACCCCGGTGGAGGTCTCGTGGGCCTGCACGAACACGGCCTTGGCGGTCGGGTTGGCCTCCAAAGCCCTGGCTACGTCCTCAGGCGCCACCGGATTCCCCCAGGGGACATCGCAGTTCACGGCCTCTATTCCATAGGTCTCGCAGAGCTCGGTCCATCGTTCTCCGAATTTTCCCCCCCGGACCACAATGGCCCTGTCTCCGGGGGAAAGGAAGTTGACCACCGACGCCTCCATGCCGCCGGTGCCCGAAGAGGCGAGGATCAGAACGTCGTTGCCTGTCTGAAAAAGGTACTTCAGATCCTCCCGGACCCGCGTGAGGACGGCTGAAAATTGGGGAGAGCGGTGGTGGATGATAGGCTCCGCCATCTTGGCGAGAATATCCGGAGCCACAGCCACAGGGCCTGGTGCCATGAGGTAACGCTTTTGCATATCGGACTCCTTGTGCCGGTATCGGGGAAGGCCCCACGGCTTGATGCGGATCAACTTATCCACAATTCACGGAGATATGTCAAGGGCAGGGTCGGGTTTCCTCCCTCTTGAGCTTCGCGCCGGCCGTTTGAAGGGAGTTCCGGCGGATTGACAAGTATCCGGGGGCAAATTAAGGTGCCCTATCCGCACCAGGGCGATTAGCTCAGTAGGATAGAGCGTTGGCCTCCGGAGCCAAAGGTCAGGCGTTCGAGTCGCCTATCGCCCGCCATCCGTGATCATACGGTTCGCCCCGCGGGGCGAACCTCATTTTTTTGCTCGCAAGCCCCATTGCGCGGGTCGTGGCGGTTTGTGGCCGCGGCCAGCGGAGTGGGACCGCTCAAGTCTTCCCCCGTCCTGGGCCGAAAGGAAATGTGAGCATGTGCCCATTCCGGCCAGAAGACCGTTTTGAACCGCTGGGCCTTTCTGGCCTCCCAAGGGAGGGGGAACACAGATGAGCGGATTTTTGAAGGAACGCCGGGGACATCGACGTTTTCCCGTGGAGACCGTGATCACTCACTCGGCCTGCCGGTTCCGCCGTTTGGCAAGAGTGGACTTCGCGGCCAACGTGAGCCTCGGGGGTATGTGCATCGAGGCATGGGAGCCCCGCGGGCCAGGTACGGAGATTGCCGTGATCTTTCCCGGGGTATCCATGGTTCAGGTCCAGGGTCTGGTACGGTGGATGCTTCCCGCCGGCCGCGTCTTTCGGATGGGAGTCGAGTTTTGCGGACTCACACCCGAGCGCCTGGCGTGTATCGAAATGGTCTGCGGGTGGGAAGGTCCGGTCTTGCGCTGCTGAAACCCCAGACCTTCGTTGATTTTTCGCCCGGGGCGTATCAAGTCCCTGGGGTGATCGGAATCCTTTCCATGGAACAACACGCCTTCTGTCCGGTCTCTTTGCGAGGTTCGAAGATGCACGATTTTCATGAGTCCGATGGCGTTTCAGGGGCGCTGTACAGGAGCGGGCCTGGAACGGCCCGGCGCCGGGCGGCGTCCGTTCCACCGGGCCCGCCGGCGTAAATACAGTAGGCAGGCGGGGAGCAAGGCCCGGAGCGGATGGTCAGGCCCGTGGCGATATTCGAAGCACTCTGGGGTGGAGATTTCCAAGCACGCCCCGGGTGTACAGTTCGTTCGAATCGATGTACTGTTTGAATGGTACATGGCCGATCATGGAGGCCTGCGCCTCCGGGAAGACGAGGGTTCGGTCGAAAAAACCGAAGATTATGCGCCTGCCGGTGTCCATGGGAATTATCTCAGGCCTGACCCGCTGGGGCCAGTCCCGGGAGGAACGTGACACTGCGGCTGGGTGCTCCACCTGGTGGGAAAGGCACAAGGTCCGATACTTTCCCGGGGAGCCGGGAGCGGCGCGCACGGGAACGGAATTCGAGTCTGCGAGGGAGCTTCATCATGCGCAAGGCCAAAGACATCATGACCGCTCCGGTGGTCACGGTGACGCCCGAGACATCCGTTCGCCATCTGGCGCGGCTCCTGCTTGAGCACCGCATCAACGGTGTTCCTGTCGTCGACGATACGGGGGCGCTTTTGGGCATAGTCACCCAGGCGGACCTCATCGATCAAAGCAAGAGACTGCACATCCCCACGGTGGTCGCCCTGCTGGATTCCGTGATCTTTCTCGAGAGCCCGAAGCGGTTCGAGAGGGATCTCAGAAAGATGGCCGGGACCACGGTCGGCGAGATCTATACAAGGGATGTGGTGACTGCGGACGAGGAGACCACGGTGGAGCAGATCGCCACCCTTATGGCTGACAGGAGGGTCAACACCATCCCCATCCTCCGCGAAGGAACGCTGGTCGGCGTGGTCGGCCGGGGCGATATAGTGCGGTCACTGCTGGTCGATTCGAAGCCCTGACGCGTGGGGTGACGCAGGCGCGGTCCCCCGTGCATCTTCCCGCCGGATGCGGCTGTGCCCGCTCCGGAGGCACTTCGCATGCGTTCTCTGGAAAGGGCAGGCCCCGGCGCGGGGGGACGCCGGGGCCCGGGAAAGGAGGAGGATGGAGGGAGGATGTACGCTGCGTTGTTTTTGCTTCTGTCTCACCTATCGGCCGAACAAGCTGTGGACTTGAAAAAAGAGCCCGGCCCCGTGGATCGGCAAGAGGAGTTTCGGGGTGAGGTGTCCACACTCGCAAGGAGTTTCGGGGTCAGGCTCTGAACTGTGGTCTGTTTCAGGTATCGGCGCGTGGTCGGTTATCTTGAATTTCGGGCCCGTGCCCTTGCCGGCGGCAGCGCTGGGCCGGCCTGTCCATCCGTTTTCAGCACCGGGGTTCCGGGCTTTCCGATCCTGTCATTACTGCATGACCTGGAGGGTTGTGTCCACGATGTTGAATCGCGTCTCGAGGTGCCCGGCGATCCGATCCAGCAGGGCTGCGTTCGTCTCTATTCCCGCTTTCAAAGTGATGCGCGCTGTGTAGACGCTTCTTTCCGCCGTGAGCGCCCACAGGCATCCCGCCTCCACCCGTTCGATCTCTGGGAAGTGTTCCAGGATTTCTCTCGCCACCACTTCCGAGTCCATGCCGCGGGGTGCCGCCTGCAGAAGAATCCTGCTGGAATCCCGCAGGAGGGTCCACCCCCACGAGATGATGAGGGCTGAGATACCTATGCTGATGAGGGGATCGACGAAGAACCAGCCGGTATAGGAGATGACGACTGCTCCGGCCACGATGGCCACAGAGGAGACAGCGTCGGCCAGCATGTGGAGGACGACGCCCTTCACGTTCATGTCTCCCCGGGTTCCGCCTCTCAGGATCCACATGCTCCCCAGGTTGGCTATGAGTCCCAGGACCGCCACGGCGAGCATGTACCTGCCCAGTACGGCCTGCGGCTCGAAAAACCGCCATACGGATTCATAGATGATGCAGCCTGCTACGAGCATGAGGAAGAGGCTGTTCACAAACGCGGCAAGTATTTCGGCGCGGACGAGCCCGAACGGCCGGTGGTGGCAGGCCGGTCGTGAGGCCGCCACCACTGCGGCAAGAGCGATGCCGAGGGCGAAAACATGGGTGAACATGTGGCCCGCGTCGCTTATGAGGGCTATGCTGCCGCTCAGGATCCCGCCCGCGACCTCCACAACCATGACCGTGACTGTGAGCAGGAGGGACAGGATGAGTTTTCTCCGCCGTACACCTCCGGGCGCCTCCGCCAGTCCGTGGCGGCGGTGGTATTCATGGCAGTGCAGGTGATGCCCCATTAGGGTGCTCCCGTGAGGGTGATGACCGGAAGATGAGGGCGCCGGGTGCGCATCTGCAAATTATGCCATGATGCCCGGGGGAGGGAAAGCGAGTAGAGGCGGAATCACGAGGCGGGCGGCGGAAAGACGCCGGCCGGACCTTTTCGGCCCGGCCGGCGAGGGACGAGTGTACGTGTGCCGGAAGTGATTTCTTAATTGTTGTCTCCCGGCCCTGAAAGAGGGACGGTCAGTGGGATCCTCCGTATGCGTGGGTATGCGCGGCACCACTGCCGGAGCCGGTCGAAGGAGTTCCTTCAACCGGGCCGCCCTGGCCGTTTTCGCCCTCGTAGTTGCTGTTGTATTTGTACGATTTCTTGATCTGCCTCCATAAGGGGGCGCCGATCTCTTCGTCCCGGAGCTGAACCGTTTCATCCCCGATCTCGATGCTGAAGGCGATGAGCCGCGTGCTTCCGTCGGAGAGCGTTATCTCGTACGCAAGGATGGTCACATCTTCCCCGACGGCGGGGCGGTCAAGTCCCAAGGTGTCCCAAAATCGCTGGGGACCGATGCCGTAGACCGTCACGATCTCGCTGCCGGTGTCGATCTGAATGCCCTGGCCTGCAAGCTCGCAGCCGGCCACGATCCCGCTCACGATGACGGGATCGCCCGTCAGGACGCTTGCCACGATGCCGCTGCAGTCCCCCGAACCGGTGCCCTTGCCGGCCCAGCCCGGGGCCGCTGTCCAGAAGGCCGTTGCCAGAGCGATCATCACCAGACCCAATGTCTTCATGCCTTTCATTCCGTTGTCTCCTTTCTGAGGTATCACAGTTTTTTGTGAGTGTTCATCTTTTCCGGGGCAGGACCCCCCGCCCGGGACGTCCCTGTTCACGCAAGAACGGTGCCTGGCTGACAATGCAGTGGAGACGGCGAAAGGCCGCATCTTCCAGCCGGGCATTTTCGACAAGGGGCGCCTTGATTCGACAATATCGTCGAACCGGGGCCGGGATTGGGCCGCACCGGGCGGTTTTTGCGTAAGCCTTCACAGGGTACCGCATCTGCTGTGTTGGCGGGCACTTGTAGTACAGGGAGTACGTCTGCGTGCCCGCCGTCTCGCATCTGCAGCACCCTGTGAAGGCTTCCAGTCCGGGGGAGTTGCAGCATTCGTGCTGTGCGAACCCTGTGAGCAGTTAGGTTTTTGCTTCGGCCCGGCGTTTTGCGTCTCTCCCCGGGCGGAGTCAGGCCGGGGGGCGCCGCCGTTTCAGGGTGTGGCTCCAGCCGGCGGGCCTCGGGCATCGCCGGCCCGTCATGGGTTTGTGCGCCGCACGCATCCGGCAGGGTCCGATGAGGCGGGCGGGGAAAAGAGACCGGCCGGACCTGTTCGGCCCGGCCGGCTGGGGAAGAAGAAAGTGTGTGTCCTGTGAGCCGTCTCTTTATTTTTTGTCTCGCAGGAGGCCTGACCGGGCCGGTCAGTGGGATTCTCCGTATGCCTGCGCCTGGTCAGCACTGCCGCCCGTTCCGGTCTAGAGCGTTTCCTCCTCGAGAGAACCGCCCTGGCCGCTGCCGTCCTTGTTGTATTTGTTCTCGATCTGCCTCCACAGCGGCGTGCCGTCCTCCGTATCCCGGAGCTGGATGATGACATCCTCAATCGTGACGCTGAAGGCGATGTACCGGGTGCTCCCGTCGGAGAGAGTGATCATGTAACCGTCGATGGTTACAACATCCGGGTAGTCGGGGCGGGCCACTCCCTGCTCGACCCAGAAGCTTTCTGGGCCGATTCCTTGAACCGTCACGATCTCAAAGCCGGTGTCGATCTGAATACCCTGCCCGTAAACATCGCTGACCACTTGCCCGGTCGCGGTGAACGGTTCGCCCAGCAAGATGTTTTCGCCTGCCATGATTCCACTGCAGTCTCCGGAACTGGTGGCATTGCTGGTGGCGGTGCCGTTACCGGCCCAGCCAGGAGCAGCAGTCCATAAAACCGTTGCCAGAGCGATCATAGCCAAACCCGCGGTCTTCATGCCGTTCATCTTCGGTCTTCTCCTTTTTTAGTACTCGGTTTGTGGTTTTTTGTCTCCGCCGGGGTGGGATTCTCCCGCCCGGCAGTTCCCGCTCCTTACAAGAACAGTGCCAATCTGATCTCACAATGACGATTCCAGGCTGAAAATGCAGTAAAAACAGCGCAAAGCGATATATTCTGCCCGGGTTTTCCTGACGGTGGATTTTCTGTTGCGCCAATATCGTCGAATCGGGACCGGGATCGGGCCGCACTGGGCGGTTGTTGCTTCGGCCCGGCATTTTGCGTCTCTTCCCGGCGGAGTCAGGGCCGGGGGGGCGCCACCGCTTCAGGGCATGGCTCCAGCCGGTGGGCCTCGGGCATCGCCGGCCCGTCACGGGTTTGCGCGCCGCACGCATCCTGCAGGGTCCGACGAGGCGGGCCTTGACAGCCCCGTGAGGGGCTGCTATGAACTGAGAATCAAATTTTGTTGCAATATATTAAAGAATTTGCGAATAAATATGTTCGGTTAGCAGGAATCGTCGGCAGATATCAAGGGAGGGGCAGGAAACGGGTGAACCGCAATTCAGGAAAGACCTTTCGGATTCGGGTAGAGGAATTTTTTCCGGGGAGGAATGCATAGATGAGCGTATTGGCAGATCAGGCGTTCGAGCTGTACAAGAAACTGTGCAAGGAAAATTGGCATGTGAACACGGCGGCGATCATCATCGCCCTTTTGAGCATCATCATGCTCGCCTGGGACAGGCCTTGGGGCGCCGTTGGGGCTGTGCGGAACTGGGGCGAATGGATCCTCTATTCCATCGGGCTCTGGGGAGAACAGCCCGAGGGTATCTTCAGCAACAGCGGGTCGGTGATCGGGATCGGCTTCGTGGCCGGGGCGTTCATCTCCGCCTGCCTCGGCGGAGACTTCGCCCTGCGTGTCCCTCCGAAGCTTGAGATGGCGAAGGCGGTTGCGGCGGGGTGGTTCATGGGGCTCGGTTCGTCCATGGCCGGTGGCTGCAACGTGGGCGGGTTCTACAACGCCTTGGGGAACCTGTCCGCTCACGGTTTCGCCATGATGATCGGCATCATGGTCGGAGCCGCCATCGGGATCAAGTATCTGTACTGGGAGATGGAGCACATCAGCTGGGGCCAGGGGGGCGGGAGCACCATCGAATTTCCCGATCCGGTCAAGATCATGCTGGGGATCCTCACCCTCGTCATTCTCATCTGGGGGGCCTACGCTTATGTCGGGGCCGAGGACGAGGACCTGTACAGGTACAGCGGAATGATCATGATCGCCGCCGCCATAGGGTACACGTTCCACCGCGGGCGCTGGTGCATGATCCAGGGTTTTCGTGAACCCCACATGACGGGCAACACGGAGATGGCCAAGGCCGTCGCCCTCAGCGTGGTAATCCTTGCCGTGGGGATCGCGGTCCTGAAGGGCACCGACCTGCGCTCGCCCCTCCATTACGTCCGAGGTTTCTTCGGCTGGGGCGGTGTGGTCGGCGGGATCATCTTCGGCTTTGGCGCTCTTCTGGCAGGTGGCTGCGGGACCGGGACCCTCTGGCGCGTGGGCGAAGGTCAGATCAAGTTGTGGATCGTGACCCCGTTCTTCGGCATCTCCAACGCCATCTTTGACGCCTGGTTCAAAGGCAATGACTGGGAGGGGCAGGAGGCCTACTTCGAGGACGGGATCACCAACGACGGGATTTTCGGCTCCTTTGTCTACATGCCCGACACCTGGCTGGGCTACGGGGGGACGCTGGCCGTGATCTTCGGCGTCATGGCCATCTGGTACATCCTCGTGAGCTGGAACGAGGAGACCAACAAGCTCATCGTGCCCATGTAGCAGCAACCGGGGGGAGGGTCCTCCGGCCCCGCCGGAGGGTCTTCCCCATGCATGGTGCCGGATCGAGAGGGGCCCGGGGGCAGGACTGTCCCCAGGCCTCTCTTTTTTTTCTCCCGGCCCGGAATCAGTGCTCCTCGCAGTCCGGCCTGCGCAGGTCCGGACCGTTACCGGGAATCACGGTGATCCTGGGGACTGGAACCACGGGATTTTCGTCGACCAGGAGCGGGCAGCCGAAGGCCTCCTCGAGTCGCTCCACCGTGAGGATCTCCCGGGGAAGGCCCGTTCCCAGGACGCGGCCGGCCTTCAGGAGCAGGATCGTCTCGCCGTAAATCGACGCGAGGTTCAGGTCGTGGGACACGGTGATGACCGTGATCCCCTCCCGGCGGGTGAGGGCCTTCATGATCTCCATGACCTTGACCTGGTGCGCGAGGTCCAGGCTGGAAGTGGGTTCATCCAGGAGGATGATTCGCGGCTGCTGGCAGACGGCCCGGGCGATGATGACCCGCTGGCGTTCTCCCCCGCTGAGCTGATCCATGGGGCGCCGGCGGAGGTGGCCGACTTCGGCCAGCTCCATGGCCTCCCTGGCGATCTCGTAGTCCCGCCTCTTCTCCAGGGAGAGGAGGCCGAGGTGCGGGGACCTTCCCATGAGGACCACGTCTTCCACGCGAAAAGGGAAATCCAGCGGGGCCTCCTGGGGGACGACGGCCAGGACCCGTGCCAGGTCTCTCCTGGATAGAGCGTTCAGGGGTTTTCCGAAGAGTTCCACGGTCCCCCTCAGGGGTCTCACCAGGCCGGCGACGATGCGGATGAGGGTGGTCTTGCCCGAACCGTTCGGACCCACCACGGTGAAGAAGGCCCCGGCATCCACGGAGACGTTCACCTCAAGGAGGACCTGGTTCTCCCCGTAGGAGTGGCTGAGATCCGTGATCCGTACCGCGGGTGTCATCGCCCGGCCCTCTGCAGGAGCAGGATGAAAAGCGGGGCCCCGATCAGGGCAGTCACCACTCCTGCGGGGATTTCTCCCAAGTCAGGCACGGAACGGGCCAGGAGGTCGCAGAGCACCAGGAAGGCCGCTCCGCCGAGGATGCACGCCGGCACGAGGGTTCGGTGATCCGGGCCCAGCAGCGACCTCAGAATGTGGGGGACCACGAGCCCTACGAAGCCCACCAGGCCGATGCTGCAGACCGTGGCGCTCACCATGAGAGAGGTGGTGATCAGGAGCAGGGTAGCGGCGGCCCGGACGTTCACCCCCATTGTCATGGCGGTTTCTTCCCCCAGGAGGAGGAGGTTCAGCGGGCGGGCCATGGCGAGGAGCACGGCGAAGCAGGGGAGGAGGGTCCCGGCGAGGAGCGGGAGGTGCTCCGGGGTGGTGCCGGAGAGGTCCCCCATGAGCCAGAAGAGGATGCTGTGCAGTCTCGCGTCCTCGGCCACGGCCACGAGGAACATGATCAGCGCGGAACAGAAGGCGTTGACCATCACCCCTGCCAGGAGGAGCGAATCCCCCCGCAGGGGGTTGCTGCCCGGCCGCAGGAACAGGACCACGGCCAGGGTGGTCATGCCGCCCGCGAAGGCCAGGGCGCTCACCCCGGGGAAACGGGAGAGGCCCGCCATGAACCCGAGGATCGCCCCAACCGCCGACCCGCCCGAGACCCCCAGAATGTACGGCTCTGCCAGGGGATTGCGGAGCAGGGCCTGGAAGACCAGCCCGCCCAGGCTCAGGGCCGCACCGGCCAGGCAGGCCGCCACGGCCCTTGGGAACCGGATCTCCCACAGGATGGCGGCGGGAAGGCCCGGGGCCGAGGGGCCCTCGATGAGCGCGGAGATCAACGCGCCGAGATCCTGCCTCGTCGGCCCCAAAGCCAGGGCGAGGAGCACACAGAGGGCCAGCAGGGCCGCGAGCAGGAGGGACGTTCCCCCTATTTTGAAGATTGTGCGACGGTGGGCAGGGAACACGGCTCCAGCTCCAGTTCGGGGTGGACGCAGCGGGCCAGGATTTCAAGGGCCAGGATCAGCCTGGGGCCGGGCCGGTCGAAGAGGGCGGCCTCGGCCACGTGAATCCTCCCGGCTTCAGCGGCGGAAAGGGCCCGCCACCGCTCCAGGGCCTGGAGGGCCTCCCCCTGATTCGGACCCCCGGACATGGATGTGATGATCACCACCTCCGGGTTCAGGGCCAGGACCTGCTCGGCGTTCAGGCGGGGCCAGGGGACCGGACCGGCGGTCACGTTTTCGCCTCCGGCAAGGGTGATGAGTTCGTGGATGAAGGTCCCGCTCCCCGCCGAGACAATGGGGGAGACACCTACCTGGAAGAAGACCCGGGGCCGGGTTCCGCTTGCGGCCGCGGCCTCCACGATCCGGTCCCGGCAGGTCCTTATAGCCGCAGTCAGCCCCGCTGCCTCCTCCCCCGCACCGAGGAGCCCGCCCAGATTTTCCAGGGCCTGTATGACCCCATCGAGGCCCCGGGGGTCGAGGGCGTAGACCGGGATGCCGAGCCTTTCGAGCCGTTTCACCGAATCGAGCGGGTTCCCGTCCCGGATTGCGAGGCAGAGATCAGGACTCAGCGCCGCGATCCGTTCGATGTCGGGATGGACGTAAGGGCCGACCGCGGGCAGGCCGAGGGCCTCCTCCGGGAAGTCGCTGAACGCGGTCGCTCCGGCGAGGAGCGCCCCTTTTCCCAGGGCGAAGACCATCTCCGTGATGCTGGGGGCGAGGGCCACCACCCGGCACGGGCGGTCCGGCACCGTCACCTGCCTGCCCGTTTGGTCCACCACCGTCCGGCCGGCGGCGGGGGCGGCCTCCCAGAGGCAGACCGCAAACACCGCCGCGGCCGCCGCCAGCAGGGCGGATCCGGACCCTTCGCCCCGCATCCTCATTTCGCGGCCCCGGCCGTGAGCTGCACGCCCGCCAGGACGGCGAGTCCCGGGCTCCGGTAGCCCGGAACGGCCTGATAGTCCGCGTCCAGCAGATTTTCGGCCCTGCCGAAGAGCCGGACCGTGTCCGTCAGGTCGTAGCCCAGGGTGAGGTCCACCCGGAGGTGGTCGGCCGAGAAGGTCTGCTGGTCGTAGGATGGACGCCTCCCCGTGTACTGGAGGGAGAGCCCGAGGGTGAGGTCCTCCCATCGGGCCCGGGCCCGGAGGCCCGCCTTGTGCCGGGAGACCATGGCGAGGTTTTCCTCGTTGTTTTCCTGGCCCTCGGTGTAGGTGTAATTCGCCCCCACCCTGAGCCAGGACCAGGGCCTGACCTCGGTCACCAGCTCAAGCCCCGAGGCGTTGGCCGTGCCGGAATTGAAGTAGGTCGAGGTGGCGAAGTCGAAGGAAATGCGCTCGGTGTAGTGGGTATTGAAGTAGACGGCCTCCCAGCGGGCCTTGCCTCCCAGGATCTCCTGCTCGATGCCGACGTCGCCGCCCGTGCTCTCTTCGGGGTTTAGGTCCGGATTCCCGTAACTCGGGTCGAAGAGGTTGTACAGGGAGGGGGCCCGGAAGCCCGTGGCGAGGTTCCCCTTGAGCCTGAACCCCAGGGGGAGCCCCAGTGACGCCCCGGCCTTCCACGTGCCGTGGGTCCCGAACTCCTCGTGGTGGTCCAGGCGGCCGCCGGCGCTCAGGGCGAGCCTTTCGTCCAGGAGGAGCAGAAGGAGATTGGCGTACCCGGCTGCGGTGTCCACGTCCTCGGTGAACCGCCCGCTCCCCCACGCGCTCTCGCTGGAGAACTCCCCCTTTTCCCCGTAGTAATCGGCACCGATGGTGAGGGTGGCGAGGTTCCGGAACCTGAAATCGTTCTGGAGGATCACCGGCCAGGTCTTCCCCCGGTAGAGGTCGTTCAGGAAACTGTCGGTTACGGGAGTCCCGTCGGGCCTGATGCCGAGCACCCCGTCGTCCTCGTCGAGGAAGGCCCGCCTGGAGGAGTTGTAGCCCAGGATGAGGCTCCAGTCCCACCACGGCAGGGCCGTTCCGGTGAACCTCAGGCTGGTGACCCAGAGGTCCTGCCGGACCTGGTTCCCGGGGTCGTTGAGGGCCGTGGAGGAGAGGTAGTCCCATTCGGTGGCGTTCACGAAGGCGTCGGTGTAGCGGAGATTCAGATCCACCCCGAGGTCCCTGAGCCACGGGCGGGCCGAGCGGCGGAAGGGCGCGGCGTTCAGATTCGCGTCGAGGGTGCCGTTCCGGTATTCGCTGTCCCGGTACAGCCCGCCGGTGTTCACGCCCCGGGCGCCCAGGGCGTAACCCAGCGGCCCGGCGCTCCCCCTGAGTTCCGCCGTCCCCTTCCAGGTCTCGTACCTGCCGTATTCCCCCTTCACGGCGGCCCGGGTGGGCCCGCCCCCCCTCGGGGTGAAGACCTGTATGGCCCCGGCCATGGCGTTCGATCCGTAGAGGGCGCTCTGGGGGCCCCTGATCACCTCGATCCGCTCCACGTTCTCCACCCCCAGGTAACTCCAGAGGTCCCCGAAGTCGTTGGCGGGAAAGGTGGGGTCGTAGAGACGGACCCCGTTGAACAGGACGGCGGTGTCCGCGTTCTTGGCGCCCCGGAGCCGCATCTGGGAGAACTGGCCGAGCCAGCCGCCGTGCTCGATGTCCGCCGACGGATATCCATCGAGGGCCTGATAGAGATCCGTGACGCCCCGCTCCTCCAGTTCCTCCGCTGTGATCACCGTCACAGAGTCCGGCAGGTGGCGCAGGGCGACCGGGGTCCTGGTGGCCGTGACCACCACCTCCCCCAGGGAGATCTGTTTCTCCTCTCCCGCGGCGGGCGGGGGGGCCGGAACGGCGCCCAGGGCCGCGGCGAGCAGGGTAAATCCAAGCACTGATCGAGCTGCAAAAAGTCCTGAAAGCCGATACCGCTCAAAATGCCTCAGATTCAAGGAGCGAGATTTTCGAGGAATGAAGCGTACTCGGACGTAAGCCGCCATGGCGAAAAAATCGACGCAACGCAGCAGATGGTGTATTTTCAGCGGCATTGTCACTCCGTGGATCAATCCCTTTCCCGTATTCTCTCTTTTCATCGTCCGTACCTCCTCCTTATTTGGACTGCTGGACACCCTGGTGGGGAAAGGGACGGCGCCGAAGGCCGCATCGGGGCTCCGCCGCGGAGAAGGGGGATTGGACGAAGGGTCGTGGGGGAATTCCGGACGCAGGCATGCCGGGAGGCGCACAGCATCGAGACCGGCCCTGAAAAGCCGGTTGCCGGCGGTTGCCCGGGAGCTGAACGGACGTGTGGCCCAAACCTCGAAGCCCTTGTTGCATCCCCCCGGGCCGGTCTCCCGGCTTGTGGATCTGCCTACTCCCCGCGCCTTCCCATCCCGGTTTCGCCGGAACAGTGGCAAAGTGCGGATTTCGTACCCACTTACGGTTGCGGGCCAGCGCCGGACTCTCACCGGACTTCCCGTTTCACCCCCGGGCCGGAAACGGCCAGGGGGCACCCGAAGGTGTCGATGGGGCATACTGACCCTCCGGCCGGAGAATGTCAAGAGATGCCCGGGGAGGCCGTTTCAGGGCGGCCGAAGTCTCCCCTCCAGAGATGCGGCCGTGCGTCGCAGCCCCGGAACCCGGAAGTGCAATCTGTTTGACAGGGGACTTCCGGCCGTGCAAGACTTGTCGTATCTGTGAAACTGGAGACGTCTGTTCGAGACCGCCCCCGGCAGGGCATCTGCCAGGGAACGGCCGCCCAGCGGGAATGGCGCGGTAAACGAATGGATTTACCGTGCAGGAAGAAAGGAGGATGGTCATGGAAAATGGAAGAAGAGAGTTTCTGAAGGCCGGCGCCCTCGCCGCCGGCGCCGGTCTCATTCACGCCTCAGGGGTGTTCGCCGCCGAGGCCGGCCCCGGCCCGGCCTGCGCCCTCACCGACGCCTCGGGCAAGTTCGCGCTCCCGCCGCTCCCCTATGCCTACGACGCTCTCGAGCCCGTTATCGACGAGCAGACGGTGCGGATCCACCACGGCAAGCACCACGCGGGCTATGTGGCCGGATGCAACGCCACGGCGGACGCCCTTGCCGCGGCCCGGGCGGGGATGGACTTCGCCCGGATCAAGGCCCTCTCGCGGGATTTCGCCTTCAATCTTTCAGGCCATGTGCTCCACACGGTCTACTGGACGAATCTCTCGCCGGAGAAGACCGAGCCCTCGGGGAGGCTCGCGGACATGATCAAGCGGGACCTCGGCTCCTTGGACGCCATGAAGGCCCAGCTCTCCGCGGCCACCAAGGCCGTGGAGGCGAGCGGCTGGGGCTGTCTGGGATACCATCCCATGGCCGGGGCCCTGTCGGTCTTTCAGATCGAAAAGCACCAGGACATCGTGGAGGTGGGGGCCGTGCCGCTCCTGGTCTTCGACGTCTGGGAACACGCCTACTACCTGAAGTACCAGAACCGGCGCGGGGACTACGTGGACGCCCTCTGGCGGATCGTCAACTGGGACGACGTCTCGAAACGCCTGGAACGGGCGGTCGCAGGCTAACCACCGGCCCCGGCCGTGGGGGGATTGGCCTGAACCACCGTCCAGGCGGTCCCCTCGGGGCCGTCCTTGAGGGCGATGCCCCGCTCGGCGAGTTCCCGCCGGACCCTGTCGGCGTTTTCCCAGTCCCTGGCCTCTCTGGCCCGGGCCCGGCGCGCTATGGCCTCGAGCACTGTCTCCTCGGTGAGGCCGAGGCGGGAGAGCGCGGCGAGGTTCCGCTTCCTGAGGAAGGCCTCGGGTTCCTCCCGGAGGACGCCGAGGACGCGGGCCGCGGCCCGGACGGCCTCCGCCCCCCGGGCAAGGGGCCCTGCGTGCCGGGCCGAGGGGGTCCGCTCCGCCTCCTGCGCCAGCCGGTTCAAGGCCCGCACCCCGTCGAAGAGGTGCCCGATCGCCTGGGCGGTGTTGAAGTCGTCGTCCATGGCCTGGTCGAAGCGGTCTTGAAGCCCTCCCAGGGTTTCCACGGCCGCGGCGGCGTCAGGGCTGAGGGGCCGGTCCTTTCTGACCGGTCCTGCCGCAAGGCGCCCGGCTTCGGCCAGGGCGTTGTAGCACCGCTCCAGGGCGCCCCCGGTCTCGCCGAGGATCTCCGGGCTGTAGTCAAGGGGGCTCCTGTAGTGTTTGGACAGGAGGAAGAGGCGCAGGGCCTCGGGGTGGTGGACCCGGAGGATCTCCTCGATGGTGACGAAGTTTCCCAGGGACTTGGACATCTTTTCCCCGCGGATGGTCACGAACCCGTTGTGCATCCAGTACCTCACGAAGGGCCGCCCTGTGGCCGCCTCGGACTGGGCGCGCTCGTTCTCGTGGTGCGGGAAGATGAGGTCAAGGCCCCCTCCGTGTATGTCCAGGGTCTCTCCCAGGTACTTCATGCCCATGGCCGAGCACTCCACGTGCCACCCGGGCCTCCCCCGTCCCCAGGGGCTCTCCCAGGAGGGTTCCCCGGGCTTGGCCCTCTTCCACAGGGCGAAGTCCAGGGGGTCGCGCTTCCTCTCCTCCACGGCGATCCTGGCCCCGGCCCGCATCTCCTCCACGTTCCTGCCGGAGAGCGCCCCGTAGGAGGCGAGGCTCCGCACGGAGAAATAGACGTCTCCGTCCGCAGCATAGGCGTGACCGGTCTCCACCAGGGTCCGGGTGAGGGCGACGATCTCCGGCAGGTGCTCCGTGGCCCGGGGTTCCACCGTGGCCGGGAGCACCCCCAGGGCGTCCATGTCCTGGGAGAAGTGGGCGATCTCCCGCTCCGCCAGCTCCGCAGTAGAAATCCCTTCCTCCCTCGCCCGGTTGATGATCTTGTCGTCGATGTCCGTGAAGTTGCGGACGAAGAGTACCTCCAGGCCCCGGTGCCGGAGATGCCGGACGACGACGTCGAAGACCACCGCCGATCGGGCGTGGCCGATGTGGCACCTGTCGTAGGCCGTGATGCCGCAGACGTACATCCGGACCCGGCCGGGTTCGATGGGCTCGAAGGGCTCCTTGGCGCGGGTGAGTGTGTTGTATATCCGTATG
>Ga0209163_1000758_pt1 | contig 48675 bp, 33 predicted proteins | sample MTBAKSrepl2MetaG_FD_187457 | JGI IMG/M metagenome (GOLD analysis project Ga0209163, IMG submission 187457) | Enrichment culture microbial communities om Arthur Kill intertidal strait, New Jersey, USA, that are MTBE-degrading - MTBE-AKS2 (Arthur... | ecosystem: Environmental > Aquatic > Marine >...
CTGCTGGCGGTGGCGTTTTACGCCGCGGGCTTCCTGTTCGCGCTGTGTCACCGGCCGCCGCTGCCACCGGAGGCCGCTGCCGCGGCAGCCGGGGCCCCTTCCGGCACGGCGCCTTGAAGCGCCGGATACGTGTGTGGCCTGCCGGTGGCGGCACAGTGAGGTTACAATGAATGCGCTGCTGGTCTATCCGCGGTATCCCGACACGTTCTGGAGTTTCCGGCACGTGCTCAAGTTCGTGAAGAAGAAGGCGGCGTTCCCGCCCCTGGGCCTGCTCACGGTGAGCGCCATGCTGCCGCCGGAGTGGGAGCGGCGGCTGGCGGATCTGAACGTGGCCGAGTTGACGGACGAGCAGTTGGACTGGGCCGACCTGGTGTTCGTAAGCGCCATGCTGGTGCAGGGCGACAGCGCCCGCGAGGTCATCGAGCGGTGCCGCCGGCGCGGCAAGCGGGTGGTGGCCGGCGGCCCGGCCTTCACCACCAGTCACGCGGCGTTCGCCGGCGTGGACCACTTCGTGCTCGGCGAGGCGGAACTGACCCTGCCGGCCTTCCTGCGGGACCTGGCCGCCGGTTGTCCTCAACCGGTCTACGTGGCGGCTGGGTTTCCAGACATCGCCCAAACCCCGGCGCCCGACTGGCGGCTGCTGAATTTCCGGCACTATGCCACCATGGCGGTGCAGTACTCCCGCGGCTGCCCGTTCGACTGCGAGTTCTGCGACATCATCGTCATGAACGGCCGCGTCCCGCGGACCAAGACCCCGGCGCAGGTGCTGCGCGAGCTGGACGCCCTGTACGCCGCCGGCGGCCGGGGCGCCTTGTTCTTCGTGGACGACAACTTCATCGGCAACAAGGCCCGGGTCAAGGAACTGCTGCCGGAGATCATCCGCTGGCAGAAAGCGCACGACTACCCGTTCCGGCTCTTCACCGAGGCCAGCCTGAACCTGGCCGACGACCCGGAGCTGCTGAGTCTGATGAGCGCGGCGAACTTCTTCCGCGTGTTCCTGGGCATCGAGACACCGTGCGCCGACAGTCTGCGCGAGTGCGGCAAGACGCACAACCTGGGGCGCAACATGGGCGAGAGCGTCCGGATCATCCAGCAGCACGGCCTGCAGGTGATGGGCGGCTTCATCGTGGGGTTCGACCACGACCCTGACACCATCTTCGAAAGCCAGATCCGGTTCATCCAGCAGGTGGGCATCGTCACGGCCATGGTGAGCGTGCTCACGGCGCTGCCCCAGACGCGCCTCTGGCACCGGCTCAAGGCCGAGGGGCGCCTGCTCAGCGCCGCCAGCGGCGAGAACACCGACGGCAGCCTGAACTTCGTGCCGCGGATGGACCGGGAGCGCCTGCTGGAGGGCTACCGGCGCATCGTCACGACGCTGTATGCGCCGCGCAACTACTACCGCCGGATCCACACCTTCCTCAAGACGTACCGCCCGACGGTGCGGGGAAAGCCCTCCTGGGAAGACTTCAAGGCCTTGCTGCGGAGCATGTGGCGGATCGGGGTCTGCTCGAAGAGCTGCCTGTTGTACTGGCGGCTGCTGGTCCAGACGGCGCTCACCCGGTTTCGCGCCTTGCCCATCGCCGTGGAGATGGCCATCTACGGCCTGCACTTCCAACACGTTGCCCGTCATACCTTGGCCCCGGCCCGCCGGAGGCATCCTGACTGTGATAAGTGATTTGTTATCTGAGGGTTGAATAACCAGATCGGCTGTGCTATACTGATATTGGTTCAATAAAGCCGGATTTACCGGAAATCACCCAAAGGTTGGTGTTATGCGTAAAGCCAAAACCACGGCCAAGGCTGCGGCCCCGTCCGCGTCCAATGATCCAGCCGTACTGCGTATGGAGACAATCCTGACCCCGTCCACCACCATCGTCGGGAACGAGGTGCTGTCGGACGTGCTGGAACTGGAAAAACCCCGCTTCGTGGTCGACTCCGACCGGTACCTGAACATGCTCTGGGAAGCCAATCCGGACATGCACAAACTGCTCCGTGCAGCCGAGTCCCTGACGGCGGCGCGCGAGGCGGTCTACATTTTCCTGGAACGCTCCGAACGCAAAATATTCGACGTGGACAACGAGTTCCACATTCTGGAGAAGGCCACCGTCCGTGAAGCGATCCGGGTGTTCCGCTCCATCATCGGACCCATCAACGAGAAGCGGATCCAGGTGAGCGCCCTCGACTGTCTCTGGAAACTGGCCCGAGACCGGCGGGAGGAATTGCAGTGGGATGTCTCGGCGGGATTTCTCATGGAATTCATCCACCTGTTTCGGGGCATCGCCGGCAAGTCCAATATCTATCGTGAGCACGAAGGGATAAAACGCGGCCTGCCCGATTTCCTTCGCCTGGAGGGGCGTGCCGCCGCCCTGGCCCGCTGCGAGATATTGGACGACATGGCCGGAACGGTCCGTAAGTACTTCCGCCGGTACCCGTCCGGCCTGGAGCCGGACATCGTCACCTGGCGCAGACAGAACCGGCAACGGATTCTGCGCTATTTCGGCGGGTCCGAATCGGACTGGTCCGACTACCGCTGGCATCTGCGACACGTGATCAAGACGCCGGAGCCGCTGCTGGAATTGCTGGACGTGTCCCACGAGCAGAAGGAGGCGGTCCGCAAGGCGGCCCGGTACCGGATCCCCTTCGGCATCACCCCGTATTACCTGAGCCTGATGGATCGCAACCCGGCCATCGGTTACGACCATGCCGTTCGCGCCCAGGTACTGCCGCCGCTGGACTACATCGAACAGATGGCCGGCCACCGGCAGGACCGGAAGACGGTGTTCGATTTCATGGGCGAGTACGACACGTCACCGGCGGACCTGGTCACCCGGCGCTATCCGCTCATCTGCATCCTGAAACCGTACAATACCTGTTCCCAGATTTGCGTCTACTGCCAGCGCAACTGGGAAATCGATGAGTGTATGGCTCCCGACGCTCTCGCCGACGATGCGCAGATCGAACGGGCGATCCAGTGGATCGCCGATCACTCGGGCATCGGCGACGTCCTGATCACCGGCGGGGATCCGGCGGTGATGGACGACGCCCTGCTGGACCGGATGCTGCAGGCGTTGGCGCGGGTGGATCACGTCTACCGCATTCGGATCGGCACCCGCACGCCGGTCGTGCTGCCGTGCCGCTGGACGCCTGAACTGGTGGACCTGCTGGCTCGCCATCATGTCCCCGGTCGCCGGGAGGTCGCCGTGGTCACTCATTTCAGCCATTCCTACGAGATCACGCCCGAAGCCCGGGATGCCGTGCAGGCCATCCGCCGGCGCGGGATGGGTGTTTACAACCAGCAGGTTTTCACCGTGGAAAATTCCCGGCGGTTCGAAAGCGCCAAGCTCCGGGCCGATCTCAAATCGATCGGGGTGGATCCATACTACCTGTTCAACATGAAGGGCAAGAAAGAAACTCGGCGGTTGATGGTGCCCATAGCCAGGATTCTGCAGGAACGCAAGGAGGAAGCCCGGTTGTTGCCGGGGCTGGATCGGACCGATGAGCCGGTCTTCAATGTGCCCAAGATGGGCAAAAACCACCTTCGGGCCGGCCAGGACCACCGGCTGGTGATGGTCATGCCCGACGGTTCCCGCGTGTACGAACTGCACCCTTGGGAAAAGAACATCTCGCCGATGCCTCCCTATAACTACGTTGACGTGCCTATCTACGACTACCTGGAAGAGCTGGCCGCCCGGGGCGAGAATATCCGAGACTATCGCACGATCTGGTATTACTACTGAGCGTGGATGCGCGCATTCCTTATATTCGGGCCGGGGCGCCGGTCAACATGCGGATTCGGCCAGCGCCCCCGCGCGTCCGCGCTTTCCCCATCGCCGTGGAGATGGCCATCTACGGCCTGCACTTCCAGCGGGTGGCCCGCCGCGCCGCCCAACCTCCCTCGACGCGAGTTTGATCCGATTCGATCACAACGGGAATCGGCAAGGCGGCAAGCCGGCGAATCGGCGAACCGGTTAACCGGCGAACCGGCGCTGCTTTGGCTTTCCGCGGGACGCGGGCGCCGGGAGCTAACAGTGATTGGTGAACAGTAAACAGTAAACAGTAAACAGTGAACCGTGAGGCGCAGGGACCAGGAACTGACGGGGGCAACGATCCCACAATCCTGCCGGCGCGTTCCGCGCAAATCTAGAGCGGCGTCATGCCGCCGCACTCCAGACCGCCGCGCCGCCTGTTTGGAGTGCGCCGACAGGTCTGCGCTCTGGATTCCCGCGGGACGCGGGCGCCGGGATTTTGCTTGGTTCGCCTCACCGTACTCCGCGATTTTGCCCTGCGCGTCCCGCGCCCATCCAGAGCGGCGTCATGCCGCCGCACTCCAGACCGCCATGCCGTCGCATTACGACCCGCCGGGCCACATGGCGCGGCCGTCGGGGGCCCGCCGGCGCACCACCAGCTTCGGCCAGCGGGGCGGGTAGGGCCGGCCGTACTCGCTCCAGAAACGCAGCTCCATGGCGCGGCGGGGGCAGACGTTGATGCAGCCGAGGCAGAGGGTGCAGGTGCCCCGGGCCCGGGGGCGGCCATCCTTCATGTAGAGGCGCTGCGCCGGGCAGAAGGCGACGCAGATCCCGCAGCCGTTGCAGCGGCGGCGCCAGGCGTAGTTGCGGTACAGGGGGGTGTCCACCCATTTGTTGTCGATCAGGATGCCGCCGATGAACAGCGGCAGGGGCCAGATCAGAAACGGATATCCGGCCGGCTCGCCCCGGCCGAAGGCGGTGCCGTGCGCCCGGACGGCGGCCGCGTCGGTGGGCAGCGGCACCAGGCGGTCCAGGAAGCGCCACAGGGCGCGCGGTCCCCACCGGAAGGTCGCCACGTTGAGGGGGTAGACGCCCCACGACCGCCCGACGGGGCGCCACCCCTTGCACCGCAGGATGAGCCACAGCAGCAGGTGGGCGTTTTCGGGGCCGCCGGCGCAGCAATAGAGCACGTACGCCGGCCGCCCGCCGCCCCGGGGCAGACCGCGGAGCAGCCAGGCCAGCATGGGCCAGGGCGGCTTGAAGCCGTAGATGGGAAAAGCGACCACCAGCGCATCGCCCGTCAGCTCCGCCTGGAAGTCGCGGTAGTAGTGAAAGCGGTGGACTGTCACCTGTGCGCCGGCTGACTTCATCCCGTCAACGAATTGCTGCGTCAGGTGCATGGTGTTTCCCGACGCCGAGTTCACCACCACGTCCACGCGGCGGGGCGAGGTGCGCGGGCCGGCGGTCAGGTTCAGCGTCGCGATGGCCAGGGTGAGCGCGGTGGCCGCGACCACGGCCCACGCGCCCCAGCCGGCGATCGGCGCGGTTGAGGCGATCAGCAGCGCCGGGCCGGCCGCGGCGGCCGCGATGGCTGCGGCCCGCATGAGCCGTGGCGGGGCCCAGCCCGCGAACAGCGGCACGGCGGCGACCAGCGGGAGGAAGCGGACCGCGCCGCCGCCCAGCAGGTCGCCGAGCCAGAACACGGTGTAGAGTTCGAGGACGGCCGGGAGGGAGCGGTACTTCAGGCCGAGAAAGGCCACCGCCGCCACCCGCCACCAGAAGGCGTCGGCGGCGGGGTCCCACGCGGCGATCCTCAGGATGGCGGCGGCGAGGAGCAGGCCCGCGAGGAAATAGAGCCAGGACAGTAGTGCCGATCCGGCAGGACGACGAGCGCCGTTCACATCGACATTGACTTCCATGCGCCTCTCGTATGCGCGGAGTGCATGCTCCTGTTGCCCGGGTCCCGGCGGAACCGACCCGGTGCTTCCAAAATCATGGAGGGCAAGGAGCACAAGGCTGACATTGTATCCCGGTGTGGGTTATCTTCCAAGTGATGGTAACGGTGAACGGCCGCGCCAGCGGCCGCGGCGTGTAGCCCGGGCCGCGAGGCCCGGGTGACCGGAAACAGACGGCCGGGGCGAGCCGCGCAGCGGCGGCGGAAAAGGGGCCGAGACAAGGACACGGGGAGAAAATGGATGTCCCCATTTACCACGGGGAGAAAATGGATGTCCCCATTTGCCCAACCATCAGCCAACACCCGCTCGTGTGTCGGCGCCGAGGCCCGGCCGCGCCAGCGGCCGCGGCATGTAGCCCGGGCCGCGAGGCCCGGGTGACCGGAAACAGACGGCCGGGGCGAGCCGCGCAGCGGCGGCGGAAAAGGGGCCGAGACAAGGACACGGGGAGAAAATGGATGTCCCCATTTACCACGGGGAGAAAATGGATGTCCCAATTTGCCCAACCATCCGCCAACACCCGCTCGTGTGTCGGCGCCGAGGCCCGGCCGCGCCAGCGGCCGAGGCGTGTGGCCCGGGCCGCGAGGCCCGGGTGACCGGAAACAGACGGCCGGGGCGAGCCGCGCAGCGGCGGCGGAAATGGGGCCGAGACAAGGACACGGCGAGAAAATGGATGTCCCCATTTACCGTTCGGCACAGCCATTGATTGTGGCCAAAAACGGGGTTCCCAATCGCTTTCCCCTCCACCGTCGCTCCTGCGGAGCTCGGCCTCACCAAGTCTCTCAGACCCGGACCTGTCGGTCCGGGCTACACGCCGCCGCCGCTGTTGCGGCAGGATCCTGCCGCGGGCCGCGGACTGTGGACCGCCGCTACCCGTCGCGGCGCGACCCGCCTCCCCCCGGACACACCCCCCCCAGGACGCGCTCTGCGCCGCAGCGCGGCCGTGACAGGCTACCGGAACCGACGGGTCCGCAGGTCACGGGGAGAAAATGGATGTCCCCATTTGCCCAACCATCAGCCAACACCCGCTCGTGTGTCGGCGCCGAGGCCCGGCCGCGCCAGCGGCCGCGGCATGTAGCCCGGGCCGCGAGGCCCGGGTGACCGGAAACAGACGGCCGGGGCGAGCCGCGCAGCGGCGGCGGAAAAGGGGCCGAGACAAGGACACGGGGAGAAAATGGATGTCCCCATTTACCACGGGGAGAAAATGGATGTCCCAATTTGCCCAACCATCCGCCAACACCCGCTCGTGTGTCGGCGCCGAGGCCCGGCCGCGCCGGCGGCCGCGGCATGTAGCCCGGGCCGCGAGGCCCGGGTGACCGGAAACAGACGGCCGGGGCGAGCCGCGCAGCGGCGGCGGAAATGGGGCCGAGACAAGGACACGGCGAGAAAATGGATGTCCCCATTTGCCGTTCGGCACAGCCATTGATTGTGGCCGAAAACGGGGTTCCCAATCGCTTTCCCCTCCACCGTCGCTCCTGCGGAGCTCGGCCTCACCAAGTCTCTCAGACCCGGACCTGTCGGTCCGGGCTACACGCCGCCGCCGCTGTTGCGGCGGGATCCTGCCGCGGGCCGCGGCCGGCGGACCGCTGCTACCCGTCGCGGTGTGACCGGCCTCCCCGGACGCACACCCCCAGGACGCGCTCTGCGCCGCAGCGCGCCCGACCAAGGGGGTTGCATTCCCTCGACGGGAGCCCGTGCGGCGACGTCGACAGAGTGCCTTGACAGATTGCTCAACCTGATTTATGTTGAATACGTAATATACGCAAAACACGTGTATTGATCAGGAGTAAAAACATGGCCACCCGAACGCTCAGAAAAATCCAACGCAATTTCATGGTTACCCTGCCATCCGCGTTCCGCAAAACTTTCACCCTCAGCGAGGGGGATTGGGTCGAGATCGAACAGACCGATAACGCCATCGTCATCCGACCGGTGGAAATCCGTCGCAAACAGGTCCTGGACCGCTTGGAAACCGCAATGGAACAACCGGTGGCCGGACCCCTAAACTCCATGTCCGAGGAGGACGTTCTGCGGGAAGTGGAGGAAGAGATCCGAGTGACGCGCTCGGGCCGACGTCCCAAACGCTGAGTCCCCGTCATGAGAATCGTTTTGGATTGCAATGTGGTCATCGCGGCGGCCATCTCTCGGGGCACCTGCTTCGCGGTGGTCCGTAAAGTCCTGCTGCACCATCAGTGTGTCCTCTCACCGGAGATACTCGAGGAATACACGCGGGTAAAGGAACAGCCCAAATTCACCGCCTACCGTGGACGTCTGGATGCGCTGATCCGGGCCCTGCGCGAGAGCGGCCATGCTGTCCCGTCATCGGACTGCCCCTTCACCCTGCCCGATCCGTTCGATGAACCGTATCTGGCGGCGGCGCTGTCGGCGCAGGCCGACCTGCTGGTGACCGGAAACAACAAGCACTTCCCGGATCGTGACTATGGGAATGTCCGCATCTGCAGTCCGCGTGAATTCATGGAGATGGACCTGCTCTTGGAATAGAGCTCCGAATCCTTGTATTGGGCTGATCCCAATGAGGAGTGGTCCCGTCCATGGGTGAGGCGGGTTGGCTTTGGCCGGACAGCCGGCATCCGGTCGTGTTCGTCGGACGCGGCCTCCGGATCTGCCGGCTGCGGCGCGGACGGCGTCGGGTGCAACCGATCGTCGGGGTGTTTCAGAGCGCGGACGGCTCAGCCGTCCACCAGCCGCTCCAGCAGCGCGTCGTCGGCGAGGAAGGGGATGGTGACGTGGTTGCCCGGCGCCTCCCGGTTGTAGGCGACGCAGGTGTCGATGGAGTTGGCGCAGCGCGCCCAGGCGCGGCGGGCCACGCCGCCCATCACGTCCCACGGCATGGCCGAGCGGATCACCGCGTCGGCCCGCGCGCTGCCGTCCAGCACCAGCCCGAAGCCGCCGTTGATGGCCTTGCCGATCCCGACGCCGCCGCCGTTGTGGAGCGCCACCATGCTCATGCCGCGGGCGGCGTTGCCGGCAAAGCACTGGACGGCCATCTCGGCCATGATGTTGCTGCCGTCCTTGATGTTCGCCGTCTCGCGGTAGGGCGAGTCGGTGCCGCCGCAGTCGTGGTGGTCGCGGCCCAGCATCACCGGGCCGATTTCACCGGCGCGCACCATCGCGTTGAACTTCAGCGCGATCCGGGCGCGGCCGGGCGCGTCCTGGTAGAGGATGCGGGCCTGGGTGCCCACCACCAGCCGGTTCTTCTCGGCGTCGCGGATCCAGACCCAGTTGTCGCGGTCCTGCCCACGCCGGTTCGGATCGATGGCCTCCATGGCCGCCCGGTCGGTCCGGGCCAGGTCCTCGGGCCGCCCGCTGAGGCAGACCCAGCGGAAGGGCCCGTAGCCGTAGTCGAACAGCATGGGGCCCATGATGTCCTCGACGTAGGAGGGGAAGATGAAGCCCTCGCGGGGATCGGTGCCGTTCCGGCAGATCTCCGTCACGCCGGCGTCGTAGACCGCCCGCATGAAGGAGTTGCCGTAGTCGAAGAAGTAGGTGCCCCGCTCCACCAGCGTGCGGACGAGCTCGAAGTGGCGCCGCAGGCTCCGGTCCACGGCGGCGCGGAAGGCGGCGCGGTCCGCCGACAGCATCCGGGTGCGCTCCTCGAAGGACAGCCCCTGGGGGCAGTAGCCGCCGTCGTACGGCGCGTGGCAGGAGGTCTGGTCCGACAGCAGCTCGATGGGCACCCGGTGGTCCACCGCGTACTGGAGCAGGTCCACGATGTTGCCCTGGTAGGCGATGGAGAGCGGCTCGCGGCGGGCCATGGCCGCCTGGGCCAGGCGGAACACCTCGCCCAGGTCGGCGCTCACCGCCGCCACCCAGCCCTGCTCGTGCCGCGTGCGGATGCGCGACGGGTCCACCTCGGCGATGATGCCGACGCCGCCGGCGATCTCCACCGCCTTGGGCTGGGCGCCGCTCATGCCGCCGAGGCCCGACGAGACGAACAGGTGGCCGCGCAGGTCCTCGTCGTCGCGGATCCCCAGCCGGAGTCGGGCGGCGTTCAGGATGGTGTTGAATGTGCCGTGGACGATCCCCTGCGGACCGATGTACATCCAGCCGCCGGCGGTCATCTGGCCGTAGTTGGCCACGCCGAGCTGCATGGCCCGGTGCCACTCGGACTGATTGTCGAACATGCCCACCATGAGCGAGTTGGTGATGATCACCCGCGGCGCCTCGGGGCGCGAGGCGAACAGCCCGAGCGGGTGCCCCGACTCCACCACCAGCGTCTGCTTCCGGGTGAGCACCTCCAGGTACCGCTGGATGAGCCGGTACTGCATCCAGTTCTGGCAGACCTGGCCGGTCTCGCCGTAGGTCACCAGCTCGTACGGGTAGAGCGCCACGTCGAAATCCAGGTTGTTGTCGATCATCACCTGGAAGGCCTTCCCCTCGACGCAGCGACCCTTGTACGCGTCGATGGGCCGCCCCCAGATCCGGCCCGGGGGCCGGAAGCGGTAGCCGTAGATCCGGCCGCGCGTCTTCAACTCGTCGAGAAACTCCGGGGCCAGCGCCGCGTGCCACTGGGGGGGCACGTAGCGGAGCGCGTTCTTCAGCGCGAGGAGGGTTTCGGTCCGGTTCAAGGTGTAGCCGCGGTCCGGCGCGCGGCGGATGCCCGGTTCGAACGCGGCCGGCGGCGGCAGCTTGCCGCGCAGGCGGACGGTCATGGCGGCGCCGATGGCGGTGTTGTCGGTCATGGGTTTCCTCCCGGTAGGATGAATTCCTATTTTGCCACAAAGCGGGCGGCGGACCAAGTTCCACGAAACCCAGACCGCCCTTGTCTGGTATAATATCCCGTTTTGAATGCCGTTTCCGCCCCGTGCGGAACGCCCCCAGGAGCGTGATCATGAGCCACCGCCTGTCCCATCCCGCCGGTTTCGTCCGCCGCGGCCTGTGCGCCGCGTTGTGCCTCGGTCTCGCGGCCGCCCTCTGGGCGGCGGTCCCGGCCGAGCCGCTGCTGCGCTTCCCCGACGTGCGCGGCGACACCGTCGTGTTCGTCTGCGGCGAGGATATCTGGTCCGCGCCGGTCGCGGGCGGCACCGCCACCCGCCTGACCATCCACGACGGCGAGGAGCGCCATCCCAAGCTCTCGCCCGACGGGACGCGGATCGCCTTCACCGGCGACTATGACGGCAACGCCGACGTCTACGTGATGGATGTGCACGGCGGCGGGATCACCCGGGTCACCTGGCATCCGGGCGACGACGAGGTGGTGGGCTGGCATCCCACGGCCGACAAGATCCTGTTCAAGTCGGCGCGGGAAAGCTTCAGCCGCTTCGACAAGCTGTTCCTGGTGTCGCCCGACGGCACCGGCCTGGAGCCGCTCCCCCTGCACGAAGCGGCCTACGGCAGCTATTCGCCCGACGGCCGGCAGATCGCTTACAACCGGATCAGCGTCGAGACACGCACGTGGAAACGGTACCGCGGCGGGCTGGCCCCGGACGTCCATATCTATGACTTCGCGGCGAAGCAGGACCGGAAGATCACCGACTTCCCCGGCGGCGACCGGATGCCCATGTGGCACGGCGGCACCATCTACTACACCGCCGACAGCGACGGCGTGCTGAACATCTACGGCTACACCGTGGCGACGGGCAAGACGGAGCAGCTCACCCGCCACCGTGAGCACGACGTCCGCCGGCCGAGCCTCGGCGACGGCCGGATCGCCTACGAGGTGGGCGGGACCGTCTGGTTGCTGGACCTGGCCAGCCGCCAGTCCCGCGCCCTGCCCATCGCGGTGCGCGCCGACGCCCCCGAGGCGCGGCCGTACCTGGCCACGGTGGCCGACCTGGCCACCCAGTTCGACGTGTCCACCTCCGCGGCCCGCGTGCTCGTCACCGCCCGCGGCCACCTGTTCAGCGTGCCGCGCAAGGACGGGGCCACGCGGCTGGTGGCCGGCGCCGGCGGCGCCCGGATCCGCGAGGGAGCCTGGTCGCCCGACGGCCGGAAGTACGCCTTCGTCTCCGACGCCGGCGGCGAGTTCAACATCTATCTGGCGGAGGCCGCGGGCGCCGCCGCCCCGGTCCAGCTGACCCGCTCCAGCGACGGCTACCGCCACACCCTGCGCTGGTCGCCCGACGGGAAGAAGATCGCCTTCGCCGACCAGACGCTGGCCTGCTACGTCCTGGACGTGGCCAGCCGCGCCGTGACCCGAGTGGACAAGGCCGACTACGAGCCCATGGACGTGTCGCTGAACGTCAAGCCCATTTCCGACTACGCCTGGTCCCCCGACAGCGCGTACCTGGCCTATTCCAAGATGGAAGCCGACCTCGTGTCGAAGGTGTTCGTCCACTCGCTGCAGGACAACCGCTCCCGCTGCGTCAGCCACGGCCTGTTCAACGATTTCGGCCCGGTGTTCTCCCGTGACGGGCAGCACTTGTTCTTCATCTCCAACCGCCGCTTCGACCCCACCTTCTGCGACTTCGAGTGGGAGATGGTCTACAAGAAAACGGCCGGGATCTACTGCCTCACTCTGCGCCGCGACGGCAACGCGCGGTTCCCGCTCGCCAGTGACGAGGAGACCGGCGCGCCGGCCGCGCCGCCGGCCGCCGCCGCCGCGGGCCCGCCCAGCGTCGTCATCGATTTTGACGGCCTGGCCGAGCGGATCGAGGCCGTGCCGCTGCCGCCGGGCAACTACCGCCAGTTGGCGGCGGGCGAGGGCGCGCTGTACTACCTTAACGCCGACGACGGCGACTTCAACCGGTTCGAATATCGGGGGCCCGGCACGCAGCATCTGTCCGCGTTTGCCTTCGACACGCGCAAGGAGCGCCGCCTGGCCGAAGGGGTGAGTGACTACCGCCTCTCCGGCGACGGCAAGTGGATCGTCTGCCGGAAGGGGAAGGGCCTGACCGCGCTGGAGCTGAAGGGGCCGGAACCGAAATCGCACGAGCTGTCGCTGGCCGATCTGAAAGTCTGGATCGACCCGCGGGCCGAATGGCGGCAGATCTTCAACGAGTCGTGGCGGATGGAGCGCGACTTCTTCTACGAGCCGGGAATGCACGGACTCGACTGGCCCGCCATGCACGGGCGCTACCTCGCCCTGCTGGAGCGGGCCACCTGCCGCCAGGACGTGGTGTACATCCTCGGCGAGCTCATCGGCGAACTCAACGCGTCGCACACCTACGTGGGCGGCGGCGCCCGGCAGCGCAAGGCCGAGGAGATCGCGGTGGGCCTGCTCGGCGCCGACTACGAGCTGGACGCGGCGAGCGGCCGCTACCGCTTCCGGAAGATCCTCCGCGTACCCGACTGGACCGGCGAGGTCCAGCCGCCCCTGGCCGCGGTGGGCGTCGGCGTGCGCGAAGGGGACTTCCTCATCGCCGTCAACGGCGTGGAGGTGCGCGGCGACCGCGAGGTCTACGCCGCCTTCCAGGACCTCGCCGGCAAGCAGGTGAAGATCCTGGTCAATGACAAGCCGGAACGGGCCGGCGCCCGCGAGTACACCGTCAAGCCGCTGGCCTCGGAGCGGACCCTGCGCTACCTCGACTGGGTGGAGCACAACCGCCGGGTCGTGGCGGAGGCCTCGGGCGGCCGGCTCGGCTACCTGCACCTGCCCGACACCTACACCGGCTCGGCCCGCGAGTTCCCCAAATACTTCTACGCCCAAACCCAGAAGGAGGGGATCGTCGTCGACGGCCGCTTCAACGGCGGCGGCCTCGATCCGGACATCTTCCTGCAGCGCCTGGGCAAGCGGGCGATCTCCTACTGGACCCGCCGCTACTCGAAGGACACGGCGACCCCGGCCGTCTGGACCCAGGCCCACCTCGTGTGCCTGACCAACCGGCAGGCCGGCTCGGGCGGCGACGAACTGCCCCACGAGTTTCAGGTGGAACGGATGGGCCCCGTGATCGGCACCCGGAGCTGGGGCGGGCTGGTGGGCATCTCCATGACCATCGACCTGGTGGACGGCGGCTACCTGACGGCTCCCGACTACCGCATCTACGACCGCGACGGCAACTGGGTGGTGGAGAACGTCGGCGTGACCCCCGACATCGAGGTGGACCTGGATCCCGCCGAGATGGCCCGCGGCTACGACGCCCAGCTCATGAAGGGCGTCGAGGTGCTTCTGAAGAAAATCGAAGCGGAGCCCCGGACCTGGCCGAAGCATCCGCCGTACCCGCGGCAGAAGTTCTGAACCGCCTGTCCGGAAGCTTGTCCGGACCGAGGAGGCCGATGAAACCGGATTACGACGTGCTGGACGACATCCGGAGATTTCAGCGCAGCCGGGTGATCCTCACCGCCGCCGAGCTGGATCTCTTCACCCGCCTGGACGGCGCCTCCATGGACGCGCCGGCGCTGGCCCGGGCGATCGGCGCCGCGGAGCGGCCGCTGACCCGCGTGCTCGACTGCCTCGTCACCTACGGGTTGCTGGAGAAGGCGGACGGGTGCTACCGCACCGCCGCGCCGGCGGCGGCGCTCTCGGACCGGCATCCCGCGCCGGTTCGGGCCATGGCCCTCCACAGCGCCGTGATGTGGCGGACCTGGAGCCATCTGACCGAGACGGTCCGCACGGGCGAGAGTCCCGCCCGGCACACCGCCGACGACAAGGACAACCACGCGCTGGCCGCCTTCATCGGCGCCATGCACGCCATCGGCCGCCGCGTGGCCGACGACGTGGCCGCGTCGCTGGACCTGTCGCCGTACCGCCGGCTCCTGGACGTGGGCGGCGGATCGGGCGTCTACACCATGGCGTTCCTGCGGCGGAACCCCCGGCTGACCGGCGTGCTGTTCGACCTGCCCCGGGTGACCCTGATGGCGGCGGAATGGCTCCGCGCCGAGGGGCTGCTGGACCGGGTCTCGCTGGTGGGGGGCAACTTCGAGTGCGATGAGCTGCCCGGCGGCTGCGACCTGGCGCTGCTCTCGGCCATCACCCATCAGAACTCGCCCGAGGAGAACCAGGCGCTCTTTGCCAAGATCCGCCGCGCCCTCGATCCCGGCGGCACGCTGCTCGTGCGCGATCACGTCATGGACGAGAACCGCACGGAGCCGGCGGCCGGCGCGCAGTTCGCCATCAACATGCTGGTGAGCACGGCGGGGGGCGACACGTACACCTTCGCCGAGTACCGCCGGGATCTCGAAGCCGCCGGATTCGTCGAGGTGACGTGGCTGCGGTCCGGTCGCGAGCGCATGGACGGCCTCGTCGCCGCCCGCACGCCGGCGGCGGCAGGGGATGGCGGCGCATGAACTTCCTCAAGATCATGGGGCTCGAGCCGAAGCGGGGCGTCCGCGGCGACTACGAGTGGGGCACTCTGTACGGCCGCCTGGAAGGGTGCCTCGCGGACCTGCCCGAATCCGAGGTGAAGCTCATCGCCGGTTTCGCCGGCCTGCTGTGGCGGGTGGCGTACAGCGACATGAAGCTCGAGGACTCCGAGCGGGAGAAGATCCAGGAGATCCTCCGGCGGCGCACCACGCTGGACGCCGACCGCGTGGACCGGATCATCACCCTGGTGGACAAGGACGCCGACCGCTACTTCGGTTCCGAGAACGTGTACTACACCCGGCTGGTCAACGCGGTGGCCGAAGCGCCGCTCAAGCTGGAGATCCTCGACACGCTGTTCGCCGTCGCCGCCGCCAACGGATCCATTTGCGCCAAGGAGGAGGCGGAGCTGCGGATCATCGCCACCGGGCTGTTCCTGTCCCACGACGACTACATCCGGATCCGTTTGCGCTACCGCGAGTTCCTCGATGTGCTGAAGTGAGCGGGGGACAATTGGGGAGACGGTGAATGGGTGAATGGGTGAATAGGTGGGTGGGTGAATCGAGAGACGGGAGACGGGAGACGGATCAACCACCAACTATCAACCATCAACTATCAACTGATTCTGGACCTGGAACCTTCGAACTTGCGAACCTGCGAACCTTCAAACGGCTCGATTACGATCACGATTACGATTACGATGACGATTACGATGACGATGACGAGCACGAACATCGGGGAAAGGCACGAGCCTCCAGCCTCGAGCCTCTAGCCTCGAGTCTCGAGCCTCTAGTCTCGAGCCTCTAGCCTCGAGTTAGGACCGGCGCCATGCTGCAGACATTTCTCCAGGCCTTCGGCGGCACCTTCGTGGCGGTGCTGGACATCTTTCTGATCATCCTCGTCGCCGGGTTGCTGGTGCGCCGCCGCGTCGTCACCCAGGCGCACATCGACGCCCTGTCCACCGCCACGGTGGTGGTCTTCCTGCCGTGTCTCACCTTTGACAGCGTGGTGCGCAACCTGGACCCCGTCAAACTCCCCTACTGGTGGGTGCTGCCGCTGGCGGCGGTGGCCATGGCCGGGGCGGGCCTGGCGCTGGGGGCGGCGCTGTTCGCGCGCGAACTGCCGGCGAAGCGGAACATGCTGTCGCTGGCCAGCCTGCAGAACGCGGGCTACCTGGTCCTGCCGGTGGGGCTGGCGCTCTTCCCGAAGGAATTCGATCGCTTCGCCCTCTACTGCTTCCTGTTCATCCTGGGGAACAGCCCCGTACTCTGGAGCGTGGGAAAACTGCTCACCACCCGGGGGCGGCCGGGGGTGCCCATGTGGCGGGCGATGCTCACGCCGCCGCTGGTGGCCAACGTGGCCGCCATCGCGCTGGCGCTCTCCGGCGGGAAGGCGCTGGTGCCCGACGTGCTGCAGCGGGGCGTCCACCTGCTGGGGACGGCGGCGGTGCCGGTGGCCACGTTCATCCTCGGCGCCGTGCTGGGGAGCATCCCGTTCCGCCCGCGGGCGATCCTGCCGGACGCGGTGCGGGTGATCGTCGTGAAGCTCATGCTGCTGCCGCTCCTCACGGCGGCCGTGCTGGCGTGGCTCGGCCTGGGCCGCACCAATCCGCTGCTGGCGTCATTTTTCATCATCCAGGCGGCGGCCGCGCCGGCCGTGGCCACCATCCTGCAGGTGCGCCGCTACGGCGGCGACGAGGAGAAGATCGGCGGCGTCATGCTCGTGGCGTACGCCGGCTGTCTCCTGGCCCTCCCCTTCTGGATCGCCCTCTGGCGCGTGTTTTCTTGATCCTGAAGTCAATGCCGCGCGCCGACAGGCAGCTTCCGGCGGCGGGATCGGGGCGATCGACCCGCAGGGACGGCACTTTCATCAGCCGGTCGCGATGTGTTTTTTGACAATTGTTTTGGGCTGCGAGTGAGCGCTTTGTGATAATCTGAACACTGTAACCGTGGGGATTTCGGACGGCAAACACAACAAGCTGGAACGCACCGCCATATTCCGTGGAATGGAGGGACTATGGGCATTCGCCGGTTGCTGTCAGTTTGTCTGCTCTTCGTGTTGTTATGCTGTTTCGCGGACGCGCAACAGGTGTTCAACAAGATCAAGGTTCGCTTCAACAAAAGCGCCAAAGACCCGGTGCTGGTCGACAAGGATGTCGACCTGGTTTTCAACGACGTCGCGAAGCACCTGTCGGTGCGGGGGCTGCATCACCCGCTGGAGGTGGATTACGGCGACATCCGGCGGGCCGTGTTTGACGTCAGCACCCACATGCGCGGCGGCGGATTGAGCCAGGTGGTGGGCGGCATGACCGGCGGCGCGATCGCGTCGAAAAAGGTGAGCGATTACTGGTTCTACCTGGAGTACGCCAAGCCGGACGGGTCGGTGGGCTACCACATGCTGGAGGTGGACAAGGACCACGCCGACGAAGTCATGGACAAGGTGAAACAGGCCATCGGCGAAGACAAGGTGAACGTCGCCCGGTTCGAGGAGAAAGAGGCGAAGATCGAAAAAGACACGCTGAAGGACCTCCAGTCAAAACATGACTTGAAAGTCGACAAGACGCAGCGGCCGATCCCGCAGGTCCAGCCCGACAAAGCCCTGGTGGTCTTCGCCTGTCCGCCGCTGGCGGCCCGCCATGCCGGGAAGGGGAACCAGTACAAGATCCACGCCAACGACCAGGTGATCGCCGTCAACAAGATGGGGACCTATTATTTCACTTACCTGGAACCCGGCGAGTACCGGCTCGTCTCCCAGACCGAAAATGCCAGCGGATTCACGATGGTACTCGAAGCCGGGAAGGACTACTACTTCCTTCAGAACACCTTCATGGGTGCGTGGAAAGCCCGGACGAGTCTTTCCCGCCAGACCAGGGAACTCGTCATGCACGAGATCAGCGGGGCTTGTTGGGCCAACTGGACCCGCAAGAACTGATCGTCAACAAACTCATTCGCGGATTATTGAATGAATCCCGCGCGGATTCGCCGTCAGACGAGGCGGGAATCAGGGATTCGTGCGGGGATTTACCGCTTTCGCCCGGGTGAGCGCTTCCGCAGCCGCAGAGCGAGCAGGCGGCCGGCCGGAATGGAACATCCGGCCGGCCGGCGCATGGCTTAGTGCGACGACTTCTCGCCCGGCAGGGGCCGCACCTTGAGCACCTCGCCCCGTTCCTCGGCGATGCGCCGGTACCAGTCGGCCGGGTAGCCGGGATGCGTGACGTTGCCCTGGGAGTCGCGGACGTTCCCGTCCAGGTATTTCCAGATCAGGAACTCGCCCAGCTTGCGCCAGCGCCGCACCACCATCTCGCCCTGGTCCACGGAGTACCGGGTCAGGTACTCGCGGGCCAGTTCGGGCGACTGCTGGTGGAGCGCCAGCGCGGCCTTGTCCACCTCGGGCACCTGGGCGATGAAGGCGCCCTCCAGCTCGCGCTGGACGGCCTGGACGTCCTGAATCATGTCGCAGTACCGGGAATAAGTGTAGTTCGAGACGAAGTTGAACACCCAGAACGCGGAGTCCCAGGAGAACGCGTTGAAGTCGCCGGTGCCCGCCGCGAAACTCGTCGGCACGGCGCGCAGGCCGCAGTACATCGGCGTGTAGACCGTGCTGGCGGTGTCGTCCACGCCGAACCAGAAGATGCCGCCGATGGGGCCGGGGAGCCAGGAGCGGGACTGGGCGACAAAGGAGAACCCGGTCTGCTGCGTGCCCACGGAGCGCTCGTTGACGTACTTGACGCCGTCCACCTCGAAGGTCATGGGGCGCCAGCGGTAGGGAAGCTTGTACGGGCCGGCGCCCACGCCCACGGAGAGGTCGAACTCGGTCCCCTCGAAGTGGTCGCGCATGAGCTCCATCAGATCGCGGACGGAAAGTTTGTTATCGGGCTTGATCCAGAGGGGCAGGGGCGCGGCGCCCGGGATGCCCTTGACGTAGTCGATGGGCAGGTTCAGTGACGGCGCCACGCGGCGGAAGAAGCTCCACACCCGGGCCTCGCAGGCGCGCAGGGCGCCGAAGTCGAGAGGCGCGTAGGTGTCGGCGAAGCTGAACTCCTTATCCTCCCCTTTGAAATAGCCCTTCTCGCGGGCGAAGGAGATGACATCCGGGGCATAGAGGCAGTTCTCGGGGTCATTGAGGGGGAACTGCCGGATGCGCGCCTGGTTGGCGTGGGCGCAGACGTAGCCGTCGGGCACGCGGAGCGCCACCCAGACGGCGCCCTTGTTCTCCTTCCCCTTGCCGATCAGGTCCATGATCCAGGCTTCCTGGGGATCGCTGATGGAGAACGTCTCGCCCGAGCTGAAGTAGCCGTACTCCGCCACCAGCGCGCCCATGATCCGGACCGCTTCGCGGGCGGTGCGGGCGCGCTGCAGCGCGACGTTCATCAGGCTGGTGTAGTCGATGCCCCCCTTCGGGTCCACCAGCTCCTCGCGGCCGCCGTAGGTGGTCTCGCCGATGGCCACCTGGTGCTCGTTCATGAGACCCACCACGGTGAACGTCTCGGCCACCTGCCGGATTTTTCCGACGTACTTCTGCGAGTCGTCGTCGATCACGTCGATCAGCGACCCCTCGATGTGGCGACCGCCGGGGATGAAGTTGAGCTGGCCGTAGAGAGTGTGCGAATCCGCCGAGTAGGTGATCATGACGGAGCCGTCGGCCGACGCCCCTTTGGTGACGATGAAGTTGGTGCAGGCCAGAGCGGGCGTGAGCGCCAGCGTCAGGCAGGCCGCCGCGAGCAGGGCTGTCCGGGTGATGCGCATCATGTCGTTCTCCGTGTTTGGAATTGTCAACGCCGCCGGTCCCGGGGGACCGAACGCCTATTGTACGGGGATCGCGGCCGATCGGCTACAGGTTCTTTCACGCGGGCGGCATTCTTCATCGTCCGAGGAGCCGGGCGAGGCGGCCGCGGGGACGCCGCAGGCACGACTTGAGGGGCCAGCCGAGTCGGGCGCGGAGGAAGTGGACGTCCTCGCTGGACAGGCAGGGGATGGCGTTGGGCAGCGTCCGGTCGGGCGCCGACACAAACGGCACCGCCTCGTACCGCTCCCGCAGCGCGTCCAGGTCCCGCAGGCTCAAGGCGAATTCCCGCCGCACCGAATGGAACAGGGGCAGGGCGCCGTACCGGGCCGGCCACCCGTCGGCGGGCAGCGTGAACAGCACCTGCTTGACGCGGCGGCGGTGCCCGTCGTCCAGCTCGCCGAAGCGGGCGGCGGCGGCGCGGTAGGGGAACTCGCCGTGCGCCCGCAGGCAGAACTCGCCGGTGCGGATGGAGCGGGCGAAGTACGGCTCGAAGCCGGGCCGGGCGTCGTCCCAGACGCCGGCCACGAGACGGCCGTCGGCGGCGGTGAAGCGCTTGTAGCCGAAGCGGACGCCGCACTTGTAGTAGGTGAAGCGGCTCAGGTCTCCCGCCGCCGGGATGCCCACGGCGCCCAGCCCGAAGTCGAAGGCGAACGGGACTTTCAGGATGGCGTCATCCAGCTTCACCGGCCGGTTGATGGCTTGGCCGTTGTAGCGGATTTCGGCGGCGGCGCCGGCGCAGAAAAATTCCAGCTCGCGCCGCTCGGCGCCGAGATCCCGCTGGTCGCGGGCCAGCCGGATCCGGTAGCCGTCCAGATGCCGCCGGCCGGTGTGGAGGCGCACCGCGCCCTCGGCCAGCGCGAGGCGCTTGCCCGCCGTGGCCACCTCCACCGCGGGGAACAGGTGAAAGAGCGACAGCACCGCCACGCCGTGACACTCCTCGAGGCGGGACAGCGCCGTCTGCACCAGGTCCGGCGGCGTGTCGCGCCGGAGCAGCAGCAGCTTCAGGATCTGCCACTCGCCGTCGTCGAAGGCGCCGCCGTCCTGCGCCAGCTCCAGGTGGCGGCGGGTGCTCGCGATGGCGATGGCCCGCGGCCGGTGCGTCAGGGCGTGCCGCACGAGCTGCACCAGGTAATGCACCTGGTTGAGGTGCTGCTCCCGCGTGATCTTGCGGAGCTCGGCCTCCAGATCGATGGACAGATGCAGGTGGTTCCCGTTCATCGCCTCACCTGTCCGGAGGGCCGGCGGCGGCCTCCGGGGCCGCCTCGCCCAGGTAGAACGTGGTCCTGGCCAGCACCCGCGCGGCGGCGCGCGGGGCGCCGTCGCCGCTCTCGGCCGTACCGTCCCGGAGCATCGCGGCGCCGACCGGATGCTCCGCGCCCACCACCACGTGGCGTCGGCCGGCCGCCGCGGCGCGAAACGGAAGATACACCTCGCGGAAGTCCGCCGAGCCGGGCAGGAGATGCAGCCGGAACAGCGGATCCCGCCGGCGGATGAGCGCCTCCGCCTCGCGCAGCGTCGGCGGCAGGGGCGGGGCCGCTAAAATTCCCGCCACATCCTCGAGCCAGGTCACGGGGGGCAGGTACGGCTCCAGCAGCTCAACCAGCGGGGCCGCGCGGTCCAGCGTGTCACGGCGCCGGCCCAGCCCCGCCAGCATCGGACAACCCGGCCGGGCGCCCAGCAGCCGGCCCCGGTCCGCCAGACGCTGGGCCTGGTGCAGACTGAGGCGGCGTCCGCCGAGCGTCGGCAGCACCGGCCGGAAGCGCAGCCGCAGCGGATCGCGGCCGGAGCCGTAGGCGAAGTAATGTTCGAAGATGTCCCGGACGAACTGCGGTTCGTCCAGCCGCGGCCGGACCAGCCGGCGCCAGAGAGCGCCCAGCAGGGCGGCCGCCGCCAGGGCGGCCGCGCCGACGAGGAGATAAAACTGAAACGGCCGCGGAGGCGCCGCCGCCTCGGCGGCCGCCGCCGACGGCCGGGCCGGAACCACGGATGCCCCCCGCGGCGGCGGGGCGCCCAGGGCGGACGGGTCGGGCCGGGTCAGGTCCAGCGTGCGCCAGCCGTCACGCCAATAGGCGGCCCACGCGTGGAGCTCGGACCGGGCGGCGCCCCCTTCGCCCACCAGGCCCACGCGGAGGTGGGCGGGCACGCCGGCGCCCTGGAGCATCAGCACGAGGGCGCCGTTGACCACATCGCAATCGCCGGCGCCGGCTCGGAGCGCCCGCTCCAGCCATCCGCCCGTCCCTCCCGCCAGATCGGCGGCGATTGCCGGGTCCCGGGAGTAGCGCAACCGGCCGGCGGTCCAGGCGGCCAGGCGCTCCACGCGGTCTCCGGGATCCAGTCCTGCGACCTGCCGCAAGGCCTCGGCGGCGGCCGGCGGCCAGTCGATGACCGGCAGGACCGGCTCGCCGGGCGCCGCGGACGGAACCGCGCCGGGCCGGGTGCGGTATTCCAGGTGACCCCGCCGCGCCGCCGCGATGACGGGCGCGCCAAAGGCGTCCCGCCCCGCCGGCGCGTCGGGCGCGCCGTCCAGGCGGAGTGTTCCGTCAATCAACACGTGGCCGGGCGGCAGCGGGAGTGCGAACCGGGGGACGCCCCCCGACACGCCGAGGCGGACCGTCACCAGCGGGCCTGCGGACACGTCATCGGCGAAGACAGGGTAGGGGCCGGCGAGCCGCATGGGGCCGGGCGCCGGCCCCCGTCGCGGGTCATAGCGCTCCAGCGCGCCTACCCCGAACAGCAGGCCGTCGGGGCCGCGGTACTCGAAATCCCAGCGGTGGCCGGCGTCGGCGGGGCGGTCGGTCCGGGCGCCGCCCCAGTTCGTGAACAGCGTGTCCACCGTGCGGATCACGGCCGGCGGCGCTCCCGGTGTTGACGGCAGGCCCGGTGCACCCCCGCCGCCCGGACCGGCCAACCCGGGGGCGACGCGCGGCGCCGCCCACACCAGCGCGGCGATCGCGACCGCCGCCAGCGCGAGCCCGGCGGCGGCGCCCGCGAGGTGGGTTCGTCCGCGCGCCCAGAGGCTGGCCAGGGCGTTGCGCCAGTCCAGCGGAAACAGCCGGCCCAGCAGCCGCCGGTGGATCCGCAGCAGCGCCCGCTCGCAGTAGCGCACCGCCTCATGGAGCAGCGGATCCTCGCAGATGGTGTGGCGGTCCATCAACAGGCGCAGCCCGTCGATGTTGATGGCCACCACGGGGAACAGCCCCCAGCCGGAGCGGGGCAGGCGGACGGGGCGGCTGGGGATCACCTCGTCCAGTCCCGCCGTCTCGCGCGCCAGGATGCCGCCCTTGTAGATCCGCACCGACGGCGCCGGCCCGAAGCCCAGCACGCCGTCGAAGCGGCGGGTGCGGAAGCGGCGGCCCAGGCGGTGGGGCAGCTCGAAGCCACGGTTGACGCGCGCGCCGTCGCAATACAGCTCCAGCGCACGGATGCCCGGCAGGGGGCGGACGTGGCGGGCGTAGCGGTCGAGCTGTTCGCGGACGGCGGCGCCGAGTGCGCCGGGGACCGCCCCGTCCGGCACGGGTCGGACCAGGGTGATGGTCGTGCCAGGCGCCGCGTCCGCCGGCGGCGACAGCGGCCGGATTCCGCGGCCGGCGCAGTCGACGGCGAAGGCTGAGGCGACATCACCGCTTCGCGTCACGACGCGGATCTCGCGCGGCTCGAACAGCAGCACCGACCAGAAACCGACGCCGAAGAAGCCGACGGTGTCCCGGTCATCCTCCTTGCTTGAGGCGTAGAGGCGGAGCAGGAAGCGGTCCACGTCGTCGGGCGACATGCCGGCGCCGTTGTCCCGGCAGGTGATGCGCTCGTCGCCGCCGGCGACGCCGGTCTCGAACTCGATCCGGGTGGCGCGGGCATCGCGGGCGTTCTGCACCAGCTCCCGCAGGAAGACCCAGCCGTCCTCGCCGTAGCGCTCCGCCTCGAGGCGGGCCCGCTCGAAGAAAGCGCCGGCCGCGGCCGCTTCAACTGACATGGCCGGAAACAGGGCTGCGCGGACGGAATCGCCCGCGCGGCGGTGCGGTGTGGCGGGTGGCGGAGTGGATGGGAGCGGCCGGGCGCGCCTTAGTCATCACGGCCGCCGATGAGGCCGGCCCGAAGGAGGAAGTAGAGCAGCGTCACGATGGCCGAGGCGGCCGCCGCGACGTAGGTCATGGCCGCCGCGGAGAGCACCTTGCTCACGCCCGCCAGCTCGCCGGTGGATATCAGGCCGTAGCCGGTGAGCATCTCCTTGGCCCTGGTGGACGCGTTGAACTCCACCGGCAGGGTGACGAGCTGGAAGACCACCACGGCGCTGAAGAGCAGGATGCCGATCTTGACCAGGCCCATCATGCCGATGAAGAATCCCGCCATGATGATGATCCACGACAAATTGGAGCCGAGGGAGGCGACGGGGACCATCATGTTCCGGAGCATGAGGGGCGCGTACGACTTGGCGTGCTGCACGGCGTGGCCGGTTTCATGGGCGGCGATGCCCACGGAGGCCAGCGACGGGCTGCGGTACACCTCGGGCGAGAGCCGGACCACCTTCTTCATCGGGTCGTAGTGGTCCGACAGGAACCCGTGGGTTTCCACCACTTCGATGTGGTTCAGGCCGTTGCGGTCCAGGATCTGCCGGGCCGCCTGGGCGCCCGTGATCCCGAACGCGGACCGGATCTGTGAATATTTCTTGAAGGCGCTCTTGACCCGGAAGCTGGCGACAAACGACAGCAGCATCACGGGGATCATGAGCATCCAGTACAGGGGATCGATTCCGAACATACCCACCTCCGATGTCACGGCCGGCCCTGGGGCCGACCCGAACTGGCGGCGGAACCATCCGCCGCGGCGCTAAATTGGATGCGGCGGCGCGACAAAAGGTCTAACCGCCCGGCGGGCCGCCGCCTACCTGTCCGCCGGGTCCCCGAATACCGCCGGGTCGATGCGAAACTTGTAAAGACTCCGGTAGGTGGTCACGAGCAGGTGCCCCTCCTGGATCTCCATGTAGTCGTGGGCGCTGTCGATTGGGGTCCGGCTGAGCACGCGGCCGGTGTCGGCGTCCAGGATGAAGAGAAAATCCGGCTCGGCGGTGAAGCCGTAGCCGCAGAAAATCCGTTTCCGGTGAATGATGAAGATGTTGTTCGAGACGAGCGGCGCCGTCCGCCACAGCACCCGCCCGGTGGCCAGATCGGCGCAAACCAGGGCCGAGCACCGGCCGCCCGCCTGCTGGGAATATGACTGGCAGGCCTCGTTGAAGTAGATGCGTCCGTCGTGATACCGGAAGTCCTGGACCTCCAGGTGGTCGGGATTGGAAAACAGCGGCGTCAGGTCCAGCTCGCGCGTCTGGCGACCCTCGGCGTCGAACAGGACCACCCGCGATTCCCGACTCGTCGTTTCGGACATGACCGGCGAGCGGTACAGCACGGCGAAGCCGGACTCAATGGGGTCGGCGATCCCCAGCTCCAGCGCGCCCCACAGCCGCGGCACCTGGACGGGGCGGGTCCAGTCGGGGGTTTCACGCAGGCGGTAGATGCGGCCGTTCGGCTTGTTGGCCGAAGTCAGGCCGAATCCGGCCAACTCGTCGGTGGAACTGATGGGCTGGCGCACGACCTGGTGCAGCAGCGAGGGGATCGAACCGTCACCGGCGGCCGGCAGGGGTGCAGCCAGGCAACCCAGCAGCAGAATCCAACCGGCGGGTGGCAACCGTCGAATCCGATTCATCATGCAGCTTCCTCCCTGTACAGGTTTGCAGCGAAGAACGGGCGTGACTGAAACTGCTTCGGCGCTCTAATTTTGGCAACGTTCGGCGATGGTGTCAATGGGTCGTTTGCCTTCCCGGCCAAAGTCGGGCGGGGCCATCCCGACAGTCCACCCAGCCGAGCGGTTGCGGCGAAATCGGATCCTGCTATAATCGAAACACGTCCAAGCCATTCTTGACCGCTGTGGAGGCGACATGGTCGAATCGGTTTCGGGGCGGTTTTCCGTCCGCTTGAATCGTGTCCACGGTATCTCGCGATTTCCCTGTCTGGCCGGCCGCCCCTGCCTGCTGCGACGAGGGCTGGTGGCCGCCACCCTGTGCGCAGCGATGGGCGCCGGCGCGACCGCTGTGGCGGGACAGCAAGGAGGACAACCAACCATGACGCTTTCCCAACAGGCAGGACAACAAGTGGTGTTGCTCGGGCGGGAGTCGAAAATTCCGTGGCAGCATCTCATCGATCCCGGGCGCGGGAGTGACGCGGTGTATGTGGACCTGGACGGAGGTGGCCAGATCGTGGCCTACGTTTCCGGCGGGCTGGATTGTCCGGGTTCCGTCTGGCTCGTGGGGACGGTGATCGCCGTGGAGGGCGGGTCCAAGCGCCCCGGCGATGCCGCCACCTTCCGGGAGCATCAACTGGTGGCCACTGCCTGGGGAGGACAACGCTGGATGGAAGGTACGGATTTGCTGAACCGGTTGGCCAACCCGGACCTGGCGCCCGAAGGCCGCCGGGCCCTGGCGGATCGGGTCGTGGCCGCGGGCCTGGACGCCGTCCCGGTGCTGATCGCCCACCTGGGGGACGATCGGCCGGCGATGCGCGAGGAGCGGATCCTCAACGAGGGAGAGCTGATGAACGCCCCGCCCCACGTGCCGGCGCCCGCGCCGGAGTACGCCACCGTGACCGTGTCGCTGGGCCGGAGCTGCGAGGAGCTGCTCTACGCCATCGTCACGCCGTCCGGCTACCGGTCCCCCTTCATGGCCAATTTCAAGCCGCGGAGTGTGGGCGCCGGCGCCCGGATGTTCCGGGTGGCCCACTGGCCGGCCTGGTGGGGCCGCAACCACGCCCGCTCGCTGGCCGACATTCACCGCTCCCTCCAGCCGGTGATCGACCGCTACTGGCAGTCCCGCGGCGAGGAGCAGGTGGTCCACTAATCCGGGTGGCGCAGGCATCCTGCCGGCTGTCACTCAGGCGTCCCGCCTGTTTGGAGTGCGCAGACAAGTCTGCGCTTTGGATTCCCGTGGAGCGGGTGCCGAGATTTTGCTTTGCGCGCCTTACCGCACTCCGCGATTTTGCCCTGCGCGTCCCGCGCCCATCCAGAGCGGCGTCGTGCCGCCGTAAAACAGTGAACAGTGAACGGTGAACAGTGAGTGGTGAAACGCGAAGCGATGAGGCGTTGATTGACGGCGGGCGCCGAGGCTCCACGATTCTGTCCAGACCATCGTGCCGCCTGTTTGGAGTGCGCAGACAAGTCTGCGCTTTGGATTCCCGCGGAGCGGGTGCCGAGATTTTGCTTTTCGCGCCTCACCGCACTCCGCGATTTTGCCCTGCGCGTCCCGCGCCCATCCAAAGCGGCGTCATGCCGCCGCACTCCAGACCGTCATGCTGTCGCACTTCTGCACGCCGTTCCATCCGGAGCCGCCTGCTGTCGCGGGGTCTCGTGATTGCGGAATGCCTCAGCCGCTCAACTCTTGACCCGCAGGGTGGAGCGCCCGCCGTCGACGCCGATGACCTGGCCGGTGATCCAGCCGGCTTCCGGTGAAATCAGAAATGCGGCCAGGGCGGCGACCTCCGCGGCGTCACCCAGCCGGGGCAGCGGATGCAGGTTGGCAATGGCGGCAGCGGTCTGCTCGTTGGCCAGAATACCGGCGGCGAGGGGCGTCCGAGTCAACGAGGGAGCGATGGCGTTGACGCGGACCTGAGGCGCCAGCTCCGCGGCGAGCGACAGGGTCAGGCCCGCTACCGCCGCCTTGGCCATGCCCACCGAGGCATGGAGGGAGAATCCCTGCCGCGCCGCCACGCTGGAAAAAAGCACTACGGATGATGGCATGCCGCCTTTGCGGAGCGCCGGCAAGGCCGCCTGAACCGCCAGGGCCGCTCCCGCCGCGTTGATCCTGAAATCGTTCACGAAATCGGCCTCGGTGAGACGCGACAGGTTGCGCAGGGTGATGGTGCCCACGGCATACACCAGGCCTGCCAGCGCCTCGCCGGCGTCAATCGCTGCCTGGGCAAAGAGCCCGGTGTTGGTGACGTCACCAACCGTGGCGCCGGCGCCGAGTTCCGCCGCCAGGGCCTCCAGACGGGTGCGGTCGCGGCCCACGAGGTGCAAGTCGTACCCGCGCGCTTTCAGGGTGCGGGCCGTCGCGGAGCCGATGCCGCCCGAACCGCCGTAGATCAGGATTTTATCCGCCATGGACGCCTCCATTGTTTCGGGGCAGGGGCAGGACAGTTTTGCTTGTCATCCGATTCTGCCCGGGGCGCAAGCCCGTGGGTTGTTGGTCGACGGCAGCTTGTGCGCGCTGTCGTTGTTGAGATGCGGCGAATGAAGGAGGGGAATCAGCCGCTGCGGGTCGTAGCCGGAATGGGAAAGTCCCAAGGGAAAAATTGGATGTCCTGATTTCACCGAAAAACATACCGAGATGCTGTTGAAAAAAAAGGCCGCCGGCGGGGAGGCGGGCGGCCTAGAAAAAATGTGGCTGGGAGGCAGGGATTCGAACCCCGATAGGCGGATCCAGAGTCCGCAGTCCTACCATTGGACGACCTCCCAGCAGGACCGAAGGCGCACTATACCGCCGCGGGAACAGGATGTCAAGAGGGACAGTGAGTCGGAAGATAGGAGATAGGGGATAGGAGATAATGGTAAATGGGTGAATGGGTGAATGGGTGAATCGGGAGACGGGAATCGGGAGACGGGAGACGGGAATCGGGAGACGGGAGACGGGAGGCGGGAGACGGGAGACGGGAGACGGGAGACGGGAGACGGGAGACGGGAGACGGGAGACGAGAGAGGGTAGACGAGAGAAGGTAGACGAGCAGAGCGAACGATCAGCCATCAACCATCAACAATCAACAATCAACCGTCTGCGAACCGGGAACCTGTGACCTGCGAACCTGGAACCTGCGAATTTGCGAACATGTGAACCTGAGAACCTGAGAACATGAGAACCTTCCAAATCTGGCCCGAATCCCCTGTCCCCGTTAATTTAACAAAATATTCACGGAATTGTGATGCAGGTCATACTTTGACCCGGTAATGCGCATATGATAAGGTCGCGTGATATAGGAAAGGGTGGTTATCATGTTAGACCTGACTCGGCTGACCTATTGCGTGGAACAGGCCCGGATGGAGATCCTGCAGGGCCGCGTCCTGTCCGGGATCGACCAGATCCACCACCTGAAAAAGAACGGCCACCAGGTGGACATCTCCATCATCGAGGACATCGTCGACCTCGGCTCCCTGATGAAGTACCTGTACGACGAGACGTTCCTCGGCGACGCCATCACCGCCACCCGCTGCCTGGCGGCGCTCAAGGACCTCGACTACCCGGTGGACCGGCAGAAAATCAACTACATCCGCTACAAGAAACTGTCCATGATGGGCCTGCGGCTCAACACCTACTACGACAACGCCCGGCCCGCCTTCGCCTCGCTGCTGCGCACGCTGCGATCGTTTTTCTCCGAGATCGGCGACTACCGGGAGTGCATGCTCCACAAGACCGACGCGCGGATCACCTTCGAGGAGGACGTGATCGTCCGCTTCGCCAACGAGTCGTTCCGCGACCTGTTCCTCCAGATCGCGTTCCAGCAGGCCATCGAGTTCGGCCTGAGCTTCCACTGGGAGAACCACCATTCCATCCTGAACCAGGAGCTCACCGGCCGCCTGAGCTGGTCGCTGATCCAGTCCCAGACCAACCTGCCCAAGGAGTGGTACCACGACATCAAGGGGAAGTTCGACGAGTTCATCCGCTCGCTCATCGCCAAGCTGGAGACCCTCGACATGCCGCGCTACTTCCCCTCCAGCGGCAAGGTCAGCGACCTGGTCTGGGTGATCTTCTCCCGCGACTACACCGTGGGACAGCGGATCAGCTCCACCATGCGCAACTACGCCACCCTCCAGATCCAGGACCTGGACCTGCTCGAGGGCTATCTCGGCCAGGACGAGGGGGGCGTGGGCGCCTTCATCTGCTACGTTTCCTTCAACGATTTCGACGCCATCACGGCCATCGTCCGCCACAAGCTGACCCGGGCCAACATGGGCGCGCCGGTGATCATCTTCGCCGAGCCGCTCTTCTTCAAGGTGGTCAAGGACCGCAGCCTCCTCTTCCCGGGGTGCGAGTTCGTCCAGCCCATCAGCCCGGAGAACATCCAGAACCTGGAGTACACCCTGGCCAAGGTGCAGGGCTTCCGCCGCCGTTTTGTCCGCCTGCCGCTGAACATGGAGTGCGAGGCGGCGCTGCGGCAGGGTGTCGAGCACACCCGGGCGACGCCGGTCAGCCCCGGCGGCACCTTCATCAAGACCCACAAGTCGGTGCCGGTGTTCACCCGCGCCGAGGTGACGCTGCGCGACCCGCTGGCCGGTTTCGAGGACACCTTCAGCGGCCGGGTCATTTACAACGCCGCCGGCGGCACGGCGGTGGAGTTCGACAACCTCATCCCCTTCGACAAGTTCCAGCGGCTGCGCGACCTGTCGCTGGACCGCCACCGGAAGGTGCTGGACACCCTCAAGCGGTCGCGGGTCTGAGCCCGTCGTCCGCCCTCCCCCCGTTCCAACGAATCCCGAACCGCCGCCGCCGCATCCATCGCGACCCGGGCGGCGGTGCGGCCGCGCGCGCCGGCGGGCCCCGTTTTTCTGGTGGCCATCCGCCGGGTGAAGGATTACAATACCCGGCTTGACCGGCAGCGGAGGCGAACCAGCATGATCGACGTGCAACGGATGCGCGACAACCGCAACCTCGACATCAAGAAGGTCGGGGTCAAGGGGGTGACCTACCCCATCATCGTCCTGGACCGCGCCCGGGAGACCCAGTCGACCGTGGCCGCCATCAGCATGTACGTGGATCTGCCCCACCACTTCAAGGGCACCCACATGTCGCGGTTCATCGAGATCCTCAACGAGTACCGCGGCGAGATGACCGTGCACAAGATGCCCGAGCTGCTGCAGGCGATGCGCGACCGCCTCGAGGCCGAGACCGCCCACATCGAAATCGAGTTTCCCTGCTTCATCGAGAAGGAGGCGCCGGCCAGCCGGGCCCGCTCGCTGATGGATTACGAGTGTTTCTTTCTTGGCACGCTGGGCGCCGAGCTGGATTTCATCCTGGGCGTGCGGGTGCCCCTGACCAGCCTGTGCCCCTGCTCCAAGGAGATCAGCCGCTACGGCGCTCACAACCAGCGCTCGCTGGTCACCGTGCAGGTGAGGAGCCGCGATTTCATCTGGCTGGAGGAGCTGATCGGGCTCGTGGAATCCTGCGGCAGCTCCGAGCTCTACGCCCTGCTCAAGCGCGAGGACGAAAAGCACGTCACCGAGCGCGCCTACGACAACCCGGTGTTCGTCGAGGACCTGGTCCGCAACGTCGCCCTGAAACTGCGCGAGGACCCGCGGATCACCTGGTTCTCGGTGGCAGCCGAAAACTTCGAGAGCATTCACAACCATTCCGCGTACGCCTTCATCGAGATGGACAAAGAGCACGACGGTGACATCGCCCTTTAAGCACGCGATCACGATCTACACCGACGGCGCCTGCAGCGGCAATCCCGGCCCGGGCGGCTGGGCGGCCGTGCTCCTGTCCGGCGACCACCGCAAGGAGATCAGCGGCGCCGCGCGCCACACCACGAACAACATCATGGAGTTGACCGCCGCCATCCAGGCGCTTCGGCAGCTCCGCTCCGCCTGCCGGGTCACGCTGTTCTCCGACAGCCGCTACCTCGTTCAGGGCATGACCGAATGGCTGCCCAACTGGATCCGGAAAGGGTGGCGCCGGCCGGGCGGCACGGTGGCCAACCGCACGCTCTGGGAGGAGCTGCACCGGCTGGCCGGCCGCCACGCGGTGACGTGGCGCTGGATCCCGGCCCACCACGACGACCCGGTCGCCTCCCACCCGGAGAACGCCCGCTGCGACGAACTGGCCCGCGCCGCCATCGCGGCGGCGGCCGGGGACGACTGAAGCGGCGCGGCGGGGACGCCGGCCGATTCGGCCGACCCTCTGACCATCAGTCGGCGGACACGGGGGAAGACCGGCGGACGCGCCACCAGCGCAGGAACTTGTCCTTGGCCACCACCAGCAGCACCAGCGACAGAAACATGGGCACGAAGACGGCGAACGCCTGCGGGACGCTGAGCGAGCGCCCGAAGTGGCGGACCAGCCCGACGTTCCAGGACGAGCCGTAGATGATGAGCAGGTGCAGCCAGTAGATCGTCAGCGTCTCCGAACCCACCAGCCGGATGATCCAGGGGACCGACCGGACCTTCCGCGCCAGCGCCGAGATGCCGGTAAAGATGAGCACGACGCAGCCCAGCCGGAGCCACAGGCTATAGGCGGCCAGGCTTCTGAAGATCAGCTCGGACGGCAGCTTCGGGTACAACCAGTAGAACGGCAGGCCGACAGCCAGCACGACCAGCCCGGCCAGGAAGAACGGGCCGTGCCAGTTTTCGCGGTCCTTGAGGCGGGTCTGGTGCCAGTGGGCGGCCAGGATGCCGCCGTACATGAACGCCACCCACGGCACCAGGGGGAAGTACGAGTTGAAATTGCCGCCCAGGTAGAAATTCCACAGTTGCGGGGATTCTGTTTGCCCGTTGAGGTACCAGATCAACGGGCTGAGAATGAAGATGAGGGGCATGGCGATGCCGATGTATGCCAGAAACCGCCGGCGGGTGCGGAGCAGGGCGATGAGGATGTGCAGCAGCAGCAGGTTGACGGCGACGCACTGGAGGATGTCCACGTTCATCCATGAGAGCCACTGCGTGGCGGTCAGCGGCGTGGTGAAGAGCTGCAGCGGATTGCTCAGCGGCAGATGCAGCATGTAGCCGATGAACAGGAGCAGTGCCACTCGCCGGAGGCGCCGCCACAGGCGCGGCGACAGGCGCAGGTACTCGTCCCAGTAGCGGGTGGTGGCCACGTAGAAGGCGAAACCGCTGACGAACAGGAAGGTCGGGGCGGTCAGGCCGCGGAAGTGCTGCCACTCGGCGAACAGGACGGTCTGGCGGATGCTCTCATTCAGGAGGTCGTTGAAGGTGTGGCCGAACACCATCATGACGCAGGCGTAGGCCCGGACGATGTCCACGAAGAGCAAGCGCTGGCCGGCGGAGCTCGGGGCGTTGGCGGATGTCACGGACGCCTGCCTGGAGGATTCCCCTGCCGGGCCGTTGGATTCGGGAGCGGGGCGGCGCCGCGCAGGTTGGCGGGTCGGACGTCTCGAGCGAATCGAGACCGCCGGATCCGCATCCAAAGTGTACCATAGGTGCCGTCGGGCTCCGCAAACGTTTTAGCCCGTGGGCGCGGCCGACGGCTCTGTTATAATAAGTTCATTTGATCGACCTGCATCCGTGACCGGTATTTGATAACGCGTGACCCATCATACCTGGTGACTTCATATTTATTCGGAGGAATCATCCCATGGACATCTGGTTCATCCGCGTCATTTTTTGCTGTCTGCTCGTCTATGCCTCCTACGCCCTCCGGCCTTTCGGGTCCAACCTGGCCGCCAACCTCGTCGCGGGCGGCGTGCTGGCGCTGGCCATCATCCTGTTCGAGATCCGGATCCGCCGGCTGAGTCTCAAAACGCTGATCGGCGCGCTGATCGGCTCCATTACCGGCATCATCGGCGCGACCCTCATCTCGCTGGTGTTGAGCCGCATGACGGCCATCCCCCCCGCGGCCGGCACCTTCCTCCAGGTGCTCATCATCATGCTCATGGCCTACGTGGGGCTCATCGTGGGCGCCGACAAGGGCAACCTGCTGAACATGAAAGTGTTCGAGGGGCTGTTCACCACCGACCGCCCGGCGCTGGGCTGCCCCAAGATCATCGACACCTCGGTGATCATCGACGGCCGCGTCGCCGACATCTGCGAGACCGGCTTCCTCGACGGGGTGCTGGTGCTGCCGCAGTTCGTCCTGCACGAGCTGCAGATGATCGCCGACTCGTCGGACTCCATCAAGCGCAACCGCGGCCGCCGCGGGCTGGACATCCTGCAGCGCATCCAGAAGACGGTGGGCGTCAACGTGCAGATCGTCGAGAAGGATTTCCCCGAGGTCAAGGAAGTGGACCTGAAGCTCATCGAGCTGGCCCGCGAGATGGAGGGGAAGATCGTGACCAACGACTTCAACCTGAACAAGGTGGCCCAGTTGCGGGGCGTGAGCGTGTTGAACATCAACGAGCTGGCCAACGCCCTCAAGCCGGTGGTCCTGCCCGGCGAGATCATGAAGGTGTTCATCCTGAAAGAGGGAAAGGAAGAGAGTCAGGGCGTGGCCTACTTGGACGACGGCACGATGGTGGTGGTGGACGAGGCGCGGTCCCTGATCAACCGCAACGTGGAGATCGTGGTGACCAGCCTGCTCCAGACCACCGCCGGCAAGATGATCTTCGGCAAGATCGGCCGGGTGCTGGGTCCGGCCGCCACGGAGCAGAAAAATGGCAAATCCCGCTGACGGACCCGGCCCGGCCGCCGCGCCGGGCGAGCTGCGGATCGGCACCGGCTTGGACGTGCACCGCCTGGTCCCGGGCCGCCCCCTCTGGCTGGGCTGCGTACGGATCGATCACCCGCTGGGGCTCGAGGGGCACTCCGACGCCGACGCCCTGGCCCACGCGATCACCGACGCGATTCTGGGCGCGCTGGGGCAGCGGGACATCGGCTGCCACTACCCGCCCGGCGAGGCGCAGTGGCGGGACTATCCGGGCATCCGCTTCCTCGAGGACATGCGCGGCCTGCTGGCCCGGTGGGGCTGGGCCGTCGTCAACGTCGACGGCGTCATCGTGGCCGAGCGCCCGAAACTCGCCCCGCACATCCCCCGTATGACGGAGCGTGTCGCCGAGGGCCTGGGCGTGGAGCCAGCGCGGGTGGGCGTCAAGGCCAAGACGTTCGAGGGGCTCGGCTTCACCGGCCGCGAGGAAGGGATCATGGCGCAGGCCGTGGTCCTGCTGCAGAAGATCCGCTGACGGGACGCCGCCGACCGCCGTCCCGGGTGACCATCCGGAAAGGAACACGATGAACAAACTGCGTGTCTGGGTCGCAATCGCATTGACCGCCGCTCTGGCCGGCCTGGCCGCGGGCGCGGAGGTGTATCCCCTGGACCAGGTGAAGCGGGGGCAGGTCGCCACCGTCCGCACCTGCCTCGAGGGCCGCAAGATCGTGGACGTGCAGGCCGAAGTGCTGGGCGTGCTGGAGAAGTCGATCTCCGGCTACGACGTGGTGCTCGTCCGGCTCAGCGGCGCGGCGATCGAGCGGACCGGTCCGTTCTCCGGCATGAGCGGCTCACCGGTTTACATCGACGGCAAGCTCATGGGGGCGTTGGCGTACTCATTCCCGTTCACCACCGATCCGGTCGCCGGCGTCACGCCGTTCGAGCAGATGAAAGAGCTGTTCGGCACCGATCCGGGCCCGGTGGCCGTCGGCGGGCCGGGCGGCCGCCTGGACCTGGGAGCGATGCTGGACCGCATGGCCGGTCCGGACACGCGCGCGGTGCTGGCGCTGCCGCCGCGGCCCGGCGGCGGTGAGGCGGCCGCGCTGCGGCCCATCGGCACGCCGCTCATGTTGTCCGGCGGCACGCCGGCGGCGCTGGAGCAGTTCCGCGACGCGTTCCGGGAACTGGGCTTCGTACCGGTGCTGGGCGGCGCCTCAGCCGGCGCCGCGGCCGCGCCGGACGGCGCGACGCCGCTGGTTCCCGGAGCGGGCGTCGTGGTCACCCTGTTGCGGGGCGACATCGGCATGGGCGCCGGCGGCACCGTGACCGAGGTGGACGGTGACACCGTCTACGCGTTCGGACACCCGTTCCTGCAGGCGGGACGGACCGCCATGCCGCTGCACGATTCCGAGGTCCTCGCCGTCGTCCGCAACCTGAACAACTCGTTCAAATTCTTCACCACCGGCCGGCCGGTGGGCGCCGTGATCCAGGACCGCCTCCTCGGGGTCATGGGCCGGCTCGGCGCCCGACCCGACCTGATCCCGGTCGCGGTCACCGTCGAGACGCCGCGCAAGCCGCCGGCGTCGTTCGCCGTCGAAGTGATCCGCGATCCGGTCCTGACGCCGTTCCTGATCAACTACGCCCTGTTCAACTTCCTCCAGGCCGAGGAGCGGGCCATCGGCGCCGCCACCATCGACGTCGCCGCCGAGATCACCCTGGCCGGCGGCGAGACGATCCCCATCCGCAACGTCGTCTCCAGCCCGCTCGGCGCGGCCCAGCAGGCGGCGCTGTTCGTGGCGGTGCCGCTGCAGTACATCTTCAGCTCCGGGTACCAGGAGCTCGACGTGGCCGGCGTCCGTGTCAAGGCGGTGATCCGCGACGAGTTGAACGCCGCCCGGATCGACTCGGTGCAGTCGGACCGGGCGGAAGTCCGGGCGGGCGAGACCGTCAACCTGAAAATCAACCTCCAGTTGCAGGACGGCCGGATGACCGCCCTTGATTTTCCACTGCACCTGCCGGCGGACCTGCCCGCCGGACCCGTGCAGGTGTTCGTCGGCGACGGGGCGACGCTGACCCAGTTGGACCGCCAGCTGGAGCCGGGCCTGTTCACCGTGACGACGGCCCGGCAGCTCGTGGGGGCGCTCCGGAACCTCCGCCAGAACGCCACCGTCTACGTCAAGCTGTACCGGAAGGGCGAGGGGATTTTTTCCCGCGGTCACTCGTTCCCGGCCCTGCCGGCGTCCTGGCTGGACATCTTCAGCGGCTCCCGCACCCAGGGAGCCAGCGTGCCGTTGCGTTACATTCATTTCCTGGAGAAGAGCCTTGGAGACCAGAACTATGTCATCACCGGCGCCCAGAACTTCCAGCTCGTCGTCCGAACCGATTAACCGCCGGTCCGGCGCCGCGCGCGTCCTGGCCGTCGTGCTGCTCGTCCTGGCGGCGTGGCCCGCGGCGCGGGCCGTCCGCCCGGCGTGGCATGAGCTGGACACCTACGAGGATTTCAGCGCTGGGAAGGTCAAGGGCCTGGCGATCACCGACGACGGGCGGCTCGTCCCCGCGCCCGACCTGCGCGAGCTGGGCGACTCGGGCCAGCCGTACATTCTGTCGGCGGTGCGCGACGCGTCCGGAGCGGTGTACTTCGGCACGGGCCATGACGGCAAGGTCTTCAAGCTCCTGCCCCAGGGCGGCGTGACCGAGGTGCTCGACGCCGAGGAGCCGGACATCTTCGCGCTGGCGGCCGGCCCCGACGGCACGCTGTACGCCGCGGGCAGCCCCGGCGGCCGGATCTACCGCGTGGGCCGCGACGGCAAGAGCGCGGTGATGGCCGAGCTCAAGTGCAAGTACGTCTGGGCGCTGGCCCTGGGCCGCGACGGGACGCTCTACGCCGGCACCGGCGTGGAGGGGCGCATTTACAGCGTGGGCGACGGCGAGCCCGTCGTGGTGTTCGATTCGGATGAGACCCACGTCCTGAGTTTGGTGGCGGAGGCCGACGGGGGGCTCCTGGCCGGCACGGCGCCGTCGGGCTATCTGCTCCGCGTCGGGACCGACGGCCGCGCGGTGTCGCTGTTCGACGCCCCGTTCGCCGAGATCCGCCAGATCGTCGTGGACCGTTATGGAGCGGTCTACACGCTGGCGTACGGCAAGGAGTCGGTCGACGGCGAGACGAAAACCGCCACCGTCGCCGCCGACTCGGCCGTGGCCGACGTGGTGGTCTCGGTGTTCCAGCGGGACGAGACGCCCAAGGCGAAGCGGACGAAGACCGACGCGATGGCCGCCGCCATTGGCGCGGCGGGAACCGCGTCGGCCGACCTGGCGGCGGTCTACCGCCTGGACAAGGCCGGCTACGCGGTGCCGGTGTGGCGCTCCGAGGAGGACAAGGCGTTCGCGTTCGCGCTGCAGCCGGACGGGACGGTGATCCTGGGCACCGGGACGAAGGGCCGGCTGCTGGCCCGGCAGCCCGACCGGGCGCGGCTGGCGCTGGCCGAGTCGGGTCAGGAGCAGGTGACCGCGCTGCTGGCGGGCGCTGACGGCATCCTGGCGTTCACATCGAACCAGGGCCGGGTGTATCGGCTGGGCGCCGAGGCCGCGGCCGCCGGCGAGTGGGTGTCCGATGTGGCCGATGCGGGCGCCGTCGCCCGGTTCGGCGTGCTCCGGACCGTGACGGCGCCGCTGCCCGAAGGGGTGCGCGGCGAGTACGCGTTCCGCTGCGGCAACACCGCCCGGCCCGACGCCACGTGGACCGACTGGCAGGCGCTGACCGGCGGCGATGCCGTCTACGCCATCGGCGCGCCGCCGGCGCGCTATTTCCAGGTGCGGGTCTCGCTGAACGCCGAGGGCCGGAAAGCCCCCGGTCTGGCCGGCTTCTGGGTGGAGCGCCTGGCGGTGAGCTACGTCCAGAAGAACCAGGCGCCCCGGCTGCTGGCCGTGGCGGTGAATCCGCCGGGCGTGGTCTTCCAGAAGCAGCCGTCCATGGTGCAGCCGGGTGAGCCGCCCGACTACGGCGCCGCGTCCACGCTGGAACAGCCGTCCCACATCCAGGCGGCGCTGACCCGAATGAGCGGCGCCATGCAGCTGCCCAAGATCTTCAAAACCGGGCAGGTGTCGCTGAGCTGGACCGACGAGGACCCCAACGGCGACCTGCGGGAATACGCCGTGGACGTGCGCCCCGTGGGCGCCGCGGCCTGGACCCGCCTGGCCGCCGCCCTGCGGGAGCAGTACCTCAACGTGGATCCGGACGTGCTGGCCGACGGCGACTACCTGTTCCGGGTGACCGTTTCGGACGCCCCGGCCAATCCGCCGGACGAGGCCGGCGCCGACACGCTGGTGAGCCCGGTGGTCACCGTGGACACGCGGCCGCCGCGGCTCCGGGCGCTGGAGTCCGGCCGGACCGGCAAGGGCATGGAGTTCCGGATCGAGGCGGCCGACGAGCGCAGCCCCATCCACGCGCTGGAATACTCGGTCGACGGCGGGCGGCGCTGGGAACCGCTCTTCCCCGAGGACGGCATCTGCGACCAGACGCTGGAGCGGGCGAAGCTGGCCGTGCCGGCGCTGGCCGCCGAGGTGCGGCAGCTCCTGGTGCGGGCCATGGACCACGCCGGCAACGTCGCGGTGCTGGCCGTGGAGCCGCCGAACAAGTAATCCCTCGACATCCCATCGTGAGGAGAAATCCCGTGAGCCGACCCGCTGCCGTTGTCGTCGGGGCCGCCCTGGCCCTGGGTATTCTCGGCGCGGCGCTCGCCGCCGCAACCGCCACCTCCACCGCCGCCGCCGATCCGGCCGCGGCGCTGCCGACACTGCGGGAGCAGGCGGCGCTCCGCCAGGAGTGGCTGCGGCTCCGGCTGGAGCGCATCCTGCCGGCCGTGATGCGTCGGGCGGGCGTGGCCATGTGGATCGTGATCGCCAGCGAGTACAACGAGGACCCGGTGTTCTTCTCGCTGGTGGCGCCCACCGAGCTGTCGGCGCACCGGCGTTCCATCTTCGTCTTCTGCGACCGCGGCGAGGCCGGCGTGGAGCGGCGGGTCATCGGCGGCAGCGACAGCGGCGGGTTGTACCAGCCGTACCGCGATCCGGAGCTGGCCCGGCAGGTGCCCCGCGACCGGCTCTCCTGGGCGCTCCTGCGGCGGCTGCTGGAGGAACGGCAACCGGCGTCCATCGCCGTGAACATCTCAGCGACGACGGCGCTCGCGGACGGTCTGTCCGCCGGCGACCGCGAGCTGCTGGAGGCGGCGCTCGGACCGTCCTGGACCGCCCGCCTGGTCCGGAACGACAACCTGGCGGTGGAATACCTCTCCCTGCGCCCGCCGGAGATGCTCCCCTTTTACCGGCGGCTAATGGGCGTCGCCCACGGCCTGATCGGGCGGGCCTTCTCGGCCGAAGTGATCACGCCCGGCCAAACCACCACCACCGACGTGGTCTGGTGGCTGCGCCAGGAGGCGGCCCGCTTCGGCTGCGGCGTCTGGTTCCACCCCACGGTGGACGTGCAGCGCCGCGGACTGGGCGGCGGATTCAAGCCGCCCGACGACACGGAGACGGTCATCGAGCCCGGCGACCTGATCCACGTGGACCTGGGACTCACCGCCGCGGGGCTGGCCACCGACACCCAGCACATGGGTTACGTGCTGCGGCCGGGCGAGACGGACGCGCCGGCGGGTCTGAAACAGGCGCTGGCGGTGGGCAACCGCCTCCAGGACATCGTGTGCGCCGCCATGCGCCCGGGGCGGACCGGCAACGAGGCGTTGGCGGCCGCGCTGGCGGCCATGCGCGCAGCGGGGATCAAAGGGTCGGTCTACTCCCATCCCGTGGGCGACCACGGCCACGGCGCCGGACCCGTCATCGGACTGTGGGACCGGCAGGAGGCCATCCCGGTCCGCGGCGACCGGACGATCCTGGCCGACACCTGGTGGGCCGTCGAGCTGTACGCCGCCTCGCCGGTGCCCGAGTGGGACGGCCAGGAGGTGCGGATGATGCTGGAGGAGGACGCCTCTATGACCGCCGCGGGGACCCAGTGGGTGCGGCCGCGGCAGGAGAAGTTCCACCTCGTGGGGAAACGGTGAATCGGTGAGTCGGTGAATCGGTGAATCGGGGCGGGGAGATTGCTATTGATCAATTCCATTGATCATTTTTCATTGGTCATTTCGGATTATTGGTTATTGCTGATTGCTAATATTCTATTGGCTATTTGTAGCCGAGTCGGATTGTGCCGTGACGAGGTTCAAATTCCGATATCCGATTTCCGATGTCCGATTTCCGATGTCCGATGTCCGACTGTTTGAAATTGAGTTTCAGCCCCTCGTGCCGCCGGCCGCGGTGACGGCTCGGGAAAGCAGTTCCGCGAGGCCCAGCTCGGCCGCCCAACGGTGCAGATATTCCCATTCCAGCGCCTCGCCTTGAACGCGGATGATCCCCACGGCGTCGAGCCATTGCCGGTTGGCGACGCCACCTCCCTGGTTGTACCAGTCCAACTTGGCCAACAGCGTGTCCTCGGCGGTGGCGATATCCACTGTTGCCGAACCGTCGGGATCCACCGGCATCCGGATACGTCGCTTGAATTGTTGCGCGTCGAACGGGCGCCCGGCGGGGATGAAAATATCCACCTTGAACATGGTTTCCAAGTGGATCAGGTTGAAATGGCCGCGATGACGCAGGGCGTACCGGATGGACTGTTCCTCGATGTAAAACTGGCCCGAGAGCGCGTCGACAAGCGAGTGAACATGCCGGGGACGGATATCGGCCACAAGGTCTGCGTCCAGCGTGGCCCGCATGATCCCGTGAACCGCGCTGGCCAGGGACCCACCCAACAGGTAGGCCACCCCGAGCTGCTCCAGAATCCGGGTGACCATCAGCGTCACGCGGATGGGTTCAGTGATCATCGGTGCCATCCGGCTTGGGCGGTCCGTCGCCGGGGCAACAGCCGAAAATCCGTCCGGCGAGTTCCGCTCCGAGAAGCAGGCCGGCCAATCGACGGCGGATCTCGTCAGGGCCGGCGGCCGGGTGACGCCGACGCAGGCCGCATTCGGCCAGGGTGCGCACCGCCTGGGACATCTGAGCCGCCGATTCCAGCTTGCGCCATGGGGGGGCCTGCCTCAGCAGGCGCAGGTGAACGGCCTCGGCTTCCGGCAGCGTGTCGCGGTCCAGGGGTATCACGAAATCAGCCTCCCGATTGACGTATCGACTGTGCTTCTATTGTATCAATTTTTGCCGAAACCGATCATTTATCAACTGTAACCTTGAAAGCCGCAAACGCGCCCCAAGCCGCCGGAACCGGAACCACTTGTCCTGTATATCCGAAAACCGCCCATCCAAGCATCACTTCACCGGTTGGTCCAGTAACCTTTGCAAGGCGCGATCTGCCGCTCGCGGTACCTCCGGCGTGCCAACCGGTCGATTATGCCACGGGCAGGGGAACGGTAGGTCGGCGAATGGGTGAATGGGGATATGGTGAATGGGTGAATGGGTGAATCGGTGAATGGGTGCCAGGATCTGAGTTCTGTGATCCAAGGCCCAGCACCCAGGTCCCAGGTCCGATGTCCGATGATCGATGACGAGCCCCGATTACGATCACGATTACTCAGTTACTCCCTTTTTTTGCCAATATTTGGCAGGATTTTCGCCGCGCCATCGGACGGGTTGCCCACCCCATCATCGACCGGCACCGTCTCCGCATTCAGGACGAAAATAGCCAGGCGCAGCCCCGCGAACGCGGGGCAGCGCCTGGAAAGAAAGACAAAAAGTATGGATCGCGCCCCGCGGCCGCGGGGCGCGGAGAACGGGTTGCTGCGAACACCGCACTTCTCCGCGCCCCGTCACCGGGGCGCGCATTCTTTAAACACCATCGCTTGTCCAGGCGCTACCCGGCTTCGCCGGGCGGCGCCTGGCTATTGTCTTTGAAACTGGACGGGCTTGCCGGAGACCCGGCATTGCGGCACAGAGCTGGAGTGAACGATCATGCCCCTTTGGTTCCGGCTACGACGGGTTGGGATCACGATTACGAATTACGAGCACGAACTCTCAACCCGCAACCCTCAACTCTCAACGAATGAAAACGAGCCCCGAGCCTCGAGTCTCGAGTCCCGAAAAAACGGCCCCGCCCGATGCCGGACGGGGCCAGATTGAACCTTGGTGTCCTCTGTGACTTTGCGGTGAATGCTCCCGGCCTAGCCGGAGGTGGCCGCCTCCAGCCGCTTCAGGATGGTGAAGATGAACGCGGCCGAGATCAGGCAGCAGACCACGAACACGCTCCACACCTGCCACAGCGGGAACACCACCCACATGGACGAGCCCACGAACAGGAGCTGGTTGCCCAGCGCCGTGGCGCCCAGCCAGCCGCCCTGCATGAGCCCCTGGAACCGGGGCGGCGCCACCTTCGAGACGAAGGACAACCCCATGGGGCTCAGGAACAGCTCGGCGATGGTCAGGATGAGGTAGGTGTTGATCAGCCAGTACGGCGACACGCGGTCGGGCGACGGCGCGCCCGCCAGCTCGGCCGGCGACAGCAGGCTGATGGAGCTGGCCACCATGATGATGAACCCGATGGACGCCAACACCATGCCGATGCCGATCTTGCGCGGCGTGGACGGCTCCTTGCCCCGCGCCCGGAGCCAGGCGAAGAAGCCCACCACCAGCGGCGTGAGGAAGACGACGAAGTACGGGTTGAACTGCTGGAAGATCTCCGGCTCGACGAGGTTGCTCGGCGAGTAGGTCCGGAACAGCAGCCAGCCCAGCGCGGCGCCGCCCACGGCCATGCCGGCGCCCACGGCGCGCCGCGCGCCGGACGACTTCCGGCCCAGCAGGAACACCAGCCCGATGATCACGCCCGCCAGCAGCAGCAGGCCGCGGATGTCGAAGATGAAGTAGGTGACGGCATCCACCGTCTTGACGGTGTAGTCGCGGGCGAAGTAGGTCAGGGTCAGGCCGTTCTGGTGGAACGACATCCAGAAGAAGATCACCACCAGGAACACCAGCCCGAGCGCCATCAGCCGCTTCTTCTCCTCAGCCCACGGCATCTCCAGCTTGGCTTCGCCGGAGGCCACCTGCTGGCGCCGGTCGGGGAGCCAGCCCTTGAACAGCACGTAGGTGGCCAGCGACACCAGCATGGCCACGGCGGCGATGCCGAACGCGTAGTTGTAGCCGGTGGCGAACACATCGAGGTAGTTTCGGGCGAACGCGTTCAGGTCCGCCACCGGACCGCCGGCCACCTTGTCGGCCAGTTGCTGCAGCGTGCCCGCCTCGGCCAGCTTCCCCGCCAGCAACTGGTGGCACAATGACGGCACGTCGGCGTCGTAGCCGAAGCCGTTCTGCTCCAGGTACCAGGTGCGGATGTACCGGGCGGCGTTGGGAGCGAACACGGCGCCGATGTTGATGCCCATGTAGAACAGGCTGTACGCCGAATCGCGCAGCTTGCTGTAGGCGGGATCGTCGTACATCTGGCCCACCAGCGCCTGGAGGTTCCCCTTGAAGAGGCCGTTGCCCAGGGCGATGGTGAAGAGCCCCAGGATGGCGAACGGCAGACCCATGCCGGGAATGGCCATCAGCACGTAGCCGATGAACATGATGACGATGCCCGTCATGATGGTGCCCTTGTAGTTCTGGCTGCGGTCGGCGATGAAGCCGCCCAGCAGCGCCAGGGCGTAAATCAGGAAGTAGAAGCCGCTGTAGATCCAGCCGGCCTCGTCCTGGGCCAGGCCGTATTTGGCCTGCAGGAACATGACCAGGATGGCCATCATGGTGTAGAAGCCGAAGCGCTCGCCCATGTTGGCGAAGAAGGCGACAATCAGTCCCTTGGGATGTCCTTGAAACACCGGTCCTCCTTGGCGGAATATTGCACAGCCGATTCCGTCATCCCGCTCATGGGCCGGCCGGCTGGAAGAGCCGGCCCAGCAGCGCGGGCGGTATGTCGAACGTGGCCCGGAGCGACGGGCCAGTCGCCGCCACTGCGAAGCCGGCCAGGATGGTCTCCGCGTCGGTGGGTGACTGGCCGGCGGCCACGAGGGCCAGCGAGACGAAATTCTTCAGCAACAGCGCGATGCCGGCGGCATCCTCCGGCCGCCGGCACGTGAGCCGCGCGACGCAGGTCCCCCGGCCCGTCGTTTCCAGGTTCCAGGCCAGCTCGGTGATCCCCGCGAACAGACGCCGGAGCGTGGCGTAGGACGATCCGATCGGGCCGGCGCCCAGCAGATGCGCCATGAGGCCTTCGCCGAGGTAGAGAGTCAGGGCGCCCGCGCCGCCCGTGCCGGTGAGCAGGGCTGGCGGCGGGGAGTCGAGCCGGCGGGGCTGGCGGAGTGCGGCCAGCGTCTCTGCCTTGCCCGCCACGAGGAGATCGCGGCGGGGGAAGCAGAAACAGAGTGGCGGATCGGCGCCCGGCTCCCGGAGCCGGAAGAAGGCCACGCCGGGCGACGGGCTGACCGGCGCCGCCCGGTCCCCCAGCGCCTTCAGGATGGCCGCCTCCTGAAAATCACCCTGCAGCCAGACGCCCAGGAACACGTCGTCGTCCCGCCGGATGCCCGTCAGGGCGAGGCCGTCCAGCCGCGCGGCCGCGGGGAGCAGCCCGGCGTCCCGGACGCGCTGGAGCACGGGCGCCACCGCGGGGAACAGCCGCAGGAGCGTTTCGCGGGCGGCGGGCTGGCGGGCCAGGTCCGCCGTGGCGTAAAAATCGCAGTTGCCGGGGAGCGCCGTCACCCAGCCGGCCGGGGCTTCCGGCGCGGTCGCCCCGGCGGCGCCGGCGGCCGCCCACAAGCTGGCGCAGAGCCAGGCGGCGGCGGACAACCGCCGCCGGCGGGCGGGCCGGCCGGTGGTGTGGCGGGGATCACTCACTGTCGAACCAACTCTGGTCCACCGACGAGGAGCTGTCGAACTCGTGCAGCATGGACTTCTGGGAGCTCTTCTGTTCCAGCTCGGTGCGTTTGGTCAGGAGGACCGAGTTGACGAGGTTGGCCGGATGATACTGGACCGCGACCGTCCGGCGCCCCGCCGGATCGATGGTCAGCTCGGTGGAGAGCAGCGCCCGCAGGTGGGTCATCAGGTCGTTGACCAGGTCCAATTGCCGGTTCTGGGGCTTGAATCCGAGGAGCTGGCGGATGGTCTTTTCCACGTCCGGCGTGCCCATGGCCACGAAGGTGGTCATGCCCTTCACGACCGCCTCCAGCACCTTGTCGAACGACTCGGGCGAGTTGAGCTCGTCCACGACGAGGATGTCCTGGTCCTGCCGCAGCGCCTCGTCGATCCCCTGCTCGATGCTGTTCATGTCGGAGCCGATCTCGCGCTGGGTGACGAGGCAGAGGTTGTTGCGGTGGCTGAACTGGATGGTGGGCTCCAGCACGGTGACGAGGCGGTTCTGGGTGGCGTTGAGGTGCTCCACGATGGAGGCCAGGAACGCGCTCTTGCCGCCGCGGCCCCGGCCGTGGATCACCCAGAGTCCTCCCCGGAGCCCCTTGAGCGACTGCAGGAAATCATCCGGCAGCTGGTACGAGCTCAGGAGCGGGATGTCGTGGGGGATGACCCGCATGGCGAAGGCCAGGGAGCCGCGCTGGCGGAACAGGTTCACCCGGAAGCGGGCCAGACCCTGGACGGAGTAGGAAAAGTCGAGGCTCTTGACCCGGTCCAGGTAAATCCGCTTGGACTCGGCCGTCGGCTGCTCCACCACGTAGTTGGGCAGGATCTCCAGCGCGATGGCCATGGTCTGGCCCGGATTGAGCGTGGTGTTCGGGACCTTGAGCAGCTTGTTGCCCACCCGGTAGGTGATGCAGGCCCCGGGGAACATGTAGATGGTGGTGGCCTGGTTCTCGATTCCGGCGACAAGGTACTTGTCGAGTGTTGTCAGCTCGGCGGGTTTGGCGGGTTTGGCGGCGGGCGGACCGGCGGCGGGTTCACTCACGGGCGGCTCCTCGCGCGTATCATTCCCGGCGGCCGGCGGCGCGGTTCCGGACGGCGGCGGCGCCATTATACCAAAATCACCGCTGGGAAATCCTTTGTTTTTGGCAGCCCTTTCAATACAATAGAGCGTCATGAATCACCTCCGCGTGCTTCGAGCCACACTCTGTTGGGCGGTCCTGGGCCTGACCGGACTGGGAGGTGTCGCTGCGGCCCCCGATGTGGATCGCGTCAACGAAATCATGTTCCTGGTGGGCGACAACCGCCTGAACGAGGCGCTGGAGCAGGCCCACCTGCTCATGACCCAGGAGCCTGAGGACGTCCGCGGCTATTACTATTTCACCTGGGTGCTCGCCAAGCTGGACCGCCTGGCCTGGGGGGAGCGCTACTTCCTGGAAAAGCTCAAGCGCGACCCCGACAACGCCTATTACCTGTTCGCGCTGGGGACGAACTACCGCATCCAGACCGACTACCCGCGCGCTATCGAGTTTCTGGAAGATGCCATCGCCCGCCGGCCTCGCCAGGATATGTTCTTCGACATCTACCTCCTGGCGGTGGACGTCACGGGCGAGCATCAGCGCGCGCTGAACTTCCTGCTGGGTCTGCACCGGCTGGATCCGGACAACCCCTATCTGTCCAGCTCCATCGCCGAGCTCCATTATTACGTCGACGATTACAACGGATTTTTACGCTGGGAGGAAATCGCCCGCGCCCAGAATCCGGAGATCCTCGCCACGTCGATCCTGACCATCACCCGGTACCAGATGGAGGGACGCGACGACAAGGCCATGGCGCTGGCCCGGCAACGGGCCGACGAGGCTGACCACGCCGGCCGGCTGCGCGACCAGGCGTACTACCTCCTCCATGTTGGCAACCTGCACCTATACGCCAACAAGTACGAGCAGTGCCGCGCGGTGGCCGATGAGGCGTTCGGCTTGTGCGCCATCATCGGGGACGAGGAGCTCAAGCGCTACCTCGAGCGGCTGTACGCCGACTACTACGCCCAGTTGGGGGACCACCTGCTGGCCAAGGAGCACTACCGGAACGTCCTGCGCCATGCCGAGGGGATCAAGCACCTCCGGCGGCAGGCCGACATCCACGCGCTGCTGGGCGTGATGAGCGAGCGGATGGGCAACCTGCAGGGGGCGCTGGACGCCTACAACCAGGCGCTGGTCTTGTCCGTGAAGGTGCAGCAGCGGAGCAGCCAGGTGCTGTCGCTCAAGAAGCTGGCCGACCTCAAGCACCGGCTCAACGAATACGACGACGCCGAGGCCTTCTACCAGCAGGCCCTGCGCATGACGCGGGAGATGAACGATCCGTTCAGCGAAAGCGTACTCGAGGCCGATCTGGGCCTCCTGGATCAGACCCGCAAGCAGCACGAAGCCGCCATGTCGCATTTCCGGAACTCGCTCGACCTGGCGGAGCGGTTCAACATGCAGTATCAGAAAGGCATCGTGCTGGAGAGCATGGGGTGGAGCCTGTTCAAGATGGACCGCCGCGCCGAGGCGTACACTTACGTGGAAAACGCCCGCCGGTTGTTTGCCGAGATCCGCGACGACGGCGCGGTCGCCGACTGCGACTGGGTGATCGGACACTTCCTCTACAAGCAGGATCAGTTCGTCGAGGCCTTGGAACAGTTCCAGAAGGTGCTGGCCGCGACCAGGCGGCTCAACAGCCGGGCGTTCGAGGTGGGCACGCTGCGGGCGATGGGCGCCTGCTATAGGAAACTGGGCCGGACCACGGAGGCGATCGACCATTACCAGCGGGCGCTGGACTATCTGGAGGAGATCGAGAACTCGCTCCTGAACTACAAGGAGCGGGTCGGTTTCGGCGAGGACCTGTTCAGCAATTACGAGTCGCTGATCGCCATCCACGAGGAATTGTACCGGCGGCACGGCCGGGCGCAAGACATGGCCGAGGCGTTCCGCTTGTCCGAGAAGGCGAAGGCGCGCAACCTGTCGGCGACCATCGCCCAGACCCGCCTCCTGCAGCACATCGGCGGGGTGTCGCCGGAGCGGAACACCGAGTTCCTGCTGCTCGGCCGCAAGCTGGAGGATCGGCACAAGCTCTACACGGATTTGGTCCGCGCCGGCGTGGCCGACACCGACGTTCGACTGCTCTCGGTCCAGTCGGAGATCGGGCTGCTGGAGCGCCAGCGGGGTGAGTTTCTGGACCGGCTCCGCCGCGAAAATCCGCGCTTCTTTGAGCTGTTGACGCCGGGTTTCGTGTCGCTGGACGAGCTGCGCCGGCGCCTGCCGCCCCGCATGGCGGCAGTGGAGTTCTTCGTCGGCGAGCTGAACACGTACTACTGGCTGATCCGGAAGGACGAGGTCCGATTCGGCACGCTGAATCTCACGCGCGACCAGCTCGAGGCGCTGCTCCGCGACGTGAGTTTCAACCTGTTCAGCCCCCGGAAGGTGGACACGGACGGCAATTTCCTGCGCAACCAGCGGTGGGCCGGGATCCGGACCAAGGGGATGCACGAGCTGTGCCGACGCCTGTCAACTCCGTGGGCGGAACACCTGGCGGGGATTGATCGCCTGCTGATCATACCCGATCACATGCTCCACTATCTGCCGTTCGAGATGCTGGTGGACCGCTGGTCGCGGGAGGGTGAGATCCGGTTCTGGCTGGATCGATTCGCCGTCAGCTATCTGCCGTATGCCGGGATGATCAACACGTTTCCCACCGGCCCGCCGCCGGACGCCCGGCTGCGCAATGTGCTGCTCCTGGGCAATCCCGAATTCCTCCGGCCGGACACCGCGAGCGCGTCGGGCGCCGCCGCGCCGG
>Ga0209163_1000759_pt1 | contig 48648 bp, 46 predicted proteins | sample MTBAKSrepl2MetaG_FD_187457 | JGI IMG/M metagenome (GOLD analysis project Ga0209163, IMG submission 187457) | Enrichment culture microbial communities om Arthur Kill intertidal strait, New Jersey, USA, that are MTBE-degrading - MTBE-AKS2 (Arthur... | ecosystem: Environmental > Aquatic > Marine >...
CAATAAAAAAATCGGGCTCATATACCCTGCTGTTCATGGTCATCCCTCAAAAGAACTTCAGAAACATGCTCATTTTGTCAAACGAATAAGAAAAGGCGTCCTGAAAATCTCTCAACTCCCCTCCCCCATACCGGACTCAAGTATCGTTAAACCAGCAGTTTGGTAATTTTAAATTTTAAATCCTATTTGTTCCTCAGTGGCACCAAATAATGGTTGTGGTTTTCCGAAATTTGGTAAACGCTGATAAAAATGGCCTGTCCATTGGTGACATTCGTTAATGGGGCGTACAGCATTAAGAAAAAGCTGTAGAGCAGGCTGATATCCTGTGGCTCTGAAAAGATACCTCAAAAACTAGGGAACCTGGGATAAGAGATTAAAACACCCGCCTCCGTTTGGCAAAACCGCTTCTTCCAGTAGGTCAGTTGATGGGGTTTGAGATCATACCGCCGGCAATACTCGGTCTGGGACAACCCCGACTCCTGCCAGCTTTCGATGTGCTGCTTCCAAAAAGACCGCTTCTGCTAGAGTTCCTCGGCTCTGGATGCCTTTTCCATGATGTCGCCTCCTTATTTTTTGTCAACATCATGACACGGCCGCATCACCCTGTGAAGATGGGGTTAAATTGACACTTACAATTAATCCCCGAATGCCCACCTGGCATTCCAGTCATTCATCAGTACAATATGGATAGCGAACCGAAATCTCGAAGCAAGCGTTTGGGTTCCATTGCAGTTTTTTATTTTTGTCCGCTCTGCAGATAGCTTTTAATTTCGTCTACGGTCATGCCCTCGATACCCAGATCTGCCATGTTGCGCCCTTCTTCCCACCAGTTCCTTTCGTGGATCACATTGTAAATGTTGACGATCGTGTCGATGTAAGTCGTTTGGACATGGGCTAGCTTCCCGATGTGGCTCCAGGGGACCAGTCCATAGGGGGCATCTTCCGTCAGATAGCGGCTCTCGATATCGTGGGGGCCGGAGATGGACGTCAAGGATATGTCACCATGAATGGCCTTGTAAAGATCGCGCCAGGTGTATCCATCCGGCAGATTAGAAAAATCCTCTATGGGCCGCAAGTGGTAGCCGAAAGCATTGCCGATAGCCTTTCTTTCCTTGTCCAGAACCATGTTTATCTTTACCGAAGCGGGAGTCACCCCGTGTTCGTACAGAAAAAAAGGCCTTTTGGGCCAGTTCTCGATATCGTTGATGGAAAAGAGGCAAGGGCCGGCGTGAAACGCCGGGTTCACGATGCTGAGCCCTGCTTCGAGGACGTCGTTGTACATTCGAACAAAGGGATGCAGAGCCTTGACTTCTTCGAACAGTTCCTCTCCCCTATTCGCCGGCATAAAGGCGATGTTGACATTGTTGTATCCGAAAAGTTTCACCCTTCCCGGGGCTGTCAGACGAGTGTCGTAGGGAAGGTTGTTGACCTCGGCAACCACCGGGCATTTGTCTCCCATAACGGTTTTGAACAAAAAACCGGCAAAGGCTCCGGGATAAATAATGACAACCTGTTTGTCCACCGCCACTGTTCCTTTCAGCAGATGGGCATAGGCTTTGTGTGCGAAGGCAGGCGTCACGATTAAAATATAGCGGACGCCGTCAATGGCCTCCTGAATGTCGGATGTGACACAAGCGAGCGTATATCGCCCTTTGATGCATCCTTCAATCTCGATTTCTCTTGATTCAAAGACAAGAGAAAGGTTGCGTTGAAATTCAGGCATCTCAAACATATTCACGCTGAAACCTCTAGAGACCAGATCCGCGGCCATGCAATGGGCTCCGTGCCCTCCACCCAGAATAGCAACTTTTTTTGGATCAAAATGCATAATATCCTCCGTTTTCACTCCTGCAATTCGCCCCGCTGAACACAGGTGTTCTCGTACTTAGAGATCCAGTGAGATGCCGATCCCTCTTTTTTTCGCCCGTTCGAAAATGAGTGGGGCCACGGCCATGTCTTCCAACGCCAGACCGATGTTGACGGCGGTTACGATCTGGCGGTCGTTTTCCCTACCCGGGATTTTACCGGCGATCACGTCACACAATTCGGCGATACCCTCAGGACAGGACTGAAACAGGCCCTGGGACTTGAATTGATTGAATTGATTCCTGTCATCGGTACATAAAAAATCAGATTTGACAAAGACATCCGGTTTGACATAGGAGTCCAGATCCAGCGGGCACACCAGAGCGCCGGGCTTAATCCAATCGTGTGGAATCGCCGGCTTGGGCTCTCGGAAAAACGGTCCGGCGGTCACGATGACATCCGCATCTAGGACCGCCGCCTGCGGGTTTTCGGCAACGTCGATATCCAGGCTGAAACGCTGCTGCATGTCCGCTTGGTATCGATCGGCGGTTTCCTTGGCGATGTCATATATCCGGATTTTTGAAAGCTGTAAAATCCCGTTCAGCGCTTCCAGGTTGTACCGGCCTTGAATACCGCATCCCAGTATGGCCAGTGTTTTCGAATCCCTTCGGGCCAGATACTTTGCCGTCAGCGCCGTGGCGGCCGCTGTACGCACCGCCGTGATCCAGATGCAGTCCATGACGGCGTACGGCACTCCGGTTTCGACATCATTCAGCACCAGCAGGCCGGTGATATAGGGCAGCCCGTGCTTGTAATTTTCCGGATACCCGCCCACCCACTTCATCCCTGCCGACCGGAATTTAGGAATAAAGGCCGGCATGGCATGCAAAAAAGCGTCGCCGTTGGTGTGAATGGCCTGCTTGGGCGGCATTTCCACCCCAAGCGCGGCTTTTTCGATGAAGATCATTTCCAATCGATCAATGATTTCCGGAATCGGAATGTTTAAGGACTCCACATCGCGCTTTGACAAATACAGCGCTTTTTTCCCGAGATTTTCCATTTTGAGAATCCTTTTTTCGATTTTTCTGCCTATCGCAGTATGCTGTTGATGCCGTTAAAATACGCCTGCGTATGTTTCACGAGCAGCCTGCCGCACATTTTCCCGTCATTCTTTTTCAGTGCGTTGAAAATTCCCCGGTGATCCTGGAACATTCGCCTCAAGTGCGCCTCCGTGAAAAATATCGAGTGCCAGAAACGGGAACTGATGGACTGATACTCCACCAAAAGCTCTTCCAGTTTCTTATTCTGTGTGGCGGCGTAAATGATGTGGTGAAAACGCGATTCGTATTTGAACAACTCCTGAAGGCCGGCGTCGTCCTCCGAGGCAGGTGATTCGGCCTTCTGAAGAATCTCTTCAAGCAGTTCCTTCTGCTCGGGCAGGATTCTTTCAGTCGCCAACTCGCCGGCGAGCTTCTCAAGCGGCAGGCGTACTTCTGCAATCTGTTTGACGAAATTTAAGTCCAGCGGGGCGACCCATGTGCCGGATCGGGGTACTACTCGAATCAGGCCCTGCCGTTGCAGCTCGATGAAAATCTCCCGCAAAGGGGTTCGCCCGATCTGATAATACGCCGTGAGTTCCTTTTCTTTCAGAAGTTCTCCAGGCGGAAACTCCTGCATGATGATTCGATAACGGAGGCTTTCATAAGCCCTGGATTTCAACGAAGCCTTCTTATTTTCTTTATTCATGCTCGCCTATACCCTCACATCGCGGGGAACCCTTCACCAAACGCCGGTGGACAATGTCGGACCGGCAGGGCACCGATTACCATCCCTTATTGAAACAGAGAAGGGATGAACATTGAAACAGCTGGTACATAGGTCACCAGCAACACCACAATCACATTGGCTGCCAAAAAGGGCATGATGGTCCAGCTGATCTTTTCCATGGACTCATTGGAGATAATGGATGCCGCGAACAGGCAGCACCCCACCGGCGGCGTCGCCAGGCCGGTGATCAGGTTGACGCTCATAAACACACCGGCGTGCAGCGGATCGATTTCGAGCATTCGGAATAACGGCAGAAAAACCGGCGTTACGATCATAATAGCCGGAATGCTGTCCATGAACATCCCCAATGCAAACAACATGATATTGATCAGCAGCAGAATCATAAACTTGTTGTGAATATTGTCCACCAGAAACTGCGCAAAATACTGTGGCACCTGTTCATTGGACAGAACCCAGCCGAACAAAGCGGCAGCGGCGATGATGATGGAAACGCTCCCGGTTTCAATCGCCGAGTCTTTGAACACGCCGATCAGCTTGCCCGGCGTCATGGTGCGATAGCCGAACAGCGCGATGAATATCGTGTAAAAAGTCGCGATGACGGCTGCTTCGGTCGGGCTGGCGATCCCCAAAATAATCGCTCCCATGATCAGCAGCGGCAGGATCAGCGCAGGAAGTCCGACAGAGATGATTTTGACGCCTTCCATGAAGGGTATTCGCACGGTTCGCTTGGGGAAATCCTCTCTCAACCCGATGAGTTTCACGGCGATCATCTGGGATGTGCCTACAAGCACACCGGGAATGGCGCCCGCCAGAAACATGTCCCGGATAGACACCTGAGCGATGGAGCCGTATATGATAAACATCAGGCTCGGGGGAATAATGGGCCCCATGGTCGAGGAGGCGGCCGTCACGGCGGCGCTGAATCTCTTGGAATATCCTTCTTTGACCATTGTGGGGATCAGGATGGATCCGATGGCGGTCGTGTCGGAAATAGCAGTGCCCGTGATGCCTCCGAAAAACATGCTGACCACGATGTTGACGTATGCCAAACTGCCTTTCAATCTCCCAACCAGCAGATCGGCCACCCGTATCAGACGGTCGCTGATATTGGCTTCGGACATGATCTTGCCTGCGAGAACGAAAAACGGAATTGCAAGTAGAATGAACGAATCGAAAGAACGCAGGATCCTCACGACAACGATGTCCAGGGGCAAATCAACACCAAGAAAATAAACCATTGTGGACGCGAGCAATGCAAAAGGGATGGGGATCCGCACCAGCATGAGCAATGCGAAACAGATTATCATCAGGATAACATATATCATCGTCATCTCCAGCCAGTTGTTCTCATAAATTTTCATGCCCTACGCGCAAAGCGATGCATAAAAAACACTTTCGGGAATGTCATGGCTGTTCTCTAAATAAGAAGCATGAAAATTTATATCCAAAAAAGGCCTGCCTCCTACTCTTTTGTTGCATACCAGAAAAGGTGCGATGCGTCTTTTTCTCTGTATTCGCCGCGCAATCCGACGATTTTACGCAAAAGGTACAAGAAAATGATCAGAAAACTAATCGGCACGGAGAGGTAAACGATGCCCATCGGAAACCACGGTAATACCGGCGAATGGACGCGCCACATCTCCACTGTGTACCTGGCGCCCTTGACAACAAGCAATACCGACAACCCCATGACAATCAGATAGTGCGCCAGATTGCACACCACCTTGAAACCTTTGGGGAGGACATTGTAAAATGACTCGATGATGGCGTGTCCATCCAGCATGTAGGAGATGGCGCTGCCCACCAGGACAATGTAAATGTAGATATATCTGGAAACCGCGTTCGACCAGGCGATGGGTTGGCCCAGAAAGAAACGCATTGCAATGGTGGCACCCAGCAGCAGTGTCACACCGATTAAAAGTATCACCAGAAAACCATTGCTGACAGTTTTGATCCATTCCAGGAATCGATCGAAGACCGTTTCGCCGGAACGGTCGTTGTCGAGAGAGCCCATGGCAACTTATCCTTTGATTGAATGCTTATTGCCCCTTAAGGCAAGACCCCGTGTCACAGAGATCACTCCCACACCTGATATCCGAGATCACCGGCTCAGCGATCAGCAACCACCGGCAGAAACCGCAGCACAAGGCAAAAGGGCTTTCATAATGCCCTTGCCGACAGTCGCCGATCGTTGCGCCGGGTTGCGGCTGACAAACCTCCAGGCGGTCATTCCGCCGTGAGGACTGAACCGAGCCTAAGGGCCGTCCTGTTTAGCTTCGTTTGCCTCCGTAGGCTTCGGGCAGCGCCTCTTCAGGATTGAGCAGTTGGATTTCTTCGTACCATGTTTTCCACCGCGGATGCTTTTCGAACCATTTTGTATAAACTTCTTCCGAAGCCTTTTTGAAGGGCGCCGTGTCGGGATAGGTGATCAGATACCCATCCGCTTCAGCCTTCTTTATAAATTCTTCTTCGCGGACATATTGCCAGGCATCCGTCAATTCTATGGCGCTCTCGGCAGCGTCCTGAACAATTTGGCGCTGACTTTCCGACAGCTTGTTCCACATGTTGGGAGAAATGAAAATAATCTTCTGAGTCCACATCTGGTTAAGGATCGCAAAGCTTTTCACCACTTCCTTCAACTTGAAAATGTAGTTGCAGTAACAGCCCAGGTCGTTGGCGTTTACGAGACCGGTCTGCAGCGACGTGTACAACTCACCCCAGTCCGTCGGTGTTACGGTAAAACCGAATGCCTTGTAAATATCGACAAACAACGGATTCTGCATGCACCGCAGTTTGATCCCTTTGGTGTCCTCGAACTTGTTGATGGGTTTGGTGCTCGAAATGGCGAACCCATTACAGTCCGAGTAGATTCCAAGCGCCTTCAGACCGGTCGCCTCGCTGATTTCTCTCAGAATTTCATTCACGACGCCGGATCGCCGGGCGACCTTGTAGTGTTCGTTGCTTTTGAACAAATAGGGCAACTGCAGAAACTGGACGTCCGGGTAATAGCCGGCAATGTGGCCGGCGCTGGTTGCGCCGATGTGCACACTCCCCATTTTCAGAAACTCGATGGCCTCTTCCTCGCTGTTGGTAAGCGTTCCCGGGAATATCGTCACCTTGATCGCGCCGTTGGTCTTGGCTTCCACCAGCTTTTTGAAAGTCTCGCCAAGCAGCTGATCCGCGTCGAAAGTGTTGTTCTGGTGGTCGAACTTCAGCGTGATCGTCGCCGCAGAAGCACTCACGGCCCCCAGCACCAGAAAAAGTGAAAATACAGCGGCAAAGCGCAACAGCCTTTTTCTCCCTCGAATATTTCGTGACATGGTTTCGACTCCTTTCTTTCTGAAATTTCCTCGGTTAATGGGATCCTCTAACAAGCCGACGATGAGATGTTTCGGGCACCACCTCCTTTCGTCCCACCGTGAGACGCGGCATCTTTTGATCACCTTTTTGATGGTTTTATTGCCTGCGTATCTCTTCCAAGCGGTTCCCGGCGGCTTTGTGGGTCAGGATCTGCATGGATTTCTCCGCAACCACGCTGCCGGCTTCCATGGCGGGCAAACCGCCCGCGTAAATATTGCTGATCAAGGTATACTCGAATCGAATATCCCTGCTCTTGCTGTATTCTGCCGCCTGTTTCTGTGTGCCGGGGTCTTCCAGACGATAGACCATGTAGGCGGACATGCTTCTGGATGCCAGCGCGTTTCCCCCGGGTCGCTCCCCGATGAGCATGATGACCAGACGACAGCGCACGGCGTCGGCAATACACTCTGCCAGCTTAACGCGACCGTGATTTACCAGCATGTGCCGGCCCGAAGTATAATTGCGACTTCGCAGGCCGTCTTCCAGCACCGTCAGCATGTCATGGATGTTATGATGAATTGCTTCGGCGCTGAGACCGTCGGCAATAACAATCTGAACGTCATTGTTTTCCGGTTGAAGGTCCGCCAGACTTTCAGGGGCCAATTGGGTGCCCAGCTCGGGTGATTTCAAATGATCCATCCGGTTTTTAGCCGTTGTGGACAATACACGGTAGTCGATACCCTTGAGCGCGTTTTCCCGCAGAGAGCTGTGCACCGCTTCTCTCCCTACCGACTGGTTCAGCATCAGTGTCCGCTGAACCTCATTGACAGGCCGCGGCCCGGCGTTTTCAAAGCCCGGTGCCGAAGGCAGGGATTCGCGAAGTCGCCGAAATGTCGCTTCCGACGGGCAAAAAAGCCGGGGATTTCCCCACTGAGGCCCCCGCACGACATTCCCCTCGGGAGACTGTTCAAAAATACCTTTTTCCTTTGCCCACTCCAGGAACTCCGGGGCAGGTATGCGGCGATGCACCTCGCGAAGCGTCTGATCGTCGTGCCCGCTGTTGACAAAATGCGCCAGCATGCGGTCGGTACCCAGATAGATGTCCATAAAGAAATTGGCGCCTGCGGCCGTCGCCAGGTGGGTGGTCATCTGCTGGCCTTCCATGTGGGTCTCGGCGTGAAGGGTGTAGCTTGGGCTGACGCCCATGGGAAGCCCCAGAATTTTACCCATGAAATTGTCCTGCAGGTTGGACACCATCAGTTCGAAATCATTCAGGTGCGTTTCTGGTCCGATAAACCCGGTGGCGCTGTTGACCATAAAAGGGTCGTAGCGGCGGCAAAGCCCGTAGCACAGGGCCTCACAGGTCGTCATGTCTATACCGTTGTGCTTTCGGTAGGTCATCTCACTGCCCTGCCCTGTCTCGAAGTACATGAACTGCCGGGCGACATTTCTCAAAGCCCCTCTCTCCTTCATGGTCATGTAAGCCGAATCCATGAAAGGCACCGTTACGTCGAATTCCTCTGTCAGCGTCCGCTCGGTCCCGGCAAAGCTCTGGAATAAAATCTCCACGGGCGCTCCCAGTTTGAGGGCGCCCAACTGGGCCTTGACATGCCCCAGCACGCAAATCTGCGTCGGAGCGCCCGTTTCCCGGCGCAGCTTGTCCAGATGATGGACAAGGGCGCTGACCGTGTCGATGGAACCTTCGGCCGGATTGACACCGATGAGGCAGTCCCCCATGCCCAGGGAAAGATCCGTATACACCATCAGAGAGATGGCATCGTGACTGTCCTTTGGGTGGTTCGGCTGTATTCGAAAGGACAGCGTTCCGGGCAACCCGATAAGCGTCCTGGCCTTGGTGGGTGTGCAAACCTTACGCGGAATGAAAATCAGTTCGTGGGCATCCATCAGTTTCACAAGAGACGCCGCCATGACCGGCGTAAGCCCTCGACCGATACGCTTGATTTCATAACCGTCGCTTCTCAGCAGGTGATTTTTCATGTCTCCCAGGGTCATGGCTGCAATGGATTTGAAAACCGCGTGATCGATGTCGTATCCGATTCGCATCACGGCATCCACACGGCCTTTGTCATCTGTCAGCGGATGGTCGTAAATATGCTGAAGGGTTAGAGAGGATAGAATCGTTCGAGCGGCTTCCCGAATCATGTCATTTTCAGGGGCAAGACCGGTGTTACGGTCACCGGCCTTGCTGATGTCGGCGGCCCCGAGCAGCTTCTTCAAACCGTCAAAACGAATCTCTTTGTCCAGCAACTTGTAGGAATAGACTTCTTCCGCGTGCGGCTGCGGCACATCAATCTCTTGGAGAGGGATTAAGGGCATCATGATTCTCTTTTTTATCCGGCTTCAACAAACACCGTAAAACGACACAGGAACGACGGCGTCGTGAAGGCGGCCGACGTTTACAAAATGGGCGCGCCGGTCTGGAATTTCATCGATAACGACCAGTGAAAACGGCTCTTGGCGCCAGCGACTCGCATAGTTGCCAAGCACCTGGCCGCAGTTGTCCGGCACCAGCACGACGACGGGGACTGCGGGCTGCAACCGGCTGCAGGTTCGGCGCAGTCGGTGCCCGAAATCTTTCACCTGTTCGAGGCTGTGGCGAGCCGAGCGCTCTTCATCTTTGCGCTGCGTATCATTGGGGTCTGTCGCCGGCAGTACCTGAATACAGCCGCCGCTTTCAGTCGATTCCATCAATAAAACAGATTGTTCGATCTCCTCGGCACTCGCATGGACGGACAGACGCGCCACAATCGGAAGGTTTCTGAGCGGCAGAACGTCTTTGGCGGAAAGAAAAATCGTCTGCCCCGAGATCTCCATACTGTGCAGTGTCAGGCCGTAGACTGTTGCACGGCCCTGGTTCTCAGGAATCCGATCGCGGACATGTCGGGCCAGAATATGCGAGCGGGTGATGCGTCTGGCCAGATCAATTCCCAAATCACCATAATGAGTCGTACCCGGCAAAATGTCGCCTCGACTTTCCTGATATACCAGTTCGCCGACGCCTCCGGAGAAAACGACGACCGGTTTTGCTGCCATCGGCGTCAAAGCAAAGGCAATCTGCTGGTACCGGGCGATAGCCGGTGATGAGAAAAAGTCGAGATTGCCTGTTGCAATCGCTTCCAGCGCTGCAATGTAAAAATTCAAGACGGCATCGAGCTCGCCGGAGGCTAATTCCTGGCCGAATGACTTTTGAATGCCGAGTGTGTCCAAAAGTGCTCTACCGTAAGACGACATGTCTGTTAAACGATAGGTGCCCGGATCGAATTGAAAATGGCGTGCGCCGATGAAATAGCATCCGGTGCGGAGGACATCTCCATTGATACCAAATGCCGGATTGGTAGTGCCGCCGCCAATGTCAAGATTGATGAAAGGGGTTTTAGGATTGGATCGTGACAGCAACGAGCAACTTCCCATAAACGCCAGCCAGGACTCGAGACAGGGATCGTTGGCTGTTGCAATAACCGTTTCTCCGATACGTTCCCCGACCAGCCTCGCTATTTCAGGTGCATTGGCTTTGCTGGCGGCAAGACCCGTAATGATCACACCGCCGGCGAAAAACCGCTCCGCGTTCATGTCGCTTTCGGTGATCCATCGGTCGATATGGTTGTTCAGACGGGCTGAATCGATTTTTTCATCTGCAAAAGGTGTAAATACGGGATCCGAACGATAGATCACATGGGGGTTGGCCAATTCCATCCTCCCTGTGGCGCTGCTGAGCCTTACTGCAGCAGTGGCTACCATTGCACTGCTGGTCGTCGATCCGAAGTCGAGGCCGATTACGGTAACCTGATTCTCCCGAGGCGGGCACTCGGTTCGTGGAAGCATGGGCACATCTTCCCTTGTCTGAAGCTTCATGCAGAAACATCTTCCTCATCATGGAAACGAGGAAATCACAGATTATTTAGTGCTTGTAATTTAGAATTTATCGTTCTTTCGCGTTTCCGGGTTTTATGGTCGTTCAAACCGGGATGCCTTTCGCCCACCAGCACCGCTGACGGTTCTTTTTTCTGGGTGACGCAGTCGGCAAGCATCAAATCTGATACACCAACTGATATATTAATTGATATATCAACTGGAATATCAATGTCAAGTCAAAAATCGTCATGAATTTCCTTGCCCAACATGTCCCCTATCGGCTTGAATCGATTTTTAATAATTTTGTGGAGCCCTCCGCCCTGAAGGGCGGGGGTGTAGGCTCCCCGGTAAGGAAAGTCCGTATTTTGGGATCGCGATTGGCTTCCTTTCTTTCTTCCATAGCTTAAAATCGATGTGGTCACGCTTACTTTGAAAAAATGCTTGTGAATGCGCTGGTTGTATATCCGAAGTTCCCGGAAACATTTTGATCGTTTACCGGGATTTCATACGAAAAAAAGGGGATTTAAAAGTCGATCCTATTCCCCTATTACAGGAAGATGCCAGGGTTTAAGGGTGGGATTGATAACCTGGGGTGCTTAATTGATATCTCAATAAGAAGGAACCCTGTGATAAGAGATTAGGTTTTATCCATTGTCCAAGAGATTAATGACAGATTTACACAAATTTATCCGACATAACCTTCTGATAATTTTATAATTATAGAAATCAGCAATAATAACCTTTTGAGAAAAGGAGCCTTTCAACGAGGAAACCCTCTAAAAAATTCTCTTGACAAATAATTCTAAATACCCAAGATAATAGATAATGATGATGAAAATTGTGTTAACCACCCCTATGGTTTCGACCTAGGGCGCGGGGCTGCTTCGGCGGCCCCTGCTTTTTTCAGGAATTTGATGGTGCGAACAATCGTCTATATTTTAATCTCTATTATCGCGCCTTAAAAAGAACACCCTATAAATGGCTTGATCTGAAAAAACTAACATCTAACATTCTCCAACAGCACCATAAAATAACTGGAATTAAATATTTTACCGCAATTGTGTCCGGAATCATCGACCCGGATCAGCCCATCCGTCAAAAAACATATCTAAGGGCCTTACAAAAATATATTCCCGAAATATCGATCTTTTTGGGGCACTTCCTAAGCCATAAGGTTTCTCTACCAAATTATCCTTTGGTCTCACCCCTTAAATTTTCAAATGTGCTAAAAACCGAGGAGAAAGGGTCTGATGTAAATTTGGCTGTCCATGTATTAAATGACGCATGGTTTGACCAATACGATTGTGCTGTAATCCTTTCAAACGACAGCGATCTATCTGAAGCGTTACGACTTATTCGTATCCAAACCAATAAAAAAATCGGGCTCATATACCCTGCTGTTCATGGTCATCCCTCAAAAGAACTTCAGAAACATGCTCATTTTGTGGAGCCCCCCGCTCTGAAGAGCGGTGCTCCCCGGTAAGGAAAGTGTTTATTTTAAGATAGCTTCCCGCAAGCCCCGCCTTTTAAGGCAGAGTCGAGGGAAGCGTTCCGGTCAAAATGGATGAATTAGAAGGACAGAGGTTATCAAAATCGGGATCGGGATCGGAATTAAATCCGTTCGCCCTCTTTTCGGAGGGTGGATGTAAAGGATTTTTTGAGGGTTTCAAGGGAGGCGTTAACGGTCGGATCTTTCAATGGGTTCGGCAGCACGGCGGATCCGGAAATACCGTAATTTTCCTTGAGCGTGCGCCGCGCGTTTTGTGACACCCTGTGCAGCATTTCCTCCCGGGATTTCCGGTACGCCCGGACAGCCTGTTCGATGCCGGTCGTGTCGGCCGCGAATACCCGGTGTAGCAATTCCAGGAGCAGGGGATAGTCTCCGTCGGGATCGAAGGTGTCGAAAATGTGTTCCTTTAAAAGGGGCTTTTCATCGAGATTGAATTGATTCTTCAGTTCAAGGATCTCTTTTTCGGCGTCTTCAAGGGACAAAATACCGTCCATGTATTTCTGCAGCACGCCCCGGAGATGGTCCGAAAATTCCTTGCGGCGGCGTGCGTCCTTTTCTTCGTCGCTGAGCGTCATGTGCCGTGTTTTTTCCATCACCAGATCAAGTGTGCTCTTGATTTCCGACACGATGGGTTCCTCCTTTCTTTTCCCCCTCACCCTGTCCCTCTTCCTCATGCCGGGGGAGAGGGGACGTCAGAGGGGTCGGTCTCTCCAATGCCGTAGGAGAGGGGGTTGATTGCGATACCGATACCGATACCGATTTTGATAAACTCTGTCCTTCTAACCCTCGAACCCTTGACCCCTTGGCCCCTCGACCCCTCGAACCCTTCAAACATACGAAAACACGTACCGCTCCAAAAAGTCGTAATTGGCCCGGATTTCTTCTTTTCCGGCAAGCATCTCGCCGTGGCCGGAAAGAAGAAATTCCACGTCCAGGTCCTGGAGTTTGCGGATGCTTTCCTTGATCTGATCCCCGCTTCCGCCGGGAAGATCCGTTCGCCCGAGGCCTTCCTTGAAAATCAGGTCCCCGGTGAAAAGAACCTTTTCTGAAGGCAGATACAGGCAGACCGATCCCGGGGAATGCCCCGGCGTATGAAACACCTCAAGCGCATGATTCCCCACTTCAAGGGTGCCTTCGGCAAGAAAAAAATCCGGGGCCAGGGCATCGGCTTTGACCCCGTAACCGGCCTCGATGTACTGGCTCATGGCCTGGATCAGTTCCCATTCCCTTTCATGAAACGTAAACAGGGCCCCGGCCTTGCGGAAGGGCGTCGTTCCTTCCAGGTGGTCCGGATGCGCATGGGTGCAGATGACAAGATGGATGTCGCCCATACCCAGGCCCAGGGATGAAAGCCCCCGCTCCACGTGATCGATCCGGTGGAGATGCCCGGGGTCGATCAGGATCTTCTGCTTCCCGTCGATGAGATAGGTGTTGCAGTTGTTCTCCGTCATGGATTCCCAGAAAAATCCGTGCACGCTCGGGGTGATCTGCATGAATGTCGCCTCCTTTCAGATATCCATTTGCATCAGCTTTTTTTCTCCGTAGCGCATGGGGACCCATACGGCAAGCCCCGCCAGGACCAGTACGCCGGCCAGGGAAACACCGGCAAAGATCCAGTCCGACAAAAACAGGGCGTGGCCTTTGACCCTCGCCATGAAAAACCGGTAGACCGGGCCCGCCTCCAGGAGGATGACGGCCCCCACGAAAAGGGCGCCCAGCATCATGAAGAGCAGGCCGCCCCAGCTGGTCACGGACTGGGCGGGGTTTTCCGAATTAAAGTCCGGAAAAGCCGCTCCGAGTCCCACCCCCAGGCAGACCACGCCGGGGACCAAGAGGCACAGGGTGACCGTGGAAAGCCCCATCATCAAGGGCGTCACCTTAAGCAGAAGGTTGGTCCCCACGATCAGTATTTCGGACAAAATCAACAGCGGTAAAAAGTAAATGATAAACTTCACCCAAAGATAAGTCCGGATCCGGATGGGGCAAGCCCTCACGAGCCAGAAGGCTTCCTTTTCGAGGCTCACGGCGGGGAAGGCGAAACGCGCCGTCACCGCGATCAGGACAAAGGCGACAAGCCCCATGTTCAAAAAGGATAAAAGGTTCTGGAGGTAAAGGGTCTGGATGGGGGAACGCTCCAGGGGAAGGACCTTGAAGTTGTAGATGTAGATGACCACCAGGGCCGCGATAAGAAAGACCTGGGACCACTGGGTCTGGTCCCGGAAAAAGGTCTTGATCTCCTTTTCGGCAAAGGCCCGCACCGGCCCGGGGAGGCGGCTTTTTTTCAGGGCGGGTTTTCGGCGGGGCTTGAAGAGGCGATCCTTGGCGGTCTGGGCCTTGGACAGGCCCGAAAAGTAGACGACGTCGGCGGTAATCACCATGACGCAGTACAAAAGACCCGTGGCGGCCAGGGAAAGGCTTGCGGCAAAGAGGGCTTGGGCGGCGTCACCGGTTAAGAGGCCATGGATCCCGTCGTAGGCCCAGGTGCTGGGGAGAAATGGAAAATCCGGGGACTTGAGGGCGTGAAGGTAGACCAGAACCGTGGCAAAGGCCTCGGGATCCACCAGGCGTTCCGGGCGAAGGAGCCGGAAGGCCATGTACACGGCGATAAAGGCAAAGAGCCCGAAAAAAACGAAAAGGGTGCGAATGCGGCTGGCCGGGATCACCATCACGGCCAGGATCACCACCAGGGCGCCGATGCCGGAAGCGACGGCGGCCAGGGGAACCAGGGCCACGGGAAGATACGCATAGTACATGGAAGAGGCGTTGTAGGCGATGCCGTAGGCGATGAGGACCGGCAGCGTGTAGAGCATCACCATCCAGGCGCTGTCGAAGGTGCTCTCCAGCCACCGGGCGATGAAGATCTGGTGCCGCTTCACCGGGAGGGAAAAGACCAAAGACAGATCCTTGCTGAGATACAGTTTGGAAAGACAGGTCAGGATTGCCGAAAAGATCAGCAAAGAAAAGACGGTGATGAGCATCATGGACAACAGCTTGGCCAGGATCAGGTCCCCCACGTCTTCGATTCCCCGGAAATACCGGAGCACACGCATGGAAACGCCGAAAATCCCGATCCAGAAGGCCGCCCCGATGCCGCCCAGGAAAAACAGCCGCAACGGGCGTTTCATCATCCCGGAGGCTACGGGCCGCTTCAAGGGCCAGAGGCGGGGGAGAATAAGGGTTGTGACAATTTTCATGGCGGTTCACACAAGACGTCATGCCGGCGAAAGCCGGCATCCGGGCTGTTTGATATTACTGGACCCCGGCTTTCGCCGGGGTGACGACCTTAGGAGCCTTTCGGATAATTGAGACTCCATTAAATAAACAATCGCTTTCCAAGTGAAGCTTCATTACCAATGCAGTCAGATAATCTTGTGGTACAAATCCTCCCAATCCGGGTTGATCCTTTCAATCAACTCCAACTTCCATTTTCGTTTCCATTCTTTTATTCGTTTCTCACGTCCGATTGCGGATCTCATGGTGTCATGCAATTCATACCAAACGAGCCGATGAATGCCGTACCGCTTTGTAAAACCTTCGATCATATTGTTTTTGTGCTCCCAGACACGCTTGACAAGATCCGAGGTAACACCCAAATAGAGGGTTCCGTTTCGTCTGCTGGCCAATAAGTAAACGGCCGGCTGTTTCCTCATTTTTTTGATAAACCCTTCGACTCTAAAATGGATAACTTTGATGGCTATATAAAAACTCCAAAAGAAGCCGTTTTCGTCACCCCGACGAAAGCCGAGATCCAGTAATTTGAAGCAGTTCTGGATGCCGGCTTTCGCCGGCATGACGGCTTGGGCTCTTTTTACGATTTCATCAACTTTGAAAAACTGCTTTTTCCGTCATTCCGGCGGAAGCCGGAATCCAGACACTTGCGGTTTCCTTGAATCATTGGATTGTCGCTAAAGCTCAAGCCATACGGGTATCCGTATTTTCCGCCGTCAACACCATGAAGACGGCTTCCAGGTCCGCGTCCGTCGCCCGGGCCCGCTCCCGGAGCTGATCCAGGCTCCCGGTGGCGATGAGGCGCCCTTGGTGAATGATGCCGATCCGATGACACACATCCTGGGCCACGCCCAGGGAGTGGGTGGACATGAAAAGGGTGACGCCCTTTTCCGCCAGCTCCCGGAAGATCCGTTTCACCAGGATGACGGCCACGGGATCCAGTCCCACCATGGGTTCGTCCACGATGATCACTTCCGGATCGTGGAGCAGGGCCGCGGCCATCACGAGCCGCTGGCGCATGCCGTGGGAATAGGCCTCGATGAGATCGTCGGCCCAATCGGCCAGGGCGAACCGATCCAGGAGGAATTGCGCCTGTTCCTTGAACCCGCCGGGCGCCATCCCGTAGACCCGGGCGATGAACTTCAAAAACTCCATGCCGGTGAGCTTCTCATACAGGTACGGCCGGTCGGGGATGAATCCGATCCTGGCCTTGGCTTCCCGGGGGTTTTCGGCCATGTCGATGCCGCAGATCGAAACGGATCCCGAGGTGGGGGCCATGAGGCCGGCCATCATCTTGATGGTGGTGGTCTTCCCCGCGCCGTTGGGACCGATGAATCCGAAGATCTCCCCCATGGGGACCGCCAGGCTCAGGTCGTTCACCGCCAGGATTTTGGTGTAGCGCTTGGTCAGCCGGTTCAGGACGATCATATCAAAGCCGCCTTTTTGCTTTTCATTCATCGACCACGGTGATGTGGATCCTCCCGATGACCGGGAGGAGGTCCAACTGCTTTTTCTCCGCGTCCCGGATCAGCCGGATATGGGTGACATCGGCCGGGATCTCGTTGAAAAGCGCGTCCACGGTGATCCATCCCCCCGCATCCACAAGGTTCCAGGCATGATAATAAAATCCGTCTTTAAGGTACACCAGGCCGGCTTCCACCCGGGACGGGATCCCGGCGGCCCGGGCCAGGGCCGCGAAAAGGACGGCGTGCTCGTTGCAGTCCCCGGAGCGGTTTTCCAGCACCGACAGGGCATCGGGAATGGAAAGAACCGGTTTTTTTTGGATGTTTTCCTGGATCCAGTCCACGATGGCCCGGGCTTTTTCCAGGGGATGATCCCTTACGGCCGTGATCCGCCGGGAAAGATCCCGGATGCGCGCATGGTCCGACTGGATGAAGGGCGTGGCCTCGAGATAGGCGGCACCCGGCAACGCGGCGACGGATGCGTTTTCAAGGTCCGAAAGGCGTTCTTTTTCGATGACCAAAGTATTTTCAGAAAACCGCTGCCGCCCGCCGTCGAGATCCAGGTCCGCCGCGGAAACACCGTCGATTTTTACCGCCAGCCGGGTCCGGGTGTTGGGGTTTTCGATGGGCGTATCGACGGGCACCGCGGCCAGGTGCGCAAGATCCCGGTCGGGGCGGGAAGCGATTCCGGAAACAGCCTTGTAACGATCCGTCTTCTCCAGACGCATGCCCAAAAGCCCTTCTTCTTTGAGCACTTCCCCTTCTTCGCTGATCCACGCCTCCTGGGTCATCCCTTTATAATCGACGGTGACCTTCGAGACATCCCTGGAGGCGCCCATTAAAAAAATCGTTTCTTTTCCCTCCATCGTCACCGATACGGGGGTTCGGCCCAAAGACGCGATATCGAACACATCAAAACGGCGGGTTTCCCCGGGTTTCATGCCCGAAGCAATGACGGCGTCGTAAATCACGGATGCCGGGTGGACCGGACCGGAAACAGGGATGTCCACCTGTTGCACGCCCCCGGTCCCTTTCATTTCCACCGCCAGCTTTCCTTTTTCATGTATTCCTTTTCCTTCGAATCGAAACCTACCGGAATTCATATGAAAATCAAACGATAATAAAGACAGGTCGGCGTTCAGGCGGGATCGGGCGGAAAGGGTCACATCCTGGACCAGCCCCATGGTGGAAAGCCGCAAGCGCATCGTTTGCTCCAGCCGGTACCCTGCCGGATCCTTTTTCAGGATTGAATGGGAAAACCCGATTTTTTGATCCCCCTGGAAGATGTGCATCCAGGTGTCTCTTTCCGGAAGGGTCACGAGTTCTTCGGGAGCGCGTTGACCCGGGACAAAAAAGAAGTTCACGCGGACGGCCATGAGTCCGGCAAAAACGACGGCGAAAAGGATCCCGGCAATCCAGTACGGTTTCATCGAAACCTACACCGGTTCGAAGCGGATGCCCTGGGCCAGGGGCAATTCGGTCCCCCAGTTGAGGGTGCAGGTCTGGCGGCGCATGTAAGCCTTCCATGCGTCGGATCCGGATTCCCGGCCGCCCCCGGTTTCCTTTTCCCCGCCGAATGCCCCGCCGATCTCGGCGCCGGAGGTTCCCACGTTCACGTTGGCGATCCCGCAGTCGCTGCCTTCGGGCGATAAAAAGAATTCCGCCTCCCGCAGATCCGTGGTGAACACGGCGGAAGACAACCCCTGGGGAACGCGGTTATGGTATCGAAGGGCTTCGTCGAGGGTTTCGTACCGGATCAGATACAAAACGGGCGCAAAGGTTTCTTCGGATACGATGGGCGCATCCGGAGAGATCTCGCACAGACACGGGGTCACATACGTGCCGGCGCCAAAGCCTTTCCCGGAAAGGGCCTCCCCGCCGTACAGAATCCGGCCGCCTTGTTTTTTGATGCGGGAAAGCGCGGCCTGCATGGTCTCCACGGCCTGGACGTCGATCAACGGTCCCATGAGGGTGCCGGGTTTCAGGGGATCGCCGATGGGAATCTGCCGGTAGGCCGCCATCAGGCGCCGGATCAGATCGTCATAGACCGCCGTGTGGGCGATGACCCGGCGGGTGGTGGTGCAGCGCTGCCCGGCCGTCCCCACGGCGCCGAACACGATGGCGGGTACGGCCAGGTCCATGTCCGCCTTGGCCGTGACGATGACGGCGTTGTTTCCCCCCAGCTCGAGGATGGTTTTTCCCAGGCGGCGCGAAACGGTTTGGGAGACGTGCCGGCCCATGGCCACGCTTCCCGTGGCGGAAATCAGGGGAATCCGCGGGTCGTTGATGAGGGCTTCGCCCACGTCCTCCCGGTCCCCCACCACCCAGTTCAGGATGCCTTCCGGGAGGTCGTTTGCCTTCAGCACCTCCCGGGCGGTTTTCATCACGGCGATGGCCGTGAGAGGCGCCTTGGAAGAGGGTTTCCAGATGACCGTATTTCCGCATACCAGGCTGATCAGGGCGTTCCAGGACCATACCGCCACGGGGAAGTTGAAGGCGGTGATCGCGCCCACGGGGCCCAGGGGGAGCCACTGCTCGAACATCCGATGCCGGGGGCGTTCGCTGTGCATGGAACGCCCGTAGAGCATCCGGGATTGGCCCACGGCGAAATCCGCCATGTCGATGGCTTCCTGGACTTCGCCTTCGCCTTCCACCCGGATCTTTCCCACCTCCAGGCTCACCAGGGCGCCCAGGTCCTGTTTTTTCTCCCGCAGGGCCAGGCCGATCTGCCGCACGATCTCCCCCCTTTTGGGGGCGGGCACGGTTTTCCAGGACGCGAAGGCGTCCGCGGCCCGGCGGATCACCGTTTCGTAGTCGTTCTTGTCGGCCAGGCGCACTTTTCCGATGATTTTGCCGTGGATGGGGGACCGGACCTCCAGGAGGCGTCCGTGGCAGCGCACCGGATCCCCGGTGCCGGCGCCGTTTTCCGTGGCCTTGATGCCGAGATTTTTCAAAATGGTTTTCATGAGATACGTCCTTTCTTTGACGGCTTCATAAAAGTCCACCGGCGGTGTACACAACGGCGGCATGCCTGGGGATAGGGATTCGATTGGGGTTTCGATTGCGATACCGATTTCGATTGCGATACCGATACCGATTTCGATACCGATCCTCTCTCTGCCCTTCTATCCCTTGGTCCCTTGGCCCCTCGAACCCTCGAACCCTTTGGTTCTGGCCCCTGACCCCTGACCCCTGACCCCTCGTACCCGACACCTGGCCCCTTTTTAATGGCATAAATACGCATTTTTGTCCATACCCGACCCCCGGAGGCCCATCTGCGCTTCCGGCGCTGTTTTTCTTCCACCCCTTGACCCGCTTTGCCCTTTCCGGTAAAAATTGATGGCTTCGTAAAAAGTCCATCTGCGGCGTTGCGCGGCATTCTTCGTCATTGCGGCGTACCGGTAAGTACGCCTCATTCCTCAGAATTTGCGCGCCTTGCATCTGGAGCTTTTTACTTTGCCATCCCAATTTCGACTTTTTACGAGTTCATCAAAATTGATGGATGCCGCGGGTCTGCGTCACGGTTTTCTTTCCGACCCGTCACCGGGGTGGACCATGAAACGATTCAACCGCCTTTTTGCCGTCCTGTTCCTTGTTTCAATCCCTGCCGTGGTGTTTCCAGGGGAGCCCGTTGACCCTTACCGAAAAAAACGCGGGGAGATGGTCCGAACCCAGATCCAGGACCGGGGCATCACGGACAAAAGGGTCCTTTCGGCCATGAAACGCGTCCCCCGGCACCGTTTCGTGCCGGAAGGATTGGAAGACAAGGCCTACGGGGATCACCCCCTTCCCATCGGGGAAGGCCAGACCATCTCCCAGCCCTACATCGTGGCGTTGATGACCGAAAAACTGTCCCTTGATCCCGGGGCGAAAGTCCTGGAAATCGGAACCGGCTCCGGGTACCAGGCCGCCGTCCTGGCCGAAATCACGCCGCATGTATACACGATAGAAATTAAAGAAAAACTTTATAAAAAAGCTTCTAAAATATTAAAAGAACTCGATTACACGAACATTAAAATCCGAAGCGGAGACGGCTATTTCGGGTGGGAGGAAGCCCAGCCTTTCGATGCCGTCATGATCACCGCGGCGGTGGATCATATCCCGCCGCCCCTGCTCAAACAGCTCAAAGACGGCGGCCGCCTCATCCTTCCCCTGGGAAATCCTTTCAGCTACCAGAACCTGGTCCGGGTCACCAAAAGAGGAGAGGATTACACCATCGACCAGATCTGCGGGGTGCTCTTCGTGCCCATGACCGGACACGCCCTGGACGCCCGATGATCTTTTCGGCCGTATTCTTTCTTTCCTTTTCCGCCCTTTCCTTCGAGATCCTCCTGGCGCGGCTTTTTTCCATCAGCCAGTGGCATCACCTGTCTTTCATGGTGATCAGCATCGCCCTCCTCGGCTTTGCCGCGGGCGGGGTTTTGTTCTTCGTGCTGGACGCCCGGATGCCGGGTTGGGAGAAAAAATGGTCCGAAAAGACCCGCCCGGGCATGCTCCTGTTTGCCTTTTCCCTGTCCACCCTTTGTTCAATTTTTGTCTTGAGCCGGATCCCCTTCGATTATTTCCGCCTTCCCTTGGAACCGGTCCAGGCCCTGTACCTGCTGTGTCTGTATCTGATCCTGGGTGGGGCCTTTTTCTTCGCCGGGCTGACCGTGATGATCGGGTATGCCGCGTATCCCGAAAAGAGCGGCACCGTCTATTTCGCCAACATGGCCGGCTCCGCATGCGGTGCAGGGGCGGCGTTTCCCCTCCTGGTCGCTTTCGGAGAAACCGGTGCCGCCGCCCTGTCCGCCCTTATCCCGCTGGTACCGGCGGCGGTTGTTTCCCTGGCGGCGGTCTTTGGAAAGCCCCGAAGGGGATCCCCGGGGCCGGGCGCGAAAATGCCGTTCTGGGGGATCCTTTCGGCGGCGGGTATTTTCAGCATCGCAACCGCCGGGCTTTTTTTGGGGGATTCCGCGCCGGTCCGGATCCAGCCTTCCCCGTACAAAGCCTTAAGCCAGACCCTCCAGTTTCCGGAATCCGCGGTTTTTGAAACCCGATCCACCCTCTACGGCCGGGTGGACGGGGTGCACAGCCCCTTTTTCCGGCATGCCCGGGGGTTGAGTCTCAAATTCCCCGCTGCCCTTCCCGCCCAATGGGTGGCCTTCAAAGACGGGGACCATCCCTTGAGCTTCTATGCGCCGGAACCGGATGCGCCCTTTGCCCCATACACGCTCCAATATGCCGGGTATGTCCTTGTGCCCGATCCCGGCCGGGTCCTGGTCATCCAGGCCGGAGGCGGCACCGCGGTCCCCTGCGCCAGGGCATCCGGAGCCACATCCGTGACGGTGGTCGAATCCAACCCTGTGCTCGCAGAATGGATTCACCGGCATTACAGCCTTTCCGTGATCAACGACACGCCCCGGGCGGTGCTTTCCGCCCCCGGGCCGGCCTTCGACGTCATCCACGTGGAAAACTGGGGGCCGTCGCTTCCCGGCGCCGGCGCCCTGGGCCAGGATTATCTCCTCACCGTGGAGGCCTTTGCCGCCGCCCTGAAGCGGCTTTCGGGAAAAGGGGTGCTCATCGTCTCCCGCCGGCTCCGCCTGCCTCCGGCCGACGCCCTTCGCCTGTGGTCCACCGCCTACGCGGCCCTGGGGCGGGCGAAGGTTTCGGATCCCGGCCGCCACATGGTTCTTCTTCGAAACTGGGACGCCTTTGTTTTGATCGTCTCCCCCCGGCCCCTTCCGGATTTCGCTCCCCTGATCGACTTTGCAAACCGGCTCAACTTCGATTTTGTATTCAGTCGGCCCATGGTGCCGGATCCGGTCAATCGATACAGCCGGTTCCCCGAACCCTATTACCATGACGCCCTCGGCCGCCTGGCCGACGAATATGCCAAAGGGACATCGAAAGCTTTTTTCCGGGAGTATCTCATCGACGTGGCCCCCCGCACGGATGACCGCCCCTTTCCGGACCGGTTCCTCAAGCTCGACAAAATCAAGGATCTCTACCGGACCACGGGGAGCCGCTTTTACGGGCTGTTTCTGTCCGGGGAGATCATTGTCGTGGTCGTGCTCCTGGAAGCCGCCCTGGTCAGCATGGTCTTTCTCGTGCTTCCGGCCCTTTTGATGCACCGGCGGCGCAGATCCGTATCCTTCCGGCAGGCGATCTACTTTTTTTCCGTGGGGGCGGGATTCATGTTCCTGGAGATGTATTTCATCCAGGCCTTTGTCCTTCCCCTGTCCGACCCGGTGATCAGCTTCGTGGTCGGCGTCATCGGCGTTCTCCTCTTTTCCGCCGCCGGAGGGTGGTTTTCCCGGAAACTGGGAAGCCGCGCCGTGAAAATCTCCCTTTGGGTCCTCGTCCTTTTTACGGCCGCCGGTTTCTGGTTTTTTGAACAATGGATGCAGGACATGCTCCGGTTTTCCAAGGGCCATCGCCTGGCCGTCGCCTTTGCCCTGCTGTTGCCGGTGGGGCTCCCGGCGGGGCTTCCCTTTCCCCTGGGAATGCGGACCTTTTTGGAAACCCCCCAGGAACGGGCCTTTGCATGGGCGGCCAACGGGTGCGCCTCTGTTTTGACCGCTGTCGCTGCGGTCCAGGTGGCGGTCAGCCTCGGCATATCCGCGAACCTTTTGTTTGCCGCGGCGTCCTATCTGGCGGCTTGGATTTGCGTGGCCACACGGCCGACTTGACACGGGGCTTTTGTTCGGATTAAGTGGGCTTTCCGGTCATGAACGCATCCTGGCATAGGAGGGCCCGTGGAAAAAACGCCACCCCCCAAAACGGATTCCCGGGAAAGAAGGATGCCGCCCCGGACCCTCGTGGATCAATATTACAGCGTGCAGATCACCGTGGACAAGGAAACCCCCGTCTACCAGTTCAAACTGCGCGACATCTCCGAGGGCGGCCTGTGCATCGTCGTGCGCCGGGATTCGGACATCCTGTCCCGCCTGGAAGTGGGACAAATCCATCACATGCGGTATGCCCCTTCCGGCGTCCGCGGCGGGCTGAAGGACATCCTCACCAAAATCCGTCACATCACCCTGTGCCGGGAAGGTCCGTACAAAAACCATTATCTCGTGGGGCTTTCCGTCGTGGACCATGAAACACCCGCATAGGCCATCCGGGTAAAGGCGGGCATGATGAATCCCTGGAGCAAGGAGGAAGTGGATGCCATTGTGGCGGATTACTTCTCGATGCTTGTCGGGGAACTCCAGGGGAAGCCTTACAGCAAAACGGCACACCGAAACCGGCTCGTGGAAACCCTGTCCGGTCGAAACGCGGGCGCGGTCCAAAAGAAATATCACACCATCAGCGCCGCCCTGACGGCCCTGGGCCTGCCGTCCATTCGGGGATTCAAACCCCTGGACAACTACCAGGCCCTTCTCATCGAAGCCATCGACGCCTATCTGGAAGCCCATCCCGAAACCGCGGACGCCCTGACGGCCCATGCCCGGCGACCCCTTTCGATTCCCATGCAGCGGGAGTTCTTCTTCGAAGCCGTGGTGACGGATCCACCCGGGCGCCTCGGCCATGGAAGCGGAAAAAAGGCGCGCCTTATCCGAAAAATCATGAAAAAATACACGTTCGTGAAAACCGAAGACGGAAATGCCGACTTGAAAGGGGCCGGAAAAGACTTTGTCTTTGATTTTGAACAGGCCCGTCTCCGGGAAGAAGGGTTTTTTGAAGCCGCCCGCCGGGTGAAGTGCATTTCCCCTGATGCGGGCCCGGCGCATCCGCCCTATGACATCCTCTCATACGACGAAAAAGAAGACCCCCTTTTCATCAAGGTAAAACCCACGTCCTGCGGCATACGCTTCCCGTTTTTATTGTCCGCGGCCGAACTTGCCTTTTCCGCGGCAAACCCGGACGGGTATCGCCTCTACCGCCTCTTCGACTTCCCCGAGTCCCCCCGGCTTTTCATCCTCAAGGGCCGGCTCCATGATCGGTTACGCCTGACGCCGGAATCTTTCACCGCCCGGTTCGCGTGACGCCATCGGATCCTCAAGGAGTCTTACGGAGTGCCGAATGGTATCTCCGGAAGTAAAGGACGGAATCCGTGGAATAAAGCACCAGGGCGATCCAGATCAGGATGAACGTCCACAGTTTGGCCGTTGAAAAAGGCTCCCCGTAAACGAACACCGCCAGCAAAAAGGTGGAACTCGGGGCGATGTATTGCAGGATCCCCACCGTGGAAAAAAAGATCCTCCGGGCGCCTTCGGTGAACAACAGCAGGGGAAGGGCCGTGACCAGGGCGGTACCCATCAGGAGGAAATCGATTCGCGGCCCCATGCGGAAAAAAGCCCCGCCGCCGCCGGCGTTCAGATAACATAGGTACGCCAGCGCAGGACCGGACATCAGGAGCGTTTCCAGGGCGAGGCCTTCCAGGGCGCCCACAGGGGCGGTTTTTCGGATCAGGCCGTAGAAACCGAAGGTAAACGCCAGGGTTAAAGAAATCCACGGCATCCGGCCGAACTGCAGCGTTAAATACCCCACGCCGGCGGCGGCGATGCACACGGCGATGATCTGGGGCCTCCGGAGTCGCTCTTTTAAAAATATCCTGCCCAAAAGGACATTGATGAGCGGATTGATGTAGTACCCCAGGCTGGTCTGAAGGATCTGGTTGTTGTTGATGGCCCAGATGAACAAAAACCAGTTGACGGAAACCAAAAGGGTGGTCCCCAAAAGGATTCCCATGGTCCGCCGGTTCATCAGGGCCGATTTAAAGGCGTTCCAGTGCCCCAAAAAGAGGATCAACGGCATGAGAAAGACAAAGGACCATACCATCCGGTGCATGAGGATTTCAAAGGGCGGGACCGCCTTGAGCCATTTGAAAAAAATAGGGCTCAAGCCCCAGATCAAAAACGCCCCCACCGCACTGGCGATCCCCAGGGCGGTGCGATGTTTTTCTTCCGATATCATTTCCGCTCCAGCCGGGCCACCGCCTCGATATGGGGGGTTTGGGGAAACATGTCCACGGGCTGGACCTCCAGGATGCGGTAGGCGTCCTTGATGAGGCTCAAATCCCTTGCCAGGGTGGCTGGATTGCACGACACGTAAACCATCCGTTCGGCCTGCAGGTCCAGGACTCCGGTTACGGATTTCGGGTGCATCCCGGCCCGGGGCGGATCAATGACGACCACGTCCGGTCGGCTTTCAAGGCCGGGCAGGAGCTTCCGGACATCACCGCAAAGAAACCGGCAGTTGCCAATCCCGTTGATCCGCGTGTTTTCCAGGGCATCCTCCACCGCTTCCGGGACGATCTCCATCCCCACAACGGATCCGGCATCACCGGAAAGCGCGATGGCGACGGCGCCGGTCCCGGCGTAAAGATCCAGGACCGTTTCTTTTCCGGTGAGCGCCGCATAATCTTTGACCGCGGCGAAAAGGGTTTCGGCCGCAGGCGTGTTGACCTGGAAAAAGGTGTTGGCTGAAATGCGGAACACGTAGGGTCCCAGGCGGTCCGTAATCCTGGACGGCCCGGCCAGGGGGACTTCCCGTTCCCCCACGGCGATGCCGGCTTTTCGGGCGGTGATGTTGTTCACCACGGAAAGAATTTCGGGGTGCCGCGCCGTCAGGTCATGGGCCACCGGTTGCACAACGGAAAGATCCTCCGCCGCCGTGACGAGGTTGACCATCCATCTCCCGGAATCGGTGGAGCGGCGTAAGACGACAAAACGCCAGAATCCCGTATGGGTTTTCAAGCCGTAAGGCGGTGCCCCGGATGCCCGGATGAGGGCCCGGACCGTTTTCAGGATGGCGTTTCCGGGTGCGGGCTGCAGGTGGCATTCTTGAATATCGATGATCTTGTCAAAGGTTCCGGGAACGTGCAGCCCCAGTGCGAAATCGGAAGGCACGTCCGGTTTTTCCATCTCCTCGGGGAAAAGCCACCGGCGGTCGGCGCAGGAAAATTCCATCTTGTTCCGGTATCCGTAAACGGCCGGGGACGGGACCACCGGATGCACCGGTACGCCGGCAAGGCCGGCGATGCGTTCCAGCGCATCCACCACCTGCTGCCGTTTATATACCAGCTGTTGATCGTAGACGATATGCTGCCATTTGCACCCCCCGCAAAAACCGAAGTAGGGGCAAGGCGGATCCACCCGGCAGGCAGAGGGGGTCAAAAGTTCCAAAAGCCTTGCCTCGGCGTAATTTCTGCGCTTTTTGACGATCACCACCCGGGCCTGATCCCCGGGGACGGCGTAGTCCACGAACACCGCCAGCCCGTCGATACGGCCGATCCCCCGGCCGCCCGAGGCCATGGCCGTGATGTCGATATCGACGATTTTTCCTTTTTTTGTTTCCAAGAGTGTTCTAATGTCCTTTCTTGAACAATGGATCCCGTAGCCGAAAAAAACCGGACGTTCGGGTTTTTATCGGGAAAGGGGGCAGAAGGTCAAGGGATTACGGGGGGAAAAAATGACCGGTTCCCGGATCATTGATCTTTCTTTTGACTCCGGCGGATTCCGCCTGCACGGAGTGTTGCATTTGCCGGACCGGGCGGCGCCGCCGTTTGTCATCGGGAGCCACGGCCTTCTCGCCGACGCCGATTCCCCCAAGCAGGTGCGCCTGGCCGGCGCCTTATCCGAAAAGAAAATCGCCTACTTCCGGTTCAGCCACCGGGGATGCGGGAAAAGCCAGGGGGATTTACTCCATGGAATGCCCCTGGCCAGACGGGCCGAGGATATCGTGAACGCCCTGAAAATGCTTGCCGAACGAATCGATACGGGACCTTTCCTCGGCCTTTTCGGAAGCAGCATGGGCGGCGCCGCATCCTTGCACGTGGCCGCAACACGCTTTGTTCCCGCCCTGGTCACCGTGGCCGCACCGGTGAGAAGCCGGGAAATCACCGCGACCGGGCCGCCCGATCCCCTGACCGCCGCCCTGTTGAAAGAAGAATCCTTGCGGTTCGACCTTTCCGCCGGACTCTCCCGGATCCGAAACATTCTTTTGTTTCACGGGGACGACGATGAAATCGTCCCCTTTTCCAACGCCCTGGAAATCGAAAAACGGGCCGCCCCGCCCAAGCGGCTGATCCGGTTCGAAGGCGGGGACCACCGGATGAGCGATCCCAAGCACCAGGCGGTTTTTGTCCGGGAAGCCGCCCGGTGGTTCGAGACCGCGGCCGAGGCGTTGCCGCCACCATAACCAGGACCGGATTCCAAAGGAGAACGACGCAATGGAGCGCGGATCCAGCGAGCCCTTTTCCTTTTTTAAAGACGGGTATGCCGGAAAAATACTCTCCGGAGCCTTCAGCCGCACCCTCAAGGGACGCCTCGCCGAGTGCATCGATATTTTCACCCTCTTCGAAGCCACCGGGACGCCGGCCATACCGTATATCGCCGCCTGGGAGGAAAAAGAAAAAACCATCTGGTACGAGTATGCCTCCCGGCGCTTCATGGAATTGTTGGGTTGCGGCTTTTCCGAGCTCGCCGAAGTGGTCAAGACCCGCATGGTGGACCGCCGGACGTACCGGTTCACGGAGGTCCACGGCGTGCACAAGGAAGTAGTGCACCACAGCCACCTGGAAGGGATCCGGGACGAACTGAGAAAGGCGTCTTTGCAAACCGGGGCCATCGAAGCCGTGTACAAGGTCCTTCCCAAAATTGGGGATCCCGTCTGGCTGAAGGACCAGGCCGCCATCGAAACCTATCCCCGGGATCATGTCTGCCTTTCCCTGGGCATCCTGACCGTCGTGACCAAGGAGATGAAGGCGGAAGAAGAACGGGAGCAGCTGGTCTCAAGCCTCCAGGACGCGTTGTCCAAGGTAAAAACACTCCAGGGGCTGCTTCCCATCTGCGCGTCGTGCAAAAAGATCCGGGACGATAGGGGCTACTGGAATCAGATCGAAAGCTACCTTGAGGATCATTCGGATCTTTCCTTCAGCCACAGCGTCTGCCCGGAATGTTTCAAAAAATTGTATCCGGGGTTTAAACAAAAGGAAAAGTCCGGCGGGGAGGAATAGCACGGTTTCCATATCGAAACCGTGCGGCGGGGTGTAAACCCGCCTTTGACGGGCAGGTCCTCCCTACGGGAAAGCGGGGGCCAGGGTCGGCGGGATGTAAAATCCCGCCCTACAGTCCCGTCTCCGGAGCGGGCAGGGGAAGGTTGTCTCCCCTGAGCCACAGGGCGGTGATGCGGCCGAGGTTTTTGAGCAGCGTCTCCGGTGTTCCGGGAACCGCCGCGAAGGTGGCTTCCTTACCCGGCCCCAGGATCCCCGAATCCGGCAGGCCCAAGAGCCTTCCGCCGGCGCCGGTGGCGCAATGGACGGTCTCCGGGATCGAAAACCCCGCTTCGTGCAGCAGGGCCATTTCCGCTTTCATGGACGCCCCGTGATCCACGCCCATGCTCCCGGAATCGGTCCCCAGGGCGATCGTCACCCCCAGTTCCCGGGCTTTGCGGATCTGTTCGAGCTGATGGTCCAGGGTTCTTCGGGCCACATCCCGGCTTTGTCTTTCCCGGGTCGACGCTGCGGAATCCGCCTTGCCGTCTTTTGTTCTGACCCGCCGCCGCATCACGTCGGGAGATGCAAAGGCCTTCATGGCAAACGCGGTGGGGACCCAGGTCACATCCGCATCCCGCATGCGCTTGAGGTTGTCGACCCCCATGAAATACCCGTGCTCGATGGATTGAACCCGGGCCGATACGGCTCCGCGCACGGGTTCGTTCCCGTTGGCATGGACCATCACGGGAAGGCCCATCGCCCTTGCCGCCGCCGCGGCCGCGGCAAGGGCCTTTTCCTCGAACTGGGACGGCGTCTGCCGGCCGTATTGGACCAGGCTGTTGATCCCTGAATTGACGATCTTCACCCAGTCGATGCCCTCGGTTTCCCGGGTCACGGCCCGGGCCAGGGGTTCTCCCGCTTCCGGCGGCCTTCCGATGAGGCTCCCGTAGCGCCCCGGCGCATGCCATGCTTTCCCGGCCGCCCGGATACGGACCAGATGACGGATGCGCCCGGCCCGCTTGTACCTGACCGTATACCCGAACCGGTCCCCGCCGTCCCGCACGGCCGTGACACCGTATGCCAGGTGCTGACGGAGGTGCCGGGTCAGGGTCCGGGCGGCGTCTTCGAAACCGGCGGCCAGCTGTTTTTCGCGGAGGGCCATATCCAATGTGCCGGACATGCACAGGTGAACATGGCAGTCCACCAGTCCGGGGATCAGGGTGCACCCCGAAAAATCGATCCCGTCTTCCGGGATCGGCTTTTCCGGATCCCGCCGGGACACGGACCGGATCTTTTCCCCGGCGATTTCCAGAAAGGCATTTTCCAAAACCGGCCCGCCGGTCCCGTCCAGGAGCCACCCCGCAACAATGCGCTTTTCCGCCATGGTCTTTTTTGTTTTCTTTCCCGTTCCTTGTTTTCCGATTTTGGTTGCATGTGGGCCGGGATATCCGAAAAAATTGCAGAGTGCGGTTTTACATCCTGCCTCAACCGACCGTCTTTTTCCGGCGGCATATAAAATGCCGCCCTACACGGGTTCTCGATTGCGATACCGATACCGATTTCGATTTCGATTTCGATTGCGGTCTCTTCTGAAACCCGGCACCCGAAACCTGACCCCTGCTCTTCACCCTCGACCCCTCGGACCCTCGAACCCTCGAACCCTTGACCCCTTTTCACTTCTCCGGCCATCCGGAAAGCAGCGTCAGACGCAAAATATCCATAGCACTCTGGGCAAAGACGGCTTTGTGCATGCGGCGGCTTCCGAAATTGAAATGAAGGCGTTTGGCAAAAACCCCTTTTTCCGACGCCAGGCCGATGCACACCGTCCCCGCGGGTTTTTCCGGTGTTCCGCCGCCGGGTCCTGCAATCCCGGTGGTGGAAAGGCCCCAGTCGGCGCCGGCGATGCGCCGGACCCCCTGGGCCATGGCCTTGGCGGTCTCTTCGTGCACCGCGCCGAACCGCTCGATGGTTTTCGGATCCACTCCCAGGACCGCGATCTTGGAGGCATTCGAATACGTCACGGCGGAGAAGAGAAAATAACCGGAACTCCCCGGAACCTGGGTCAACCGGTGGGAAATCAGCCCGCCGGTGCAGCTTTCCGCCACGGCCAGGGTGGCGTTTTGTTCCGCAAGGAGCCGGCCCACCACCTGTTCCATGGGATGCCCCTCCAGGGAAAGGACGCGTTTTCCGAGGCGCTCGGCCACTACGGCGGCGGCTTCGTCCAATGCGTTTTCGAGGTTTTGGTCCGCCCGGCCGTAGGCATACAGCTTGACCTGGATTTCCGGGAACTTGGCCCGAAGTCCCAGGCGGACGCCGGGGACGTGTTCTGCAACGCCGGCAAGCCGCTCCCCCACCGCCGCCTCGGGAAGCCCGAAGGTGGACAGGGTCCGCGTCAGGCAGAGGCTGCGATGTTCCGAGGCATCCGCCGTGAGGCGGGGCAGGACATGGTCCTCCAGCATCCGCTTCATCTCCGCCGGGACGCCGGGAAGAAAAAAGAAGGTGCACCGGCCGATTTTCAGGGAAAACCCCGGGGCGCTTCCGATGGGATTGGAAAGGAGGATCGACCCCTTCGGCAACAGGGCCTGCTTTTTGTTGGAATCGCTCATGAGGCGCCGCCGGTTTTCAAAAAAGCGCTCGATCTCTTCCAGGGCCCGGGGATGGGTTTCCAGAAAGACGCCCGCCGCTTTGGCCGCGGCGGCGGCGGAAAGATCGTCCTCGGTGGGGCCCAGCCCGCCGGTGACCACGGCCGTGTGGGCCCGTTCTCCGATTTCCCGCAGGACGGCGACGAGGGCGGTCATGTCATCCCCCACACTGGTATGCCGCGATACGGCGATTCCCGCTTCTTCCAGTTTCCGGGCGATATACGCGGAATTGCTGTCCACCAGGGCGCCGCTGCGGATTTCTTCTCCCGTAGCCAAAATTTCTGCGATCATGAGTGAGAACCGCTCCTTTCCTGCCGCGTTCCGGTCAGGGGTCGAAGGCTCAAGGGCTTAAGGAAGTCATGCTAATCCAAATCCATTGGGAAGTAAACGAAGGATTCAAAAACGCGCTTTCCCGTTGACCCCGGGATCCCGGACTGGTAGGGAAATACGTGTGAAATACGATCGCATCTTTTTCGCGGCCCTGGTCTTTTGGATCGGAAGCCCGGTTTTATCTGTGTCGACATGGGCGGCCGGGCCATTGACAGAGGTGGCCCTGGGATACTACGATCCCGTGGAACAGGCGGGACAGGTCGTGTTTTTTCAAGATCACGTGGAAGCCGACGCGTTTCTTGAATCGAGCGCCGGATTTCCCCAGGAGGTCATCCGGCTGGTGAATCAGAACCGTGTGGCCGCCGGACTTTTTCCCCTCAAACCCAACGGCATCCTGAATGCCATGGCCCAGGCCCATTCCGATCACATGCGGGCCACCGGGTGTTTTGCCCACCAGTGCACCGCAGAGTATTCCCCTGCCGAAAGAATCTGTCTTTCCGGATACGGCATGTACGGCGGGGTGCAGTCTCTCTTTGACACCGGGATTGTAAGCAGCGGGGGTCCGGGTCCCGGGGACGGATCGTGTTTTATCGGAGAAGCCATCGCTGCCGGGTATCCGAACCCGGCAAGTGTTGTGGCCGGATGGATGGGAAGCCCTCCCCATTACGCCATCCTCATGCACGCCCAGCTCAGAGAGATCGGCGTGGGATTTGCCGCCGGTGGCCCCCACCGGGCCTATTGGACCCTTGATGCGGGCAGTCAGCCCAATGTTCTTCCGGTTTTCATCAATTATGATCATCCCGAAACGACAACCGTCCAAATCCTTTTATCCCTGACCAATGAGCAGGTATCCGGTTTCGGGGGCATCGATTACGCCCACAAGGTCCTCGTCAGCAATGATCCGGGTTTCGCCGGTGCGGCCTGGGAGCCCTACGCCCCCCATAAGCCGTGGACCCTCACGGAAGGCGCCGGGCATAAGACCGTGTATGTCAAATACCGGGACAGCGACGGACTGGAAATCCTCTCCGCAGACGACATCCTGCTGCGATAAACGCGTTTCCGATGCCGGGGATTATTCGGCCCGGAGGGCATCCACCGGATCCATCCCGGCGGCCTTCAGCGCCGGAATCACCCCGGCCCCCAATCCCACGGCGGCCGCCAACAGTTCGGCCAGAACGGCGTAGCTCCATGGCGTGTGCGTGGGAAGCGCCGGGACCAGGGCGTGCAACAGCCATGCCCCGCCGGCCCCGAGGACGAGTCCGGCCAATCCTCCGATCCCGGCCAACGCCACCGCTTCACCGATGAAAAGGAGCAGGATCTGGTTCCGCCCCGCCCCCAGGGCACGCAGCAGCCCGATTTCACCGGTCCTTTCCTGGACGGCGATGGTCATGATGGTCAAAATCCCCACTCCGCCCACCACCAGGGAGATGCCCCCCAGGGCACCGATGGCCAGGGTCAGGATATTCAGGACCGAGCCGAGCACCGAGAGCATCTGCTCCTGGGTGGTGATGGTGAAGTCCTCGGCGCCGTGACGGGAGATAAGCAAGTGCGCGATCTTCTTTTTCACCTGGTCCGCACTGATCCCGGCTTCGTAGACCAGATCGATTTCCAGCAGGCTCTCCCGGTTGAAAAGGGATAAGGCCCGGGCGGCGGGAATATAGACGGCGTCATCCAGGTCGAATCCCAGCATCTGCCCCTTTGACGCCATGACCCCGATGACCCGGTAGCGTTCCCCCCCGATGCGGATCCACGTTCCCAGCGGATTGCGCGATCCGAACAGCTCCGCTTTGACCCGGCTCCCCAGAACGGCGAAGGCCCGGGCGGCCCGGGGATCGTCATCGGGAAGAAACCGGCCGATGGCGACCTCCATTTTCCAGACCCGGGGAACCTCCGGGCCGGTACCGAAAATATACGTGCGCCGGCGGCGGCGATCGAATTCCACGGCGGCGTTCCCCCACGCCACGGGGACGGACCCCTTCACCTCCGGAATCCGGCGCAGGGCCACGGCGTCCTCCAGGGTCAAGGGCCGGACATTGCTGATGAGCGCCCCCGAGACGCCGGCGGTGGTGGTCTTTCCCGGATTCACGGCGATGAGATGGGTGCCGAACTGGGTGAATTCGGACAATAAAAACTGATGGACCCCCTCCCCCAGAGACGTCAGCAACACCACCGAGGCGATCCCCACGGCGATCCCCAGTGCGGTGAGGACACTGCGCATGCGGTGCGTCCGTACGGCGTTGAAGGCCAGGGCGGTTGCGTCACGGATTTTCATGGGCGTCTTTCATCGTTTGGCCAAAGCCTGAACCGGATCCAGGTGTGACGCGCGCCGGGCCGGAAGAACCCCGAAGACCAGGCCGTTGACCAGCGCCGTCAGGACGGCGGCGGCCAGGGACCACAAAGGCACCTGCAGCGGGAACGCGGGAAACATCCCGGCCAGAACCCACGCACCCGCATACCCGATGGCCACGCCCATTCCCGCCCCCGCCATGGAAAGCACCGAGGCCTCCGTCAAAAACAGGCGCAGGATCTGGGCGGATCGTGCGCCCAGGGCCTTGAGGAGTCCGATTTCGGTCCGCCGCTGGGACACGGAAATCAGCATCACGTTCATGATCAGGATTCCCGCCACCACCAGGCTCACGGCGGCGATGCCGGCCACCGTCAGCGTCATGGTGGTGAGGATCCTGTCAAAGGTGGACAGGACCGCATCCTGTGTGATGACGGTGATGTCGTCCTCGCCTTCATGCCGTTTACGGATCACCTCGATGACCGAATCCTTGACCCGGCCCACCGCCTGGCGGCTTTTGGCCTGGAGGATGATGCGGAACAGGCTTTCGGTATCGAAAAGGGACAGGGCGGAAGCCACCGGGATGACGGCCGTATCGCTCATGTCCATCCCGAGGGATTGTCCCTTGGGCGTCATCACCCCGATGACCCGGAAGCGGCGGTCCTGGATGCGGATCCATTCGCCCAAAGCGTTCCGGTTCCCGAAGAGTTCGCTTTTCACTTTATGTCCCAAGACCGCGATCCCCTCTCCCCGGAAGGGATCCCCGGCGGGCAGAAAGGATCCCTGGGCCATGGCCAGCTGCCGGATTTCAAAGAGTGCCGCGGTGGACCCGAGGAGGGTCACCTCCCGGTGCCGCTCCCGCCAGGACACCGGGGCCGCCCCCACCGACACGGGGGCCACCCGTTCCACGGATGAAATGCGGGTCAGGGCCATGGCGTCTTCCAGGGTCAGGTCCCGGGGGGTGGACGCCAAAAGCGGCGGCGGGCCGCCTACGGTCTCGGATCGTCCCGGAAGGACAAACAGGAGATGGGTGCCCAGCGAAGTGAATTCCCGGGCAACGTAACGCCTGGCGCCTTCCCCCAGGGCGGTGAGGAGGATCACGGAAGCCACGCCCATGGCCATGGCCAAAAGGACAAGGAGGGTTCGGGCCGGGTATCCGAAAAGGGCCCGCATGCCGAACCGCACCGTATCTTCGGGCTTCATGACCGTCTCCTCAATTTTTCAGGGTGTCTGAAACGATCTTTCCGTCTTCCATGATGATCTTTCGAAACGCCCGGTCCCCCAAAGCCGGATCGTGGGTCACCAGGATCAGGGAAATCCCGGTGCGGTTCAGTTCCTCCAGAATCTCGACCACCTCGTTTCCGGAGGCCCGGTCCAGGTTTCCGGTGGGCTCGTCGGCGAGGATGATGCGGGGCCGCATGACCACGGCCCGGGCGATGGCCACCCGCTGGCGCTGCCCTCCCGAAAGCTGATCGGGACGATGCCGGGATCGGTCCCGGATCCCCAGGGACGTCAGGGCCTCTCTGACCCGATCCTTGCGTTCCCCGGCGTTTACGCCGGCCAGGATCATCGGGAGTTCGATGTTTTCCGCCGCCGTCAGCCGGGGGACCAGGTGGAAAAACTGGAACACGAATCCGATCTTTTCCCGGCGTACCCGGGCCTGTGCATCGTCTGAAAGATGGGTGGTGTCGACATCCTCCAAAAGATACCTTCCCCGGGTGGGGCGGTCCAGGAGACCGATGATGTTCAAGAGGGTGGACTTGCCGGATCCCGACGGCCCCATGACGGATGCATACGTCCCGGCGGCCATGGAAAGGGTGACCGCTTTCAAGGCGTACACCGGCTCCTCTCCCACCTCGAACACGCGGTCCACATCCGACAGCCGAATCATAGGCGTTTCCCGGCAATCACGGCCTTTGCGCCGTTTTCCACGCCGGGGGCATCCACGTTGAGGATGACCTGTTGGCCTTCTTCCAGCCCGGAACGGATTTCGGTGAAGTCCCAATTGGAAATCCCGATCTCAACGGTTCGTGCCGATATGGTTCCGGTTGCCGGATCAAAGACAAAGACACGGGTGTTGTCCAGAATCGATTCCGTGGGGACGCGCAGGGTCTCCGGATGCACCTCCAGGACGACATCGATGTCCGCGCTGTATCCGGCCAGGAGCTTTTCGGGATTTTCCGCCGTGGCAAACCGCACCTCCACGTCCACGGTCCGGGCCTGGCGTTCCCGGTCCAGGACATAGGCATCGACGCGTTCCACTTTCCCGGTGAAGCGGCGGTCCCTGAAGGCATCGAGGCGGATCCGCGCCGGCATCCCCACGGAGACCCGCGGGGCGTCCACTTCATCGATGGGGGCCTCCACATAGAAGCAGGAGGTGTCGATGATGTCCACGGCCGGCGGGGTGGGGATGCCGATGGGGGACGGCGTGACATACTCATTGAGTTCACCGTTGATTTCGGCGATGACACCGTCAAAAGGGGCGACCAGGCGGGTGCGTTCGAGATTTGCCAGAATCGAGGCCGCACGGGCCTGGCTCACGGAAACGGCGGATTCGGCCGCGGCGCATTCGGCATCGAGGGCCTTGGCTTCGGTGACGGCCCGGTCGGTGCGCTCCTCCGAGGCGGCCCCGGTTTTCCGCAGGCGCAAAAGCCGGTCGGCCTCCCGGCGGGCGATCTCCGCCCTGAGGCAAACGGCCTTTTTTTGGGCCCGGGCCGCGTCTTCTTCCCTTTCGGCCAGGGAAAGCTGGGCGGCGAGGTCCTTGTTCCACAATTCCAGGAGAAGTTGCCCCTTTTTCACCTGTTGGCCCACCCGAACGGGAAGCGTTGTGATCTGGCCGCCGATTCCCGGGGACAATTTGGCCCGGCGACAGGCCTTGACCGTGCCGGCCCGGGTGTTGGAAACCGTCTTTTCCACGAGCCCCCGCTCCACGGGGTGCACCACAATTTCAACAGGCTCGGGCCGGGTGACGTGCCACAGGTATGCACCGATCCCGGCCAGGATCAAAATCACGATGCCCCATCTTACGATTTTCCCTTTCATCGGGATCCACGCCCCTTTTTTTCTTTGTTCCTTATAACAGGGGCGGCACTAAATCAATCTCGATGGCGACGGAACAGGCCGACGGCGGGATAAAGCCGGAATGCCGGGGGTCAAGAACGGACCGATCCGCAGACTCTCATGGTGTGACGGTTTTGGATGGATCAGGCAGGATCCGGGGATCGGGCGAGACGTTCGAGGCTCCTTTGTTCGGGTTGGGTTTTCAGGGACACCCGGGGTTGAAAAAGAAGGGTGAAGGCGGTTCCCCCGTTTTTCCGGCACTGATCCGCACTGTCGATATGGGGGCAGTCCGAAACCCGGCCCGGACACAGGTCCCCGTCTTTGGGCAAAAAGGGGCAGCGGGTGCTTTTGAAGGAAACGTCGAAGCCGAAGCGCTCCGAGAACAACTTGATCCGCAAAAGGTCCGAACCGGCGCCGCCGGCGCCGAAATCATACGGCTTTTTGGAAGAATATAGGGCGGTATCGGCCATGTGAATGAAACCATGGAAGATCAGCTTCTGGTTCTGGGAGGAAATCCCGATCCCGGCATCCCGGATCTCCACCTGGACGCCGTCCGGGCCCCGGCGGGCCGTAATCTCGATGTCGCCTTCATCGGGCGTGTTCTCGACGGCGTTTTTCAGGATCCCTTCGAGCACCTTATGCAGCACTTTCCGATCCATTGGAACGCAAAGCCCGTCCTCGATCCGGCAGTGAACGTTCAAATTCCGGTTTCGGGCGTGCGCCTTCACCCTCTCATGCACGTGGGTCAAAAACCGGCTCAGGTCGATTTCTTCGAGGATCACCGGATCCACGGCATAAAGATCTTCCACCTTCCGCAGCACGACTTCTAGGCTCTGGCGCAGCATCCCGCCGTTTTCTTCCATGGATTCTTCCACCAGGAATGCAGCGTCTTCGATGATCTTGGTGAGGGTTTCTTTTTCCAGGACCGCTTTTCGATTCAGGATGTCATCGATCTTTTCCTGGAGATTCAGCAGGCGCTGGATGCTTCTTTTGCCCCGTTTGAGGACGGTTTCGTACCCTTCGACCCGGCTGTCCCGGAGTTTCTTTCCCATCTGGTGCAGGGCCGCCCCGATCACCGCCAGGGGGGTCTTGAGTTCATGGGAAAGATGGTTGATGACCCGCTCCCGGGCCTTTTCCATGAGTTTGAGATCTTCGTAAAGCCGGGCATTTTCCAGGGCGATGGCCACGTAGTGGGAAATGGAGGTCAAGAGTTCCACGTCCGCGCCGGTGAATTCCCCCCCATTTTTGTTGAGGGCCTGGAGGACGCCGATGCGGCGGTTGCTGCGGTTGATCAGGGGGACGCAGAGAATGTTTCGGGTCCGGAATCCGGAAGACCGGTCCACGTCGGGATAGAACCGGGGATCCACGTAGGCGTCGTTGATCAGTGCGGCCTGACCCTGCTGGAAGACCCATCCGGCCACCCCCTTGTCCGCGGGGATTCGGATGAGATCCTTCCCCATCCCGGAAGCGACCAGGGACCACAGGGTGTTGGTGTTTTCATCGAAAAGAAAAACCGTCCCCCGCTGGGCGTCCATCACCGCGTTGGTCTGGTCGATGATCACCTCGAACAGGGTTTCGAGGTTCATCTCGGAGGTCAGGACCTGCCCCACCTGGTACAGCTGGTGGTAGCGCCGTAACTGGTCCAGGAGGATCCGGTCTTCTTTTCGGCGTCCCGGTTTTCCGCGTCGCTCCGAATTGAATGGGGGGCCTTCGTTCATGGACGCGGCCCATCATGTGAACAGGGAGAGCTTGGCATCCTTGGCGTATTTCATGAAGTCTTCGGCCGACCAGATCACGGCGCCGTCGATGAGGTCTTCTTCCTTGAGTTCCATCATATCCACGCTCATCCGGCAGGCGATCAGCTCCACCCCTTCGATTTGGGCCATTTCCTGGAGTTCGGCCAGGCTTGGGATGTTGGCCTTGTCGATCTTGCTCTTCATCATGGCCGTAGCGATGCTGGCCATCCCCGGAATGGCGCCGAGCACCCCGGGCGGGATGAACTTGGCCCTCTCGAATCCGCCCTTTAAAAGGAGGCGCAGTCCCATGAAGGTATAAAAGACCTTCGATTCCATCCCCATGCGGGCGGCGTTGATGCCGAGGATCAGGCTGGGGTATGCGCCGTCGATGGTGTCCCTCGAACAAATAAATGCGGCTTGTTCCTTGGTTTCATTCATGGCGGGTCTCCTTTTGAAAGGGGCTCAGAGTTCTTTTATCGATAACGAAGAACAAAATCATTGTGTTCTACGGCAGTATGCTGCTTGAAAAGACCCCATAAAAGAGCGCGGCTTTTCTGCGGAATCGATTTTTCCTGCTGCCGTTTTCATTTTCCCTATCAGACTTTTAATAGCTTTCCTGAACGAACGCGTCAATATCTTTATCGTTTCTCCTCACGGCCGTTTTCGACAATTCGTATGCTGTTTAAATCGTCTTCCATCGTCAAAATGCAACTCAAGCTGTCTTTTAAAAGCGCATCTCAGTGCAACTTTTAATTAAACCAGATTTAATTCACTATAAATTCCCGATTTCAGTTCTGTCGGCCGATATTCCGCGTAAAAACGGGGCCCGATACGATTCCTGTTTTTCGTTCCCCGTGGTTCATCTGTTCTCTTTCAATCCGTGTCCGAATGATATCCACGTCTGCGAAAAATCGACTCCCGCACGACCCGGATAAATTCCAATTTGCTCCTTTCACTGAAGCGCCGGGAAATATTTTGCCCGTGCATCCTATGATACATTAGAACTTCCGGGAGTATCTGCACCGAGATGCCGAGACCGCGGGCGCGCATGAACCATTCGGCGGCATCGGCAAACCAAAGTTTCTCGTTGAAGAGGCCGACACGGTCGAAGACGGCTTTCCGTGCAAGCATGGCACCGGAAATGTACGCCGGAACGGATTGATTCCGGGGGTGGTTTTGCAATCGATCCGCCTCATCGGCGAGTTCCGACGTCCAGACGTTTTGGGCGAAAGTGACACAGACATCGAGGGCTGGATTGCGCCGGAAGCAATCGAGTTGCCACGCGATCTTTTCGCGATGCCAGAGGTCGTCGGCGTCCAGGAAAGCCACGAACGCCTGACCCGCGGCAATGATTCCGGCATTTCGAGTTGCAGAAGGCCCGGCTGTGTTCTGAAAAAGATATCGAACACGCGGCCGAAAGCGCTTGACGATATCCGATGTTCCGTCCGTGGACCCGTCATCGACAACGATGACCTCTGCCGGCGGACGGCTCTGCGCAAAAATACTTTCCAGCGCCTCGCGGATAAAGCGTTGGGAATTGTACGCCGGAACGATGCAGCTGACCGGTTCCGTTGTCATCAGAATGTTACCGCCATGCGTGAAAGACGGCACGGCCCTGTTGGAGCGTCCGGTCGAAGGGGACATGCCGTTCCCGTTTCATATACAATGCGGAGGCCCTGCGCTGTTCCAGAGAAGATCGGGAGTACACCGTCACCCTGGAAAAACCGACATCCTTCAGCATCGCACACACCACCTTGATATTCGGCCCCACCATGTCGTCGGATCGTCCCACATTTCCGCGTCAGGGTAAAAAACCATGGCCGGAAGCGCACTTTGAACTTTGATATTTCATGCTGGATCGATTGACGGTTCATGGCTCGAAGACCGGCCACACCAAGGTTCTCTTGAATCCACTTTTCCGCCGGCGAGCTGAACATACAGCGCTTCATATGCAGCGACATGGGCCTCGAAATCAAAAACCTGAGTCGCCCGTTTATAGGCGGCATTCCCCAAATCTGCAGCCAGATCGGGTTCGTCCAGCAGCCGGCAAACCGCCTGTGAAAGCGCATCAGGGTCCTCTTTGTCGACGAGCAATCCGGTAACACCGTCCACAATCACTTCAGGCAAGCCCCCGACGCGCGTTCCCACGACGGCTCGCCCTCTGAGGGCGGCCTCCAAGGCAACAAGGCCGAACCCTTCCCGCCAGCGCGATGGAACGATAACAGCTGTCGCGGAATCGATTAATTCCCACAGCGCTTTTTCATCCAGCCAGCCTCGAAACTCCACCTCCTGTGAAATCCCCATAAATTCGGCCAGTTTCTCCAGAGCGGGTCTCTCCGGACCATCGCTGGCGAATATCAATCGCGCCTCCCGATGGCGTTTCAATACATGAGTGAAGGATTGAATCGCGATATCGAACCCCTTATCTCGAACATGCCGCCCCATGCAAACGAGTCGCGGTGGATTCACCGAAGCTCGTGTGACCGGCTGTTGCGGAATCGGACTGGCATTATAGATGAGGGACGAGCGCGAGGTAATCTCGGGTACAAGTGCACGGGCTTCCGAGAGCATGGCCTGGGATACGGCATTCACCCACTGGACGCTGCGAAAAGCCCGGCCGAGCAGCGTATCCGCTCCGGCGCTGCAGTCGCGAAATTCTCCGTGCACCGTCAAAAGCGTCGGAGCGGGCCATGCTTCCGATGTGTGAATATGAAAAAATATGCTTGGATCCTGCATGTTGACATGGATCAAATGGGGTCGGAATTTCCGCTTGAGGGCGGACACGCCTTTCAGGACAGAACGCACCGAACGGATGTCACCGGAAACCAGTGACCCATTGAAAGGGAATCGGCAAACGGGGATTTTGCGGAAAGAGTCCCGATCCGGCAGATGAAGGCTGCCGTCTGAAGTCACCACGGTGATTTCGTGGCCGCGGGCGGCAAGAGCGGGGAGCAACCGCATGGAAAAGGTCTCGATACCGCCGATGTAGGGCCAAAAAGACCCGGCCCAGAATATTACGCGCATCTCTTGACGCTTCCGCTCAGCTTTCGCAGTTCATTCTCATAACGGTCCATGTGCGTCTTCCAGGTGAACAAGCGTCTCGCCCGGGCCCGCGCCGCCTCCCCGAGATTTCGGCCGATATCCGGATGTTCCAGCAAAAAGGCGATACGGTCGGCAAGCCCCTCCTCATCTTCCGGAGGGGCCAGCAGGCCGGTCTGGTTGTCGGCCACCACTTCCGGCAGCCCGCCGACGGTGAAGCCCACCACGGGGCGCCCCGCATGCGCCGCTTCCAGAGCGGTAAGACCGAAGCCCTCCTGCCGAGAGGGAACCAGTACGATGGCGGAACGATGCATCAGGGACGGAATATCCCGGGGATTCACCCAGCCGACAAAATCCACGGCCCCGGCCGCATCCAGTTTTTCGGCCAGCCGTGAGAGCGCTTCCCGCTCTGTCCCGTCTCCGGCGATCACCAGCCGGGCACGCGGGAATCGGTCATGGATACGCGCAAATGCTCGAATCGCGAGATCAACCCCCTTTTCCCTGGAAAGCCGTCCCGCACATAGCAAGACCGGTTCCCTGACGGCAGCCGCATCGGGAAGCGGGTCGATGGCGGGATAAATCAACTGCATTTTTTCCGAAAGATGGGGGACAAAGCCCAAAATCCAGTCCCGCGTCGCCCGGGAGACGGTGACGATCTTCTCGGAACCCTCCAAAGCCCTCGCCAGCAGGGAGCCCGGCAGCGCGTAGGCGTCCGGCCAGGCGCCATGCAAGGTGAAGAGCGTGGGTGCGGGCGCCACATGCCGTGTCCATAGATGGAAAACGGTGGTGGGACCGCATGAGTTGAGGTGGATACAGTCCGGTGCCGTCTCCCCGCGAAGCCGCTCGACGGCACGCCGCGCTTTCATGATCGCACGCGGATTCTGATCTTTGAGGGCGGACCACAGGGGAAACCGATGCACGGGGATGTCGTGAAAGATATCCCGGTCCGGCAACGGCAAACCCGTGTGACTCGTGACCACCGTGATCTCGAACCCGCGGTCGCGCAAGGCAACGACAAACCGGGCGGCCCAGGTCTCCATTCCCCCGATGAACGGCCAAAAACTGTCCGCCCAGAACAACAGCCGTATTCTTTCAGCCATCGTCACAGGTCCTTGCCGGGGATGATTCACTTATATCCGCTTCGTGGCTCCGCTTTATCGCCGCCCGGATGACGCGAAGGTGCTCGGAGCGGCTTGCTTCTGAGTGCGTTATGCTGAGATTGGATCCATGCAGCCGGCGGTAGACGAGTATCTCCTTGAGCACGCCCGTGTGCATGGATTGTGCGCGCGCCCGCAAAAACCAATCGAGTTCCGCACTGTGTCGAATCGATTCGTCGAAGCGTCCCAGCCGTTCGAATACGGATCGGGGAACCAGCATCGCACTGCCTGTAAATCCGGGAACGGGTTTTCCATAGGGGCCGCCGTCCGACATCTTTTTGACAGCGTCCGGAGAGATAAAATTTTGCACATGGCACACGCAAATCGAGTCTTTCGGATGGGTCTGCAGGTGTTTGAGCTGCAACGCCAATTTTTCCGGATGCCACCAGTCGTCCGCATCCAGAAAGGCGACATACTCTCCTTGGCTTTCACGGATGCCGCGGTTTCTCGCCGACACACTGTTTCCGAAATTGCAGGAAAAATATTTTACTCTGTCCCCGAACCGGGCAACCACATCACCGGTGCCGTCGGTCGATCCGTCGTCGATCACGAATATTTCCAATCTGCCGTATGTTTGATGGAAAATACTCTCCAGCGCCTCTTCGATATAGCGGGCGCCGTTCCGAACCGGTATCACGCAACTGATCAATCCTGCCTTCATTTGCCGGCTTCTTTCAGAATGCGATGGGCGCACGCCACCACATGATCGATGTCTTTACCGAGATCAAACCAAAAACACGGCACCGCCTGCACCATCGCGGACAATCGCCGCATACCGAGGCTCCCCGGACCCACCGGCAGTATCAACGAACTGGGTGCAACGGCGCGCAGCGCTTCAATGGGTTTTGCGCGGTCAAAACCGGAATTTTTCCGATCCGTGACCCTGGGTATGGCGACCGCCCGCACCGGTGCAGATGCCGAAAATCGGCAGGAATCGACGGCGTGCAGAAAAACCAGGGGCTTGCGTTCCCGCGAAGGATGTTCCGGAGGGACGACATGCGGTTGAAGGACGGGGAATCTTGACAGCGCTCCCTTGTCGAACAGCACCGAATTGTAGAGGCTGTGCCCCACAAACCCCGATTCCCGAGCCTCCAATCCGATACGGTCATCGCCTAAAAAGTCGAACCCGGCCGCTGCGCAGGCCAAAGCCGTGGTGGATTTACCGGCCCCCCCGCTTCCCCCTAAAATCAAGCCTTTCTTATTCAAAGCCACCATACCGGCATGGATCAGCGGCACTCCCACATCCCGGGCCCATACGGAAATCAATGTCTGCAAGGGTTTTCCGAAATCATGCAGAAGGGGACGCGGGCCTGCCAGATTCATGCAACCCACGATCTCATGTTTCGTACGGTCCAATTCGGCTGCCCACTGGCCATGAGAATCGCTGACTTTAATATTGTCTTCGGACACTTCGATCGAATCCCCATCGTCAGGGGAGCCCGACAGGTGCCGATAAGGATGCATGCAACCGGTGAGCCGGGTATCCCACATATATATCGACAGGTCGTTCTTTCCTCGCATTTTCGGTCGTACTGCAAGATGAGCGAGAGCGGCGCTCAGAATCCTGTGAAGACGGTCCCCGACGGTATGAAGATGGAGGTACCGTCCGAGGAAGCGGAAGCTTTGTTCCCGAAAATCACGAGGATGCTGATCGGCAAGCATCCGGAAAACTTCCCGTAACGCACGGGAATGGTCCCCCGGCGGCCCTGACCGCCTTCTGTTATCGGTCGATTGCATTAAAATTCAGGATCCTCGTGTCCCGGGGGATACTATTTAGAAGGTGTGTCCGTGGATTCTTTCCAGGGAATATCCTTCAGTCCCGGCATCGGCGGGTCTAATGCCAGCAGATCCCCCATGTCCCGATAGATATTCAATTTCGGCGATGCATAGGTTTGCGGCGTTGGGAAATTTACCGTTCGGATCTCCGGGACATTTTTTTCGGACGGCACCACGAGGTTTTCAGCGATCAAGTCCTCAACGAACCCGGTCAAATCCTTTTCGAATGCCTGCTCATCCATTTCATAGAACGCCGAGATAACCCTTCTGATGGTTTTCAGGGAGTGGCCCTCTTCCATGAGCTCCCATATTCTTCCGCCGACACCCTCAATACTGTAGTACATCCCGTTCGAAAGGTTAATCAGCACCGCCTCTCCGTCCAAGACCTCATATGCAACCTCATTCGTGTTGGGAGCGTAGCAATTCCTTGGATCCCCCATTTTTCACCTCTTTTCGTGGAGTATGGATACGTCAAATCAATTCACAGAAATAATTTATTTTCTTCGGGTGACTGCCTAAAAGATCTTCAGGGTATTATATGTGCGCCGCATTGTTTGAAGAATGCGGCGGGGAGATTTATCACGCACCAGATGAAAGATTTGAATCATCGAATTCAAATAGCCGAAGCGACGCTGTAATTGCCGCCGATCTTGAACTTCCTGATGCGATGCAAGTATCAAACGGAAGTAAAACGGAAAAAGGCGTAATCCGTAAAGGGCCCTGTCCTTTGCTCTGTCTTGAAGCATTAAACGCATGCGGTGTTTTTTCTGGATTATACCGTCCATAGCATGCGCGTCGAACATGGCGCGGCGTATTTCCTTACGAAAACCTTCGGTCACACGGTCTTCTTCGATCTTCTTTTCAATTTCATCGGGCAACGCCAGATCGAGAACGTCTTTCGTTACAGCCAGACCGAGAAGCAGAATGCGTCTCACCCTCCAGGAAGAAGCGGTCTCAAGAGCGGCGCCGATACATTCTTCCCCGAAACGTTCGATGATCATGCGCATATCGATTAAATTGTAGAGCCGCTCCCAACGGTCCTTGAATGCCTGGATACTGGATATGATCAGCATGACAGGGGGGATAAACGTGGTGACATCCCTGCCGCATAACGAATACGCAAGCTTCGAGTGCCATAATAGATTCGGATCGAATGAACGGGGAAAGTGCTTTGGAACGAGCCGATAATGCAGATCAATGCTCACCCGGTCTTCGGCATTGAAAAGATGTATCTGACCGATTTGATGCTCTTTATTCTCCGCCTGGGGGCAAACGAAGCCCCGCTTTTCAAGAATATCCTTGGCACGCATGTAATCGTTTGTTTTTACAAACAAATCGAGATCACCGAACTCCCGCATCGTGCAGGCGCCATACGCCATATCCGAAAGAACGGGACCTTTGAAGGGGATCACCGGGATCCCTTCTTCTTTAAATGCTTCGAGTGCTCTTAAAAGTTCAGAGGTTAAAAATCGAGCGTTCAGCGATAACACTTTCACATGACGATCGATTTGGGTTCTTAGGTGGATATCCATATCCGCCGGCCAATTCGCCGAGAGTGCATGATGAAACTGCGGCAACACCCGATGGTGGCGGGCCTGCTCGACAACAACATGCCAATCGATTTCACTCGAACCGGCCATACTCTCCACATCCGCTTTCCGTCCAATCCTCCACAGCAGATCCGGAAGAACTTTCACCGGAATAGGATACGAAGATCGAATGAGGGAAATAGACATTTCGCCGTCATCCTTTTGATTCGGGAGATTGGGTGAACCCCAATTGAGTTTCAACGCCGCGATGAAAAAAAAGTTGAAGTTTACAACGAATGGACCATGAAAGGAAACGAAATGCCCGGATTAAGTATATCCCGACCAACGAAAGCGGTTTCTTTGCTTCGTATGCAAAACACAGGAAATTCGGAGTGGGCCGCAGCGGCCAGCGAACAGACAAACGCCGCATATGTTTTCCCACGGTGAACGCATTTTTCGCGCCCTTCTTGCGTCGTTTCTCGCTCCAGACGGCATAGAGCGCGATTTCACGGCCAAACGCCTCTTGATGCATTGCCTCCGATAAACGTTCGAGAATGGTTTCCGGGACAGGAGCATCCAACGTCTCGGCCAAATATGTCAGCATAACGGAAAATGCCATGGAAAGCTGGGCGATGTGCGCCGTGGCGAGAAACGATTCCCAGTTGAAATCCGGTGTCCTGTTGATGATAAACCATGCGTCGGTCACCCAGCGCAGATGGAACCTGAATGGAGAGAAAAAAGCAATAGCGAGCACATGGACTAAATTGTCCTCGGGCGCAAGAACGTCTGCAGATGCTCCGGCGATCCGTGTTCTGCAGGTGCGGCTCCAAAAAGGCTGGACCAATCGCCTGGCAAGTTCTACCCGTAAGGGTTCGATGTGCAATTCCAGGGGAAGTTCACTGGAATGAACATAGGCAATGTGACGGTCCCCTCCCCTTCGCGGATGCTCAGTCTGATAATCCAAACGCGCTAAAACCACATCGGCGGGATGAACATCCTTGTCACGAATCAAGAGATCGATATCATGACAATGGCGCTGTCCGGGATGTGCATACACGGTTTCTGCAAGGGCCGCGCCCTTGAGTACCACGAAGGAAATACCCGAGGCTTTCAAGGCTGTCAGCGTCTGGTTCAGCGTTTGTCGATACGCCGAATACCGCAGCTCTTCCTTTAAAACACTCATTCGCAGCAATTTAAATGCGGTATGCGTTTGGGAGACGCCGTGCCGGTGAAGCGCCTCTGAAAGCAGCACGTTCAAGCCCCGGACGCTGCGGGGACCGAAACGCAGCAGGATTTCCGGGTTACCGTCGTGTTGGCACCATTTCTTCCACGCTTCCAGGGCATTTTCCCCATCTTGCAAACAGAACTTGAGCAGCAGCGTCTGGGCTGGTGTAGGAAGAACCGCCCTAAATACGGATTGGGGATGGATGAGAGCTTGTCGTTTCACAATCCGGGAGTGAATTACAATTCGGGTTTAATCGACGTTCCGCGTTTTGCGCCAAAATGCATTTATATGGAATTTTCAATTAACTGAAGCAGTATTCACTGTCAAGCGTGTTCGAGTCCATTGCTCACAGGCAATTTGACAAAAAAAGGGCTGCAAGTCATTAAAATCCTTGCAACCCTTTGATTTTACTATGGAGGCGGCATCCGGATTCGAACCGGAGTATAGCGGTTTTGCAGACCGCTGCCTTACCACTTGGCTATGCCGCCTTAAAAAAATGGAGCGGGAAACGGGATTTGAACCCGCGACTTCGACCTTGGCAAGGTCGCACTCTACCACTGAGTTATTCCCGCTCGACAAGGTGTTCTTAACGTAATCCTGTCCACTTTGTCAATACCTTTTCAACAATTCACACCATAATGGCAGGAACGCAGGGCGGCATTTTACATGCCGCCGTAAAATAACGGTGGATCTCCGGCCGGGTGTAAAACCCGGCCCTACATTTTAAAGGAGCAGCCCATCATTTAAGGGTATAAACCGAGAGGCGTCTTAGATGCCGCCGGGGAATGAGGGTCGGTGTGGGGGCGAGTGCGATACCGATACCGATTTCGATCCCGATACCGATTTCGATACCGATGATTCGAGACCTTTGAAAAAAGTTCATTTTTGTTCAAGTTCAAGGAAGGCGAAAATTTTAACCACAGGAATACATTGAGTATTTCGAGGATTAAAATTTGAGCCTGACGCAGAAATTGGGCAA